>Ga0247730_1001486_pt1 | contig 12969 bp, 9 predicted proteins | sample UWRJL073202C2_FD_180959 | JGI IMG/M metagenome (GOLD analysis project Ga0247730, IMG submission 180959) | Plant litter microbial communities from Arlington Agricultural Research Station in Wisconsin, United States - UWRJ-L073-202C-2 | ecosystem: Environmental > Terrestrial > Plant litter >...
CGCCATGTCGTAATAGCCATTGAGCGACAGCACTTTCAGATACGGATTGCCGCGAATGGCGGCGCCGAGATCGATCGCGGTGTTCGGATTGTTCTGCTGGCCACCGCCACGCACCGGCGAGCGATGCCCCCAATTCCACGTCCAGCCCGGCGCATCGCGCGCGGACAGACGATAGGGCAGATCGGTTTTATAGCCGAGCGTGCCGGTCAGATAATCGTGGAAGCTGCCGATGAAGGCGCCCGATATCGCGTCGGAGGAGGCGTCGGTCTCGGGCGCATCGCCGGCGGCATCGGCATCGACGCCCTTATAGCGCGAATCGAAACGGCCGATCGTGGCGCGCTGATCGCGCAGTAATTCCTTCTGAAAACGCGGCAGATCGATGCGCAAATTCGCGCGCTTGATGAAATCCGCCGAGAGCCCGGTCAGCACCGCCATCTGCGCGGCGACTTGATTCTCCTCGGCCTCCGGGATCGACTGACCCTTGGCGAGAGCGGCCGCATAGGGGCCGGTGGCGAAGGCGCGCGCCTGCGCCACCACCGTCGCCACGTCCGCCGGCCGGTTGGCGATGCGGTTATGATACCAGGCCGTCGCGGCGAAGCTCGGCAGATAATTTATGTACACCTCGTCCAGGCCCGGCTGGCGATAGCCGTAGTTCATGATCGAGGAGAGCAGGACGACGCCGTTGAGCGCCATACCGCGATCCTGCAGCTGATAGGCCAAGGCGCCCGAGCGAAGTGTGCCGTAGCTTTCGCCGAACAGGAACTTCGGGCTGTTCCAGCGCCCATATTTGGTGACGTAACGCAGGATGCCCTTGGCGAAGGCGTCCGCATCCTCGTCCACGCCGTAGAAGGCCTGTGGCTTGGTGTCGCCCAGCGGCCGCGAATAGCCGGTGCCGATCGCGTCGAGAAAGACCATGTCGGTCTTGTCCAGCAGCGTGTCCGGGTTTGCGCCATAATCGTAGGGCGCGGGCTTGATGAATTCCGGGTTGGCGGTGCGCAGCCGCACCGGCGCGAACGATCCCATTCTCAGCCAGAAGGATGGGCTGCCCGGGCCGCCATTATAGAAGAACGTGATCGGCCGCCTTGTGCCCGGCTTGGTGCCGTCCGCCGTATACGCAGTGTAGAACATGGATGCGACGGGCTTGCCCTCCACATCACGGATCGTGAGCGTACCGGCCGATGCCGTGTAGGCGATCGTCTGGCCGGCGACGGTAACGCGGCCGCGGCTCTTGGTCTCCTGCTCGTCGACCGGAGCGTTGGCGTAGCCGGCTTCGACGTCAGCCTTGGTCCGCTCCGCATTGGTCTGCCCGGGCTTGTCGGTCTTGGCAGTCGATGGAGCGCCCTCCGCATGCACGAGCTGCGAGCTCGCTAACAGCGTCAACGCGAACAGGCTTTTGGCGAGCATTATCCGATCCTTGGCGAAATAAGTCCGCTCGTCTTAGCCCCCGCCAATCCATTCGCAACCCGCCGACGGCGGACAGGCGCGCATTTCAGGTCGCTATCATCGGGTGAATGCTGTCCCGGACAGCAGAGGCGGAAAAACCTCGCTCGGGCCACATGACGAAACGCATGCACGATGCGGACGACATCTGCCCATACGAAACTGTTGCATTGCAGCAACAAGCTCTTCCGATAAATTTAACGATGCCGTTTCGGCTTCGAACTCCGCTTGCCAAGCCCGTCACGAAAATGAAGCATGTGCGGGCAGACGAATTCATAACATCTCTGCGAATTGCTTCAGTCGATTTCGGCGTATTTTAGCTATTATATTGCAGGATTCCGATGTTCAGGCCGTCTTTCTAGGTCCTTGAGTTTGGAAAATTGCGTAAAATGCAAGTGGAGCAAATGTTGGCCAGCTCCGGCCAGACATTGAGAGGGTGCTGACCGGCGTTCTGCTTCGTCACGCTGGGGGAATCCGATGTCTATTCACCGCTCAACTTCCTTGCTCGCCCTTGCCGCTGCGCTCGCCGTGTCCGCTCCTGCCTTTGCGGCTGATCCTGCGCCCGATCCGAACGAGGCCGGTGCGACCGCGTCCGACGATGCCATCATCGTCACCGGCACCCGCGTCACCGGCATTACGGCGGCTGAAAGCGCCGCGCCGATCAAGCTCGTTAGCGCCGATGCAATCAGCCACGTCGGCCAGCCCAACCTCAATCAGGTGCTTACGCAACTCGTACCGAGCTTCACCGCGCAGGCGTTCGGGGGCGACGCCGCCAATTTGACGCTGTCCGCCGCATTGCGCGGCCTCAATCCCAATCAGACATTGGTGCTGCTGAACGGCAAGCGCCGGCACGGCACCGCCAACCTCCAGGTGCTGTCCAGCGCCTTTCAGGGCGGCGCCGCCCCGGATCTGGACTATATCACTCCAGCCTCGATCGATCATGTCGAGGTGCTGACCGACGGCGCCTCCGCTCAATATGGCTCCGATGCGATTGCGGGCGTCATCAATATCATCCTGAAGAAGAAGGCCGGCGGCCAGTTCTCGGCAACGGGTGGCCAATATTATGACAGCGATGGCGAAACCGCATCGACGTCGCTCAATTATGGCATCACCAACGATCGCGGCTATCTCAATCTCACCGCTTTCTATCGCTTCCACAATTTCAGCCAGCGCGGCGCACAGGACATTCGCGTTCTGGATCCGGTAACCGGCGCGGTCGGCGGCAGCGGCGCACTCGCCAGCGACTATCAATCCATGAAAGACTTTCCACGGGTCAATCCGATCGTGGGCGATGCCCGTTCGCATTTCGCCGTAGGGTCTTTAAACGCCGGCTTCGATGCGACCGACCACCTCTCCTTCTACGCCTTCGGCACGCTCGGCTATCGCAATGCCAAGGCCTATGAGAATGTCCGCCTGCCCAACCGTCTGGTCCGCACCGCCGTACTCGGCGTCGATCCCGGCACCGTTTCGGCGGCCGTCTACAATGCGACCGCCGCCAGCAATCCCGACTTCATCTTCTCCCGCACCGGATTCCGGCCGCAGGAGGGGTTCAAGGAGACCGACTACGGCTTTACCGGCGGCGCCAAGGGCGATGTCGCCGGGTGGACATGGGATGTCAGCAGCACCTTCGGCCTGGATCAGGCGCGGGTCTACACGCTGAATTCGGCCAATCGTAACCTCTTCATCGATACGGGCTCCACTCCGACCGATTTCTTCGACGGCAAGTTCGAGAATTTCGAATGGACGTCCAATCTGGACGTGACGCACAGCTTCGGCGATCTCGCCTTGCTGGCCGTGGGCGGAGAATATCGCCTGAACAGCTATACCATCTCGGCCGGCGATCCCGCCTCCTATTACAAGACCGGCGCGCAATCCTTCCCGGGCTACAGCCCAGCGTCGGCAGGCGGACATAGCCGCCACAATTGGGCGGCCTATGCCGATCTCGCGCTCACGCCTTTCGAGGGGCTGAAGCTGGACGGTGCCGTTCGGTACGAGGATTATTCCGACTTCGGCAACAAGACGACGTGGAAGATTACCGGCCGGTATGATTTCAACGAGATGATCGCCGTCCGCGGGACGGTGGCGACCGGCTTCCGCGCACCGACGCTGGCGGAATCCTTCTACACGCAGGTCAACGTCTCGCCGAGTTCGTCGTTCGTCCAGATCGCCGCGAACTCGCCCTCCGCAAAGATCCTTGGTATCCCCGATCTGAAGCCGGAAACATCCACCAACTTCTCCGGCGGCTTCGTCTTCCGGCCGGCGGCGCGCTTCACGCTGACGGTGGACGCCTTCCAGATCCGGCTGAAGAACCGGATCGTCGGCAGCTCGCAGATCAACAGCCTTACCGTCGGCGATTCCGTGTTCCAGTCGGTCGCCTCGTCCGGTTACATCCTGGAGACGTTCGCGAATTCGGGCATCGTATCCTTCGTGAACGGGCCGACGACGCGCACGCGTGGCGTGGACGTGGTAGCCAGCTACGATGCGGACTTCGGATCGGCCGGACGCGCGAGCTTCACGCTCTCTGGCGCCTACAACAAGACGAAGCTCACCAAGGTCGGCCTCAATCCGGCGCCGATCGCCGCGATCGGGCAGACCGTGTTCGACGTGTCGCAGCAGAGCTTCCTGACGACCGCCGCGCCCAGGCTGAAGGTGATCGGCGGCGTGAACTGGAACCTCGGCGCGTTCAGCGTCACCGCGCGCGAAACCTATTATACGCGGGCTCGTGCCGTGCTGAACGATGGCGGTGGCCTCTACACGCCGACGCGGATCAAATCGGCCGGGATTACCGATCTGGAGATCGGCTATCATCTCACCAAGTCGCTCACCCTGTCGGCCGGCGCGAACAATCTGTTCGACAAGAATCCGGAGGCCGAACCCTATCTGCCGGCATTTGGTGAGACCGCAGGCGGCGGCGTCGTGTTCAATCAGCCGCTTACCTATTCGCCCTACGGGATCAACGGCGGCTATTATTATGGCCGTGTGACCTTCGACTTCTGATGATTTCCGGGCCGGGCATCGAACTCTCGACGCCCGGCCAACGAAACCACCGACGATAAAGCGTTTTAGTAGCATCGATGATATCGAGGGGCGCCGGCAAAGAGGGCGCCTGACATGAGGGGAAACGGAATGACGATCACACGCCGCGCCTTTCTTGAGCGGCTTAGCGCCGTCGGCGGCACCACATTGCTGCTGATGGGGCTGGAAGCGTTCGGCATGGGGATCGCGTCCGCGCAGACCGCGCCTCCACCGCTTCAAGGCGGTGGCGCGGGCAAGAAGGTCATTATCCTGGGTGCTGGCGTTGCCGGCCTCACCTCCGCCTACGAACTCGGCAAGGCGGGCTATGACGTCACCATCATTGAGGCGCGGGCCTTTGCTGGCGGCCGATCGCAAACGGCGCGCAAGGGTTTTCAGCTGACCGAACTGGGCGGCGAGACGCAGACCTGCAACTTCGATGAGGGGCAATATATCAATCATGGCCCGTGGCGGATCCCGTTCCACCACCAATCGACGCTGCATTACGTCAGGGAATTCGGTGTCGAGGTCGAGTTGTTCAACAACGACAACGACAACAGCTACATGTATTTCACCAAGGGCAGCGGCCCGCTGGCGAACAAGCCGATCCGCAAGGCCGAGATCGCGGCCGACATGCGCGGCCATTCGGCGGAAATCTTCTCAAAGCTGGTGCAGGGCGGTGCACTGGACAAGCAGTTCGACGCATCCGATCGCGAGCAGTTCTTGGAATATCTGACGGCGGAAGGCTATCTGAAGGGCGGCGCCCATGCCTATGCCGGCAGCGAAGGGCGTGGCTGGATCGTCAAGCCGGGCGCGGGCCTTGTCGGGGGTGAGGAGTCCAAGCCGTATGCGCTGACGGATCTGCTGCATTCGCAGGCGTGGAAGGTGCTGTCGTCCGTCTCCGACTGGGATCAGCAGCGCACGATGTTCCAGCCGAAGGGCGGCATGTACATGTTGCCGATGGGCTTCGTGAACAAAGGCGGGATCGGCAGCAAGATCCGCTACGCCACCGTCGTCGAGAAGATCCGCCAGAATGGTAAGGGCGTGCAGATCTCCGTGGTGGACGGATCCGGGCAGCGCAGCGTGGTTACGGGCGATTACTGCATCTGCACCATCCCGCTCTCGGTCCTCAAATCGATCGACACCGGCTTTTCAGCACCGTTCAAGGCGGCGATGAACGGCTGTGCTTATGCGCCGGTCGGCAAGATCGGCCTCCAGATGAAGCGGCGCTTCTGGGAAGAGGATCACTGGATCTACGGCGGCCACGTCTATACGGATCAGTCGGAGATCGGCTCGATCTCGCTGCCGTCGACCGAATGGCTCGGCAAGAAGGGCGTTCTGCTCGGCTATTATCAGTTCATGGCCGATGCCGCGAAGGTGAGTGCGCTTTCGCCTGCCGATCGCGCCAAATTCGCCGTCGAATTCGGGCAGAAGGTCTTCCCGGCCTATGCCGAGAGTTTCGAAAGCGCCTTCTCGGTCGCCTGGCACCGCGTGCAATATAATCTGGGTGGCTGGGGAATGTGGAGCGAGGAGGCGCGCGCGCGCGACTATCCGGTGCTCTTGAAGCCCGAAGGCCGCGTTTATCTGGCGGGCGAGCATCTCAGCCATATCGGCGGCTGGCAGGCCGGTGGCATCGAGAGCGCCTGGATGCAGATCGATGCGCTCCACAAGCGCGCTTCCACCACCGCCTGACACACGAACAGGATCACTCCCGATGAACCATCGTATCGTTTATCTGATCGGCCTCGTGTCGCTGGGGCCGTTCGCCGCGCCGGCATTGGCCGCACCTGACGGCAAGGCGTTGTTCGCCGCCAATTGCGCCGCCTGTCATCAGCCGGAGGGGCAGGGCATAACAGGCGCGTTCCCCGCCCTGGCGAACAACAAGTTCGTCGTCGGCGATCCCAAGGCGGTCGCGGCGACTTTGCTGAACGGCCGTGGCGGGATGCCCGCCTTCCGCGATTCGCTGAAGGACGATGAATTGGCCGCAACGCTGAGCTTCGTGCGGGCGAACTGGGGGAACAAGGCCCTAGCAATTCCTGCCCAGACCTTCGCCACCGTGCGGACCGGCAAGGTCAAGACAGATCGGCCAATGCCGGTCCACTGATCGGCTTGGCAGAAGGCTAGGCGAGGGACAGACGGCGGGCGCTGACGAGAGCGCCCGCCGAATCCGTCACTTCACCTTGGCGGCAATCACCTCGATCTCGACCAGGAAGTTCGGTCCGGCAAGAGCCCCGACCTGAATGGCCGAGCGCGTCACCGTGTTCGGATTGCCCGGCACGTTGAAGAAGGTCTCGAACGCCGCATTCACCCCGTCGAAATCCATCTTGCCCAGTTTGGGATCGGGCGCGAGAAACAGCGTCATCTTGACGATATCCGACATCGCATAGCCGTGGCTTTGCAGGATCGCCTTGATCTTGCCGAACGTGCTCATCGCCTGCGTCTTCGTATCGCCGAAATCGGCGATCGTCGTGGCCGGCTTGCTGGGATCGATCGGAGAGGCGAGCTGGCCTGACACGTACAGCGTGGTCGCACCCGGCGGCACCTCAACGCTCTCCAGAATCCGCGCAGGCTTGCCATTGGTCGCCGGCAGCGTGTTGCGAACGATGGCCGTCTGGGAAGACGCAGCGCTCCCGAATGCGCTCGCAGCCATAAGCGTGAGAGCAATGAGCTTCTTCATCAGCAACACCTTTCCTTAGCGAAGAGAACCGGCAAAAACGCCAAGCTTAGTCTTACTTACACAGTCACGCCGTCCGTCCGCAGACGCTTCGACATCGGAATAAAGCGCACAGATATTTCACCACACGGTTGGGCGATGGCCTGCTCCGCGATGTAGCCATGCCGCGCGTAGAAAGGCTCGCCCGGCAGCGTCGCCATCAACGCGGTCCGCGTGAAGCCGGCCGCGTGTGCCCGCCGTTCGCATTCGGCGAGAAGGAGCCCGCCTACCCCAAGTCGGGCTGCCTCGGGCGCTACGAAGAATGCCCTGATCCGTGCCGCATCGATAGCGGGATCGAGAAATCCGGGCGTACGCGCTCCGAAACGACTCCCGCCGAACAGGGTTCGCTGCCTGCTCCATCCGCCGACGCCCAGCATGTCGCCGTCTCGCTCGACGATCAGGTAGGTTCCGTCGTCCACCAGATCGGTATCGACACCGAAGACGTGGGTTATCGCCGCTTCGATTTCTTCGTTCGTATAGAAGCCCCTGCTCAGCAAACGTGCCGACGTGGCGATCAATCGCTCCATCGCCGAGACGTCATCCCGCACTGCCAACCGAACGGAAAATGGGCCCGCCAACCGCTGTCCTTCGTCCGCATCGACGTGGATGTCCGCTGGTCCCATCACAGCAGTGAAACCCAAAGTGCCCGCGCCAGCAAGCGGCGAAGGCATGATCGTCATAAATGCCGTATTCCGCTTCCAAGCACCGTCAGGGCGACATCATCTGGCGGCGATTTGGCGCACAGGACTGTTCCGCATCGATATCGCCCATTCCCAACCACGCGCTCTCCGGGAGCTGTCGGACGGCTACCCATGATTTGCGGCATCCCAGAAGCTTCAGGGCCGTCGCGCGTCACCCGCGACCGATTGTGTTGCGATTTCGTGACGATGCGCCGAAGGCGGCTTCGCCCGCAAAGAGACAATGATATGCACGAAAGCCAGCCCGCCGTCCCGCCATCGTTGACGCGGATGCAAACCAACATACTCGCAAGCTCGGAACGTCGCCTGTTGACGCGCCTGTGCGCGGTGCTGCCACGCTGGATACGCCCGGATCACCTAACCGCAATCGGCATGACGGGCTCCTTCGCGATCTTCGCCGGATATGCCGCGAGCAACTTCGGCGCGGGCTGGCTGGCGCTCACCCTGGCAGGCTATGTCCTGCAATGGTTCGGTGACTCGCTCGACGGCAGCCTTGCCCGCTACCGCCACATCGAACGGCCATCCTATGGCTACTTCCTGGATCACAGCTGCGACGGCATCACCACCGTGCTCATCCTCGCCGGCATCGGCGTCAGCCCGTACGTCAGGATGGACGTCGCGCTGCTCGGGCTGGCGGGATATCTGCTGCTCTCCGTCCATGCCTTCCTCTGCGCGCGCGTAATCGGCGAACTCAAGCTGACATATGCCGCCGCGGGCCCCACGGAACTGCGCCTGATGCTCATCGCATTAACGGTGGCGATGATGATCCTCGGCCCCAACCCAGGGGCATTCGGCCAGGTCTCGGGGTTCGACCTTTTCCTGGGAACGGTGGCCTGCCTGCTCATCCTGCTCTTCATCGGCCATACGATCGGCGTCGCGCGGCGTCTGGCGAAGACGGATCCCGCATCGAGCCGATAGCCGGGATTATCCCGATGCGGTCCCGTAATTAACGAAACGGTAACCGAAGGTTCGCTTAGACGAAACGCCGCGACACTAGGGCGGCCCCCGAAAACAGATCATCTGAAATCGGGGAATACACAATGGTTCGGGTTAACCTCCGGCAGGGCGCGAGCATCGCTGCCCTGGCCTTGATGCTTGTCGCCGCGCAGCCGCTTGTCGCCGCTGCGCCGGCTGCCGCCGATACCGCCGCCGGAGACGCAGCGGCGGATGCGGCAGGGGCCGAGGGCGATGGGCTCGTCGATATCGTCGTCACCGCGCAAAAACGCGAGACGAACCTTCAGCGCACGCCCATCGCCATCAATGTGCTGGGTTCGGAGGATCTGGCGAACCGGCATGTGCTGACGCTGACCGACCTCGGTGATGGATCGATCCCCTCGCTGCGCGTCGCGCCTTTCTTCGCGCGGAAGTCCGCACTCGTCGTCAACATTCGCGGCGTCGGCGCGCTGGGCGATGCGAACCAGCCCGCGCGTGAGCAGGGCGCCGGCGTCTATGTCGATGGCGTCTATCTCGGCCGCGCGCAGGGGCTGGGCGCGGCGCTTTACGATGTCGAACGGATCGAAGTGCTCAAGGGGCCGCAGGGCACATTGTTCGGTCGCAATACCGAAGGCGGCGCAGTCAGCATCATCACCAAGAAGCCGAGCGGCGAATTCGGGCTCGATGTCCGCGCCGGCGTCAGCAATTTCGGCGGCTATGAAGGCGTGGTCCATCTGGATCTGCCGGCCTTCAACAATCTCAGCGTCAAGCTTGACGGCCTCTTCCAGAGGCGCGGCGGAACGGTCGACAATCCGCTTTCGGGCCAAGAGGACTTCAACAATTACGATCGCTACGGCGGGCATGTCGCGGTGATGTGGAAGCCGTCGCCCGATTTCAGCGCGCTTTACGAATATGATCAGTCCCGCGACGGCACGACGCCGTATCTGGTGCAGTTGCTTGCGCGAGGTTCGCTCACCCCCGCGCCGCTCACCCCGCCGCAACCCGATCGCGTCAAGACGGCGACGGTCGGCGTGCCCCTGCAGGAGAGCATCGGCCATACCAACGGCCATCTGCTCAACCTGGACTGGAACGCGACGGACCAAATCGAGCTTAAATCGATCAGTTCCTATCGCGAGCTGGACCAATCCCAATATGACAATGGCGCTGTCGCCCTGTCCGTCTATGCGCCGAACGCGAATTTCGCCCGCTACAGCCTCGCCAATTTCGATCAGCATCAATGGAGTCAGGAACTCCAGTTGATCGGCAAGCTGCCGAATCTCGATCTTGTCGGCGGCCTGTTCTATTATCACGAGAGCGTCAGCGACGATGCCTGGTCGCCCAACACGCTGCGGTGGAACGCGACCGGCACCGGCTATACCGTGTTGCCGCCACCCGGCGTCGCGCAGTCGCCGTTCCCGGATCGGGCAAGCCACGCAAAGACCGACAGCGCCGCCGTCTTCGGCCAGGGCACCTGGACTCCGCCGGTGTGGGAAGAGCGCCTGCACGTCACCGTCGGCGGCCGCTATTCGCATGACAAGAAGAAGGGCGCGCTGACAAAGGTCAACGGCTTCACCCCGATTGTCGGCGGCGTCACGGGTGAGGTGCCGCTGAACATCAAAGGCGATCGCTTCGATCCGCTCGTCAATCTCGCGGTCGATCTGGGCGCCAACGTCCATGTCTACGGCAAGTGGAGCAGCGGCTATAAGGCCGGCGGCGCCAACTCCCGCTCGCTCACCTATCGGGGCTTCGGGCCCGAATCCGTCTCGGTGTTCGAGATCGGCGCGAAGACGGAATTCCTCGACAATCACGTCCGGCTCAACGCGGCAGCCTATACCGGCCAGTACAAGAACGTTCAGATCGATTTCAACGCGCTCATCCCCGGCGCCAACCGCACGACGATCGAAACGACGAACGCCGAAGGCAATGGCCGGATCAAGGGCGTCGAGGCCGATCTTACCGTCGCGCCGTTGCCGGGGCTGACGCTCACCGCCAGCTATGCCTACACCTATGTGCGGTTGCCCGAGGCGCGCAATCCGTTCGTGGCCGGCAATCCGCTCGTCGCGGTCTATCCGGTGTATACGCCGCGCAACGCCGCCAGCGCCGCGATCGATTATTCGCTGCCGGTGGCCGGGATGAGCCCGTTCGTTCACCTGGATGCCAATCTCGCCGACCGGCAGATTACCAGTTCGTCCGATCCCACGCGCAGCGGCAAGCCCTTCGTCATCAACGGTCGGATCGGGCTCGGCTCGATCCGGATGAACGATCAGGGCGCCCAGCTCGAAGTGTCGGTCTGGGCGCGCAATCTGCTCGATCGCGATTACGTGTTCCTGAAGAACTTCAGCTCCGCGCTCGGCACATACGGAATTTACAACGAACCCCGTACCTACGGCCTCGAAGCGCGCATCCGCTTGTGAACAAAGGGAAACAGACGATGACGAAGCCGACATTCTCAACGCTGCTCGCCGTTTCTCTGCTGGCCTTGGCGGCGCCGCTCGCATCCGTCGTCGCGGGGCCGCCGCCGGTTGCCGTAACGGCTCCGCACGATCGGGTGTTGCCACTGCAAGGCGGCCAGAATTTCCGCGATCTGGGCGGCTACGAGACGGCCGATGGCCGCACGGTGAAGTGGGGCCTGCTGTTTCGGTCGGGCTCGATGCACTCGCTGACACCTGCCGATTACTCCTACCTGCAAGGGCGCGGCATCCTCACCGTGTGCGATTTCCGGTCGAGCGACGAACGCAAGGCGGAGCCGGTGGCATGGCCGCAGGCCGGGAAGACGATCGTGCTGGCGGACGAATATCCGATGTCGGCGCTCGGCGTTGCCGGCCCGTCTGCGGGGCTGACGGCTGAGCAGGCCAGGGACCAGATGGCATCCAGCTATCCCAAGATGCTGACGTTCTTCAACGGCCAGTATCGCCGCATGTTCGCGGAGCTGCTGGCCGGCCGCGCGCCGCTCGCCTTCAACTGTTCGGCCGGCAAGGACCGGACCGGCGTCGCCGCCGCTCTGGTGCTCACCGCGCTGGGCGTGCCGCGCCAGACGATCATCGAAGACTATCTGCTGACGAACACCTATTTCGATCCGCGCAAGGTTGTCCGTAGCGCGGGCCAAGCCTCGGCCGGATGGGATAAGCTCCCGCCGGAGGTGCTGAAGGCCTATATGGTTGCTGACCGCTCCTACATCGAATCTGCGCTCAAGATGGTCGATGGGCATAAGGGTGGCGCCGACGGCTATCTTCGCGATGCGCTGGGCTTGAGCGCTGCCGATCTGCGCACTCTGCGTTCGATGTACACCGAACGGAAGAAGCCGCACTCGGCATAAGGGGCGAGCGCCGGATGAGGTGATCATCGAGCTGTAGCCCACTGATCACGGCCCGCTTGGCCACCCGGCTAACGGTCGTCCGGGATCCATCCGGCAGGCATTGTTTCCGCGTCCGCGCTGGCCGATGACGGGACGGCTATGTCCTTTCCCTTTCCGGCGCCGATGCGTCTCGCTCTGGATCTTGCCGCCGCCGCTGCGCTGGACGGAGAAGTGCCGGTGGGCGCGGTGATCACGATCGGGGAGGCGATCGTCGCCACGTCGGCTAATGCGATGCGCAGCGACAACGACCCTACGGCCCATGCGGAAATGACGGCGATCCGCCGCGCGGCCGCGACGCTCGAATCATCCCGGCTCGATGATTGCTCCTTGTGGGTGACGCTGGAGCCATGTGCGATGTGCGCCGGCGCAATCGCCCTCGCGCGGCTGGCGAAGCTTTACTATGCGGCGGAGGATCCGAAAGGCGGGGCTGTCCTGCACGGCCCGCGACTATTCTCTCAGCCGACCTGCCACCATCGGCCGGATGTCTATGCCGGCATAGGTGCGGCGGAAGCAGCAGCCCAACTCCGGAGCTTCTTCGCTACCAGGCGACCCTGACGCGGCCTCTCTTTAGGCGAGCATGACCGTTTCATTGCCCCGCGCGATCAGCCGGCCGATCGCATCGAACAGCTTGCTCATCGCTACTGGCTTAAGGATCACTTCGTCGGCGCCCTGATCCACGCAATTCTGGCAGATATCGACGGCGGTGTCGGCGGTCACGACGATCACCGGCACGTTCGCTTTTGCGTCCGGCCGTGCGCGAATATGGCGGATGGCGGTGAGGCCATCCATGCCGGGCATACGCAGATCCATGAGGATGA
>Ga0247730_1001487_pt1 | contig 12967 bp, 13 predicted proteins | sample UWRJL073202C2_FD_180959 | JGI IMG/M metagenome (GOLD analysis project Ga0247730, IMG submission 180959) | Plant litter microbial communities from Arlington Agricultural Research Station in Wisconsin, United States - UWRJ-L073-202C-2 | ecosystem: Environmental > Terrestrial > Plant litter >...
TTGTAGCTCCACGCCGACGCGATGAAGACGACGTGCGCGAGAGTCGCCGCCCAGCCGAGCGGCAGCGTCAGCAGCACGGCGAGCACAACCGTGACGATCGAGGCGGTGCGCACGGCGGGCACGGAGATCCAGCCGCGGGCCACCGGTTTGTCGCGGCGTCCGACGGCCGCATCCCGTTTCGCATCGATCCAGTCGTTGGAGAGACCGACCGATACCTGGTTGAAAAACACGGCGGCCGTGACGAGCGCGAGCCTGCCCGCGTCGAGCCCGGTGCCGAGAGCGAGTACCGCGGTGACGACGGTGACGGCGACCGTCGGCCCCGGGTGTGTGGATAACGCGAGCGCTATGGGGCGCGCGGGCGCGTTATCGGGCATATCGCCATGCTATTCCGATACCGTGGCCTGATGCCCACCATGCCCCAAGACAGCGAGCTCGCTACAATCCTGCCCGGTGTCTGGAACGTGCGTTCCACGAACTTTCCGATGTGGCTCACGCGCGAGCGCAAGTCGCCCCGCTTCAGCTACGACCTCGTGAGCGAGAACCCGCTCACTCTGCGCGACGACGTGAGCTATTTCACCGCCGACAACACCGAGAAGCACATCGTCGGCACCGACAAGTGGGCACACGACCACTTCGTCTGGCGAGGCAAGGGCCTGCTGAAGATCGCGCGCAGCCGCTGGGCGATCAGCGGCACCAACGACGACCAGACGGTCGTCGCTATCCGCTTCGAGAAGACGTTGTTCACGCCGGCCGGAATCGACATCCTGGTGCGCGAGGCCGTCGAGATCGACGAGCTGCGCAGCCTCGTCGCGCGCAACACCGAACAGTTCGGCCTGAGCGCCGAAGACTTCGCCTCGCTGACCTGGCTCGACTGAGCGCTGCGATGGACCTCGAGGTGTCGCCCGCGCTGACGATACCCGCGGCCGAGGTCGGCTGGCGGTTCTCCCGCTCGTCCGGCCCCGGCGGCCAGCACGTCAACACCTCCGACAGCCGCGTCGAACTGTTCTGGAGTGTCACCGGCTCGTCGGCGCTCAGCCACGAGCAGCGAACGATGCTGCTCGCGCGGCTGCAGCGCCAACTCGTCGGCGGCGTGATCACCGTCAGCTCGTCGGAGCAACGGTCGCAGCTGCGCAATCGCGAGACCGCGCTCGAGAAGCTCGGCGACCTGGTCGCCGCCGGTCTCGCGCCCGATGCCCCGCCTCGGCGTCCGACGAAGCCCACCAGGGGTTCCCAGCGCCGTCGCCTCGCCTCGAAGCAGCTGCGCTCGGCGACGAAACGCCAACGCCGGCGGCCGACGGACGACTAGGGGATCGCCGCTAGTAGTCCAGCGCCGCCAACACGGCGAAGGGCTGCTCGACATTGCCGAAGTGCCCGCAATCGGCGATGACGGTGGTGGTTACGCGACCCACGACCCGCTCGAGCCGCGCGAGGTCGGCGTCGGTGACGAACACGTCGTCGTCGCCCTTCGTCGCGTGCACCTGGCACTCGATGCGCGCCCACTGCGCGTCGGCGTCGTAGCCTCGGGTGACGTCGCCAGCGGTCACGAACGAGCGCGGCCTCAGCTCGGTGGCGAGCGCCCGGATCACCGTCTCGTCGATGCGCGACAGATGCCGGAAGAGCGGGGACGACGCCAGCCGCAGCACCCCGATCGCGCGCAGCCCGCGCACGGCCGCGAGGGCGAGCGGCTGGATCGGGGCGAGCAGGCGCATAAAGAACCGCAGCAGAACGAAGCCCGGGATGACCCGCAGCCCGCGCCACGGGTGGGCGACGCTGTCGATCACCGACCACGTCGTTCCGGAGACGAGCGCGACCGAGTGCACGCTCTGCGGCCAGATCGACGCCATGTGCAGGGCGATGAAGCCGCCGAGCGAGTGCCCGACGATGTCCCACTCGGTGTAGCCGAGTTCGAGCGCCATGTCTTTCACGAGTTCGCAGACGATCTCGAGGGTGAGCGGGTCGGCGCCGGGTTCGGGCGTCGCGTCGCCCCAGCCGGGCAGGTCGAGCAGCAGCGGGTTGACGATGGTGATGCCCGCTTCTTCAGCGGCCGCGAGCATGGGCGTCCAAGTCGTCCACGACCCGGCGGCGCCGTGCAAGAAGATCGTGGCGCGGGTGGAGGTGCGCTGCGGGCGGTGCCGCGCGACGATCGTGACCGAACCGCTAGCGCCGCCGTGCACCTCCGTCTCCACGAACCCGAGCGATGCGGCATCCGTCTCGAGCGGGAATGGCGCATACGCCGTTGTGGAGGTCAACATTTCGCGCCAGCCTAGCGAATGTGCTTCGCGCGGCACCGCCCCTCGAACGGGGCGCTATGCATTCGGGAGCAGTGGACGACCGAGAAACTGTGCGTAGCGCGCCACAGCCGCATCGAACGCGCGCCTTCGGGGGCTTGACAGGGGTGCGAACGGCTGCGGATCGATCGAGACCCCTTTCGCCGTGACAGTGCGCCGCCAGGTGCCCACGATCTCGCCGTCGACGACGATCGTCGGCAGGAACAGTCCGTTCTTGCCCGGCACGATCACCTCGAAGTGCTCGGGTGCGAGCGCCGCCGAGCGGTCTTGGTAGCCGAGCAGGTATTCGTCGAACCCCGGCAGGGCCAGGGTGCTCGCTCCAGTACGGGTCGCGGATGTCGCGGCCACCGCATCGCGCGCCAGAAAGTAGCTCGTGTCGTCGCTCACCAGCTCGTCGAGCCGGTCACGCACGGCGGCGAGCCCTGCGCGCGCGTCGGTGAGTGTGAGCGACGACCACCAGGCGAAGTCGCGCACCGTCGCCGGGCCGTGGCCGGTGAAGTAACGCAGGGCGAACTCGCCCAGCGCCTCGTCACGCTCGAGGCGGCGCGGCGCCGCGACCCACTCGTCGAGCAGCGTGAAGGTCTGTTGGTTGGCCTTGCCCGCGTCGCCCGCCCGCAGCGGCCCGAACACGAGCACGCCCCACAGGCTGAGCCGCTGCACGATGTGGATGCCGCGCTGCCCGTCGACCGGGATGCCGCCCGCGACGAACCGGGCGAGCAGTTCGTCGCGTGTGAGCACGACCCCGCCCGCGAGCTCGGCGAGCGCGATGTCGCGTGCGCGCTCGAGCTCGGTCTCGGTCAGCTCGAGCTGCCGGTGCCGGCCGGCGGCGCTCTGGATCGTGCGTGCGGCGGTGAGCGAGAGCATCCAACCGAGATCCTCGGGAGGCATGAAGTGCAGGGTGCCGCGCATCGGCCAGGAGCGCACGATGTCGCCCGCGGCGAGGGCGGCGTCGATCGCGGCATCCGTGCTGCCCGGTGTTCGAATGCCGACCGACCACTTGGCGCCCGCGAAGTCTTGCGCCTGCGTCGCGAGCAGGTGCCGCACGGTCTCGGCGGGCGCTGACGACAGGGAATCCACCAGCCGTTGGCTGGCGAGCCGCAGCGTCGCGATCTCGCGGCGGGCTGCTGTGTAGGCGCGGGTCATACGGCCAGTATGGCGCTGCCCGCCGACGCTCGTCGGCCTAGGCGGCGCCCGGCGTGACCCTCGCGATCGCGTCGGCCGCGCGCACGAGCGACAGGTGCGAGAACGCCTGCGGGGTGTTGCCCGCCTGCCGCTTGCCCAGTACGTCGTACTCTTCGCTGAGCAGACCGACGTCGTTGCAGTACCCCACGAGGCGGTCCATGAGCTCCGTGGCATCCGCCAACCGCCCCGACAGGGCGTACTGCTCGACGAGCCAGAACGAGCAGGCGAGAAACGGGTTCTCGCCCGCGGGCAGGCCGTCGACGCCCGTCTCAGAGCGGTAGCGAAGCAGCAGCCCGTTCTCGAGCAGGTCCTCTTCGATCGCGGCGACCGTGCCGAGCATGCGCGGGTCGTCGGCCGCGATGTACCCGGCCTGCACCATCTGCAACAGCGCGGCGTCGACGGTGCTGCCGCCGTAGTACTGCGTGTAGGTGCCACGCTCGGCATCGAAAGCGTTCGCCTCGATCTCGTCGCGCACCTCGTCGCGCATCCGCTCCCAGCGTTCGCCCGGGCCGTCGAGCCCGTACTCGCGCACGGCACGCGCCGCGCAGTCGAAAGCCGCCCAGAGCATCACGCGGGAGTGGGTGAAGTGGCGCAGCGGGCCGCGGATCTCCCAGATGCCGTTGTCGGGGCGCTGCCAGTTCTCCTCGACGAAGCTCATGATGGCGCGCTGCACCGGCCAGGAGAAGTCTTTTTCTTCTCCATGCGTCTCTCGGGCGCGTTCGAGCGCGAGCATCACCTCGCCGAACACGTCTCCCTGAAACTGGGTGAACGCGCCGTTGCCGACGCGCACCGGGGAAGCGCCGTCGTAGCCGGGCAGGCTCGCGACCTCGTATTCGATGAGCCGGCGCTCGCCCGACAGCCCGTACATGATCTGCACGTCGCCGGGGTCGCCGGCGATCGCGCGCAGCAGCCAGCCGCGCCAGGGATCGGCCTCGCCGTCGAACCCGTGGTCGAGCAGCACGTGCAGGGTGAGCGAGGCGTCGCGCAGCCAGACGTAGCGGTAGTCCCAGTTGCGCGACCCGCCGAACTGTTCGGGCAGGCTGGTCGTCGCGGCCGCCACGATTCCGCCGGTGTCTTCGTGGCTGAGCGCGCGAAGCACCAGCAGAGAGCGGCGAACGGCCGCGGCGTACTGGGGCGCGACCGTCGTCGCCTTGGCCCAGTTCTTCCACCACTTACCGGTGTCGCGGATGCGGCTGCTCACGTTCAACGCGGGCGGGGGAGTGCGGTGCGCGGGAAACCACGTGAGCACGATGTCGACGGTCTCGCCCGCGGCTACCGTGAAGTCCGAGACGTGTGCGTGATCGTCTGCCCGCAGCTCCGGCCCGCGCACAACGATGGCGTCGGGGCCCGCCACCGCGATCACGGCGTTTCCGCCGGCATCCGGCATCTGGCGCATCCAGGGCATGGCGGCGCCGTAGTCGAAGCGGATGCGGAGTTCTTGGCGCATGTCGACCGTGCCGGAAACACCCTTCACCCGACGGATCACGTCGGCGCGACGGTCACCGTGGGGCATCAGGTCGGTGACCTCGACCTCGCCGGTCGGGGTCACCCAGCGCGTGACGAGCGTGAAGGTGTCTTCGACGTACTGCCGGCTGCTGCTGACGCCGGTGCTGTCGGACCCGAGCGAGGCGGTCGGTGCGACGAGCCACCGTCCGTGGTCTTCGTCGCCGAGCAGGGCGCCGAATGTCGATGCCGAGTCGAAGCGGGGGAGGCAGAGCCAGTCGATGCTGCCGTCGGTGCCGACGAGGGCCCCGGTATGACAATCACCGATCAGGGCATAATCTTCGACGCGCAGAGCCATTCGGCCATGCTAAGCGCTGAGCAGGGTGTGGGCGTTCACCAGCTCGGCGAACCGGCTGGGCGGAAGCGTGGCGAGGGCGTCGGCGTTGTCGACCGCCCACTGGTCGCAGGGCGGAACCAGCGCTCCCAGCTTCGCCTTTGCCTCAGGGTCGTCGGCGCGGGCGTAGAGCCAGGCGCCCATAGCCGCGTAGCGCACCGCCGCTTCAGGATGGCCGCGGACGATCTGCAGCTGGGTGTCGCGATACCCGGTGCCGGCGACCCAGGCTAGCATCTGTGCCGCACGCGCCTGCAGCGACCAGTCGGCGGCCGTATGACCGTCCCAGAGCACTGACCGGCTCGGCAGAACCCGGTCGGGCGCGAGCCAGACGAATCGCTCGAGCACCGCCATCGACGAGGGGTGCGCCAGCTGGCCGATCACGCAGAGAAGCGCGCGGTGCCGCTCGAGATCGAACACCGGAAGCGTGAAGAGTTCGCGATGCAGTACATCCGCGCAGCCGTCGCGATCCCGCACGGCGTCGACCGCTGCGATCACAGTCGCCCGGTCGCCGGCGGTACCGGCGGTCACGCGGGTGACGAACGCGCTGATGGAGTCGGCCTCGGGATAGTCGAACATCTACCGAAGGTAAATCAGCGCTCGCGCCGCGACAACGGCTGGCGTTGGAACCCCGTAGTGGTTCCAGTAGTCAGACGCCGCGCGGCTGCCCTCCCAGTATCCCGGTCTCGGTAAGTTGCTCGAGAAGCCCGGCGCCGTCGGGGGCGAACACCCACGACGTGCCCGTTCCCTGCTCGTTGTCGGCCGCGCGTGAGCGTCCACCGGCCAGCACCGCCTCGCTCGTCGACAGCTGCCGGATCGCTACGGCCGCGACGTTCTGCGGATGCGACGCCGCGAAGTCGCCGTAGAGCTGCTCATCGTGCTGGCCGTCGTCGCCGACGAGCAGCCACTTCATGCCGGGCAGTTCTTGGGCGATGCGCTCGAGGCTCGAGGCCTTGTGCTCGCGGCCGCTGCGGAACCAGCGGTCGTGCGTCGGACCCCAGTCGGTGAGAAGCAGGGGACCGGCCGGATACAGATTGCGGTCGAGGAAGCGCGACAGGGTGGGAGCAACGTTCCACGCGCCGGTAGAGAGGTAGATGACCGGTGCGCTCGGGTTGGCCCGCACGATGCGCTCGTACAGCACGGCCATTCCCGGCACGGGACGGCGGGCGTGCTCGTCGAGCACGAACGTGTTCCACGCCGCGAGCAGCGGGCGGGGGAGCGCCGTCACCATCACCGTGTCGTCGACGTCGGAGATGATGCCGAACGCAGCGTCCGGATCGATGATGAACACCGGTGCGGTGACGTCTTCCGTGTCATCCGACCGAATGGTAATCGTGTGCCAACCCGGGGCGAGGTCGACGTTGATCTTGGTGTCGACCACGCCGCCGCGGTCGGCCAGCACGCGCTGTTCGACACCGCCCGCGATGATGGTGACCTCGACGTCGTCGACCGGGATGCTGAAGAAGCTGCGCCAGCCGCGCACTTTCGCCGCGCGTTGGCTGGCGACGTCGCCGCGAGTGAGCACAACGCGGCACAGAATACGAGCCCACCCGGGCGAGCCGTAGCCGGTGTACGGGATGATCGTGGTCTTGAGTCCCCGCTTGCGGCCGCGCTTTTCGCGCCAGGCGTGGACGGTGTCTTCGAGCCGCGCGGCGAAGTGCAGTATCGGAACGCCGGCGCCGGTCGACCCGTCTTCGTGGTTCGCGAGAACGTTTCTGGAGCGGGCCATGTGTCCAGTCTGGCACGGAGGCCGTGCGTGGCGGTTTCTAACACTCAGCGAACAACCAGAGAGCGTTCAGGAGAAGTGGAATACTCTGCTACCGACCCACTACCCATTTCGTGAAATTTTTACGCAAATAGTGAGTTTCATTCCTACCCCCGCATTGGGGGCGGGGTTACGATTGCGGTCTACGTAGATCCGAGGAGACACCGTGTCGACACCATCCGTCATTGACGCAACAATCGCTGGCCAGGTCGCGCTCCGAAACGAGCCCGTGCAGGCACGAAGCACCGCACGGCTCGCCGCTCTTATGGACGCTGCCGCCGCCGTCGTCGACGAAATCGGCTACGAGCGCCTCACCACCGCCATGGTGGCCGAGCGTGCCGGCGCCTCGATCGGCACGGTCTACCGCTACTTTCCCGACCGCATCGCCGTGCTCCAGGCGCTCGGAGCCCGCAACCTCGAGCGTGCCCTGAGCCGGGTTACGGATGAAGCGGCCAACGTCAAGCACGATGACTGGCTGTCCGCGCTGCACGGTTCGATGGACGTTCTCATCGAGGCGTTCCGAAACGAGCCCGGTTTCCGATCGCTCCGGGTCGGCGACGTCATCGATCTGCGACCCGCGCCGAACGAGGTCCCGTTCAAGTCGATCGTGGCCTCGGCGCTGCTCGACAGCCTCGTGTCGCGCTTCGGTGTGCCGGACAACGACGAGGTGCGATTCGCCTTCGAGACATCCATCGAAATCTCCGACGCTCTGGCCGCTCGTGCCTTCGCACGCAACCCCGACGGAGACGTCAGCTTTCTCGAGGCCGGCGCCGGCCTCGTCGCGACCCTTCTCGTGCCGCACTTCGGAATGCCCGCGAAAGCCTGATTCTTTTGCCTGAATCCCCGGCCGACTCCACGGAGTCGACCGGGGATTTTTGCGTCTGCAGGGAGCCTGATCGTCGAAAGTGAGCATCTGCGCACTTTCACCCGCAGCGCAAGGCCCAAAACGTGTCGGTGGTAAGTCATATTCTGCAATCCGGAATGACAGACGTTCCGAATGATGTTTAGCTTTGTGTCTGGACTACGAGTTGTCTGGCGCGTGTCGATTCGTGACAATCACGAGGAATGAGCCTGAAGCATGATCGAATTCCGTTCGGTGACCAAGAAGTTCGACGATGGAACGCTCGCCGTCGAAGACTTCAACCTCGTTATTCCCTCGCGAAAGACCACGGTTCTCGTCGGCTCCTCGGGCAGCGGCAAGACGACTCTGCTGCGCATGATCAACCGCATGGTCGATCCGACCTCCGGGGTCATCGAGATCGACGGAGACAGCGTGCTCGACCGCAAACCGGTCGCCCTGCGTCGCAGCATCGGGTACGTGATGCAGAACTCGGGGCTGCTCCCGCACTTCAAGGTGATCGACAACGTCTCGACCGTGCCCGTGCTCAACGGCGTGCCGAAGAAGCAGGCGCGCGCGCAGGCGCTCGAGCTGCTCGACACCGTCGGGCTGAACCGCGAGATCGCCGACCGCTATCCCAGCCAGCTCTCGGGCGGACAGCAGCAGCGCGTGGGTGTCGCCCGCGGGCTCGCCGCGAACCCCAACATCCTGCTGATGGACGAACCGTTCGGCGCCGTCGACCCGATCGTGCGCGCCGAGCTGCAGCAGGAGATCATCCGGCTGCAGCGAGAGCTCGACAAGACCGTCGTCTTCGTGACCCACGACATCGACGAGGCGTTTCTGCTCGGCGACCAGGTCGTCATCCTCGAGAAGGGCGCACGCATTGCCCAGATCGGCAGCCCGAGCGAAATCCTCGAGAACCCCGCGAGCGAGTTCGTGGCCGACTTCATCGGGGCCGAGCGGGGCAAGCGCGCCCTCTCCATCCGCAAGACCGCGAGCGGTTCGGTGCTCGTCGACGGCGACGGGCGCACCGCCGGCGTGCTGGTCGACTCGCCCTCCGATGCGGAAGTCTCGGCGTGAACTGGCTCGGCAACAACCTCGACCTCATCTTCGACCTCTCGATCGAACACATCCGCCTGGCCATTCCGCCGATCCTGTTCGGCTTCCTGATCTCCATCCCGGTGGGATGGCTCGCGTTCCGGTTCAAACTCACCCGCGGCCTGCTGCTGACCCTCGCCGGGCTGCTCTTCACCATCCCGTCGCTCGCATTGCTCGTCATCCTGCCACCGGTGCTGGGCATCAGCGCTCTCAGCGACGCCAACCTCACCATCGCGCTCACCATCTACGCGGTCGCGATCCTCGCCCGGTCGGTGGCCGACGCGCTGAGCTCCGTCGACCCGGCCGTGCGCCAGTCCGCCACCGCCGTCGGGTACGGCAGCTGGCGCCTGTTCTGGGCCGTCGAGTTCCCGCTCGCCGGACCGGTCATCCTGGCCGGCCTGCGCGTCGCCGCGGTGAGCACGATCAGCCTGGTGACCGTCGGCATCCTGATCGGCACCGAGAGCCTCGGCTACCTCTTCACCAACGGATACCAGCGCGGCATCGTCATCGAGATCCTCTCCGGAGTGGTCATGGTCGTGATCATCGCGCTCGTCGTCGACTACCTGCTCGTGCTGCTCGGCCGCGTGCTTATGCCGTGGACGCGCAAGCAGAAGCTCGTGCGGCCCCCTCTGGAGCAACTTCCGCTCGTCCCGAACGCCACGAACATCGGTGGTACCCGATGAATCTCTTCGCCGAAGCCATGGCCTGGCTCTTCGCCCCCGAGCGCTACACCGGTGCCGACTCGCTGCAGCTGCGCATCGGCCAGCACCTGTTCTTCACCTTCGTCTCGGTGATCATCGTCGCGGTCGTCGCCATCCCGCTCGGCTACTACATCGGCCACACCGGCAAAGGCCGCAACCTCGCCATCGGCATCTCGGGTGCGGCACGGGCCATCCCGTCGTTCGGACTGATCCTGCTACTCGTGCTGGTCATCGGCGTGACGCAGAAGCCGCTCGCGGCATTCGTCGCGTTTGTGCTGCTCGGCATCCCTTCGGTGCTCGCGGGCGCGTATTCGGGCCTCGAGGCCATCGACCGCAGGGTGATCGACTCCGCCCGCGCCGTCGGCATGACCGAGTGGCAGATCCTCTGGAAGGTGGAGGTGCCGCTCGGCCTTCCGCTGCTCATCGGCGGACTACGCTCGGCGACCCTGCAGATCGTTGCGACGGTCACCCTCGCCGCCTACATCGGCCTCGGCGGCCTCGGCGGCTACATCATCGCGGGCCTCGCCCTACGCAGGTTCGACCAGATGCTCGGTGCGGCGCTCGTGATCGTGGCGCTCGCCCTTGTGCTCGACGGGCTCTTCGCCCTCGCCGAGCGACTCGTTGTGCCCCACGGAGTATCTGCCGGGCGCACCACAGACGTCCGCACGCGCTCACCCAGAGCGCGCGCGGTAGCGGAATAATCCGCGACCCTCAAGAAAAGAGAAAAGAATGTTCACAGCAAAGAACAAAGGCTGGCTCGCCGCAGGCGTAGTCATGGTCGGGGCGGCATTGGCCCTGTCAGGGTGCGCATCGGGTGATCCACTGGACGCCGGTACAAATGACGCGGCCTCCGGTGACACGATTGTCATCGGCTCGCAGGCTTATTACTCCAACGAGATCATCGCCGAGATCTACGCGCAGGCGCTCGAAGACGCTGGATTCAGCGTCGAGCGCAAGTTCAACATCGGCCAGCGCGACGCCTACCTGCCCGAGCTCGAATCCGGTGAAGTCTCGCTCTTCCCCGAGTACACCGGAAACCTCCTGCAGTTCTACTCGCCCGACACCACGGCCACCTCGTCCGACGACGTGTACGCCGAGCTCAAGGACGCACTGCCCGACGGCCTCACCGTTCTCGACCAGTCGCCCGCGACCGACCAGGACTCGTACAACGTCACGAAGGAGTTCGCCGACGCGAACAACATCACGACGATCGCGTCGCTCGCCGACGTAACGGTTCCCCTCACTCTCGGCGGCAACGCCGAGCTCGCCGAGCGTCCGTACGGACCTAACGGGCTCAAGGAGAAGTACGGAGTCGACGTCGCCTTCACCGCGACCGGAGATACCACCGTCGAAGACCTCCTCGCCGGCACCGTCAACATCGCCAACGTCTACAGCGCCGACCCGCGCATCCAGACCGAGAACCTCGTCACTCTGGAAGACCCCGACGGCCTGTTCCTCGCTTCCAACGTCGTACCCCTCGTGAGCGCCGATATCGCCGACGAGATCGCCGACGTGATCAACGCCGTGAGCGCCAAGCTCACCCCCGAGGGTCTCGTGGCTCTCAACGTTGAGTCGACGGTCGACGAAGAGTCGCCCGACGCGATCGCCACCAAGTGGCTCACCGACAACGACCTGCTGAAGTAGAGCGTTAGGGGGCTGTAACCAGCCCGAGAGGGGCGGATGCCGTGGCATCCGCCCCTCTTTGTCTTGTGAGTGATTTTTGGGATTTTCTCACAGGCATTTGCCACCGTGGCGGTGACAGGATGGGGGGATGCACTCCCGCTCCAGATCCCGAATTCTCGCGGGATTGCTGGCTGCGGCGGCGGTCGCCGGTCTCGCCGGCTGCGGTGCAGCGCCCGCCGACGAACGCAACACCGGTCACGGCGCGCGCATCACCATCGGGGCGCAGAAATCTCTCGAAGACCGCATCGTGGCGCAGGCCTACGGTCAGGCTCTCGCCGACCACGGCTACCTCGTCGACTACAACGAGGGAGTGGGGGACCGCGCCGCGTACCTCGAAGCGTTGAAGTCGGGACAGATCGATCTGATCCCCGAGACCTCCGGCGACCTGCTCTACGCGGTCGACGATTCCGCGTTCGCGCGGTCGCCCGACGACGTCATGGAGGCGCTGCCCGACGCGGTCGAAGCCCTCGGACTTCACGTTCTCCAGTCGGCTCCCGCCGACAACGCCGTCGTCTTCGTGGTGACCGAGGATTTCGGTGCGAAACGGCAGGTCGCGAGCATCGGCGAACTCGCCTATCTCGCCGACGAAATCACCATCGGGGCGCCCGACGGCTTCGATTCCCAGCCATACGGCACCGCCGGACTGCTGCGAACCTACAAGGTCGTGGGATTCGCCGAGCGCACGATCGCGAGCAACGGCGACGTCTCCACCGTCGGAGACCTGCTCACCGACAGCGTGCAGGTCGCCGTCATCCCCTCGACCTCGCCAGCGATCATCCGCAACGGCCTGCGTGTGCTCAGTGATCCGAAGAGCCTGATCACGGCGCAGAATATCGTGCCGCTCGTGAACGCCGAGGGCTACGACCCCGACGTGCAGGCCATCGTCAACGAGGTTTCCGCGGTCTTGACCACGCACGAGCTGCGCGTCCTCAACCAGGAGGGTTCGGCGAGTGCCACCCCGTCGGCCGAGAGCATCGCCCGCGAGTGGCTCACCGACAAGGGACTCGTGCGTAACTAGCCGGCCTGGTCTTCGAGCGTGTGCTTCTCGGCCGCGCGCGTGTCGATCGTGAGGGTCTCGGCGGCATGCGTTGCCGCCGCCGGACGCTTCGGGAGGCGCCTCATGTGCCGCGCTTCGATCTTGGAAATGATCTTCTTCGCCACGAGCACGAGTAGCGCGAACGCCACGATGATGGCGACGAAGATGTAGCCGGCGTAGTGCAGGCGGTCGGCCATCTGCCGGTAGCTACCCGCGGCGGCCGCGCCGACCGAGACGTAGGCGAGTGCCCAGAGCACACTCGCGGGGATCGTCCAGGTCATAAAGCGGCGGTAGCGCATTGTGCTCATGCCCACGGTGAGCGGGATGAGCGAGTGGAGCACCGGGAGAAACCTCGAGACGAAGATCGCCAGTCCGCCGCGACGGTCGAGGTAGTTCTCGGCGCGCTGCCAGTTGTGCTCGCCGATTCGGCGGCCGAGCCGCGATGCTCGGATGCGTGGCCCGAAATAGCGCCCGAGCGCGAAGCCGATGCTCTCGCCGGTGAGGGCACCCGCGATGATGGCGATCACCAGAAAGACGAACTG
>Ga0247730_1001489_pt1 | contig 12955 bp, 16 predicted proteins | sample UWRJL073202C2_FD_180959 | JGI IMG/M metagenome (GOLD analysis project Ga0247730, IMG submission 180959) | Plant litter microbial communities from Arlington Agricultural Research Station in Wisconsin, United States - UWRJ-L073-202C-2 | ecosystem: Environmental > Terrestrial > Plant litter >...
CATCGGGATATTCCTCGGCGATGAAGCCGGTCGACAGCCGGCCTTCGCGCCAGCGCGGGTGTCGCATCAGCGACGACAGGAACGGCAGATTGTGGGCGACGCCATCGACGACGAAGCCGTCAAGCGCCTCGCTCATCGCCTCGATCGCCTGCAGCCTCGTTGGTGCCCAGGTGCACAGCTTTGCCACCATCGGGTCATAGAACATCGAGATTTCCGCGCCCTCGAACACGCCGGTATCGTTGCGGACGATCACGTCACCGGTTCGGCCTTCCTCTGGCGGGCGGTAGCGGGTCAGGCGGCCGATCGACGGCAGGAAATTGCGATAGGGATCCTCGGCATAAAGCCGGCTTTCGATCGCCCAGCCATCCAGGCGGATATCGTCCTGAGTTATCGTCAGCCTTTCGCCTGCGGCCACCCGGATCATCTGCTCGACCAGGTCGATACCGGTGATCAGTTCTGTAACGGGATGCTCGACCTGCAGCCGCGTGTTCATTTCCAGAAAGTAGAAATTGCGGTCGCGGTCGACGATGAACTCGACCGTGCCGGCGCCCTGGTAGTCAACGGCGCGTGCCAGTGCCACCGACTGCTCGCCCATCGCTTGGCGGGTGGCCGCATCCAGAAAAGGCGAGGGCGCCTCTTCCACGACCTTCTGGTTGCGGCGCTGGATCGAGCATTCACGCTCGCCGAGATACAGCACCGTGCCATGCGCGTCGGCCAGCAGCTGAATTTCGATATGACGTGGCTCGACGATATATTTCTCGATGAACAGCCGATCGTCGCCGAACGAATTTTTGGCCTCCGACGTCGCGCGCTCGAAACCCTCGGCAATCTCGGCCTCGTTCCAGGCGATCCGCATGCCCTTGCCGCCGCCGCCGGCGGTCGCCTTGATCATCACGGGATAGCCGATCTCTGCGGCAATCGACATGGCATGGGAAACGTCGGCGATCACGCCGATATGGCCGGGCACGGTCGAGACATCGGCGGCACGTGCGAATTTCTTTGATTCGATCTTGTCGCCCATCGCCCGGATGGCTTTCGGCTTGGGACCGATGAAGACAATGCCTTCGGCTTCCAGTGCCTCGCAAAACGAGGCGCGCTCCGACAGAAAACCATAGCCCGGATGCACGGCCTGCGCGCCGGTCTGCTTGCAGGCGGCAATGATCTTCTCCGCCACCAGGTAGCTTTCGGAAGCCGGTGCAGCGCCGATCCACACCGCCTCGTCGGCCATCTCGACATGCAGCGCCTCGCGGTCGGCGTCCGAATAGACGGCAACGGTGGCTATGCCCATTCGCCGTGCGGTCTTGATGATTCGGCAGGCGATCTCGCCGCGGTTGGCGATCAGGATTTTCTGGAACATGGCATTCTCCCCCCGCAACGATCCTCAGCTGTGGTTAAGCCACAGATCCTGGCGGGTTTCAACGATCGCCACAGCTTGGCTCAGGCAGCGAGGTCGCTGTCCAGCAGCAGTTCGTCGGCAACCTGCAGCCAGCGGCGGGACTGCGGCGCCTGGCTCTGCGTGTCCCGGAGCCTGATCGTCGCCATTAGATCGTGCCAGCCTGAATGGTTGGCCTGCCCTTGAGCGATGCGATCGATGTCAATCAGGACGTCGCGTGCAAGCGGCGACAACACCAGATGGCCGCGTTGAAAGGCGCTGCGCAGAATGCGGTGGATAAAGGCCAGATCGGCGATGGAAACGCCGGTCTGGCCGCAGCTGCGCGCCTCGTGGTAGGCACCGACGTTGTGGCAGAGCGCGAGACGCAGTTGATCCAGCGCAAACGCCGTCAGGCTGTCGGGCACATGGGCGGCGACCTCCATCACATGCAGCAGCAGTTCGAGCTCCAGCCCGGAACTGACCACGCCGCCGGTGGCAAACATCCGTCGCAGCCAGGCGGCATTGGTTTCATCCAGCGACCCCTGCGGATAGCTGAAATGGACGATGAATTCCGTCAAGGTTTCGACGAAATAGTCGCGCCATTCCGGGCATTTCTCACGACAGTTGTGGTGCAGAAACAGCATGGCCACGGCGTCATCGGAAGAGCGGACTCCCTCCGGAAAGGTAAAACGGCGCAGCATTGCAATGTCATCGGTCGTTAACCGATTCTTCCCGGCGATCACATTTGCCGGAAAAGAGAGACGAAATTCGCTCATCTTTTTTCCTCGTTTCATCATGAAACCGGAAACGGGTCTTAGGTTCAAAAAGTTGAGATCGGATCAATGGGCAGCGTCAATCAAACGTTACGGCGCCAGCGCCAGCTGTTCCGATCTGGCACGCACCCGCTCGCGCCAGATGATGAACAGCCCGGAGGCGACGATGATGGCAATGCCGAGCCATTTGGAGGCGGTCGGGAAATCGCCGAACAGCGCATAACCGAGCGCGGCGGCGGAAATGATCTCGAAATACTGGAACGGCGCCAGCAGCGACAGCGGCGCCATGCGGAAGGCGCGCACCACCAGCAGATGGAAGTAGCCGGAGGTCGTGCCCAGCAGCACCAGCAGGCCAAGGCCGAGCAGCGAAGCCGGCAGCGACATGGCGAAGTTCTCTTCGCCGGCCGCAGTGCCGGCCAGCAGTGCGGCAGCGGTAAACAGCGTGCCGCCGATGCCGGCGAAGGTCTGCATCGTCAGCGGTGAGTCGGCGTCGCCGATCGCCCGGTTCAGGAACAGATACAGGGTATAGAGGAAGGCGCACAATACCGGCAGCAGCGCCGTCCAGCCAAAGATTTCGTAGCTCGGCTGCATGACGATCATTGCCCCGCCAAACCCGACGACGATGGCCAACCAGCGACGCCAGCCGACGCGCTCGCCGAGAAACAAGGCCGACATTACCGTCAGCATGAAGGGTTCGACGAAATAGATGGCAAACACGTCGGCCAGAGGCATGAATTTTACGGCGGTGAAGAACAGCAGGCTGGCCGCGCCATGCAGGGCGCCGCGCAGCAAATTCATCCAGGGACGCCTGGCCGACAGCACCGCATGGCCCGAGACGGCCAGCAGCAAGGGCAGGGTGCAGGCCATCTGGAAGAAGAAGCGATAGAAGGTGACCTGGCCCGGCGACATGCCCTCGAACGTCGCCATATATTTGGCGATCGCATCCATCATCGGCAGGATCAGCATGCAGACCGCCATCAGGCCCATGCCTTTGAGCGGGTTCTGGGCCAGCGGGGTGGGGGATGCGGACATGGCCGGTGCTTTCGGAACGGCGCTCCTGCGGATGCAGCGGCCATGGCAGTGTGAATCACCGCTGCATATTCATGATGGCGCGCCCGCAATGCAAGCGGCACTGCCGCAATGGCTTATGGATTCGCCGTCTCGCTGACGGTTGCGCCAAAAACCTGTTCAAACGCGTCGCGCAGCCGCATGTCGACGTCCGTCATCATCACCGGCAGACCGAGATCGACCAGGCTGGTGACGCCATAGGCGCTGATGCCGCAGGGCACGATGCCGGAGAAATGGTCGAGATCGGGATCGACGTTGATCGACAGGCCATGAAAGCTGACCCAGCGGCGCAGGCGAATGCCAAGCGCCGCAATCTTGTCCTCGCGGATGCCGTCGTCCAACAGTCGCGGCTTTTCCGGACGGCGGACCCAGACCCCGACGCGGTCCTCGCGCCGCTCGCCGCGCACATTCATGGCGTCAAGCGTCTGGATGATCACTTCCTCCAGTGCGGTGACGAAGGCGCGCACGTCCTGGCGCCGGCGCTTGAGGTCGAGCATCACATAGGCCACCCGCTGGCCAGGCCCGTGATAGGTGTATTCGCCGCCGCGGCCGGTCGCATGCACCGGAAACCGGTCCGGTTCGATCAGGTCTTTGGCATCGGCACTCGTGCCGGCGGTATAAAGCGGCGGGTGCTCAAGCAGCCAGACCAGTTCGTCCGCCTTGCCGCCGGCGATCAGTGCCACCTCACGCTCCATTTCCGCCACGGCTGCCTCATAAGGCACCGGCGTATCGGAGATTCGCCAGCGCACCGGAGGACAGCCGACGGCGAACATGGTTTTGGGCAGATCGATACGTTCCGACATGACTATTTTCCTTTGCCGCACCTTGTGGCAAAATCCGAAAGGCGCTGCAAGATAGGGGTTTGCGGGCTGCCCTCCATATAGGTGGGCAAGCCTCGGATTTTTATATTCAAAAATCTGTCACAGCGCCCTTGTGCACCCCCCGGCCTTTTGCTACATGCAGCCCCGCCGGAGCAATTCGGCGGCTACCACGGTTGCGGTCGTGGCGGAATTGGTAGACGCGCAGCGTTGAGGTCGCTGTGGGGCAACCCGTGGAAGTTCGAGTCTTCTCGACCGCACCATTCGACATAATATTGTCGAGTAAATACAGTTGATGTGGTCCAACATCCTAGAGGCGTTGGACCAATCAAACTAAGACGCCGGACCCGGCAACTTTCCCCATACCTACCTGTGCAAGCTTCCACCGCTCAACTCTGCGCGTGTAAACTTCGCTCGTCTTGGCCTCTGAATGGCCGAGAATTGCCATGATCTCGTACTGGCTGCAGCCAAGCTCTGCCAGGATCTCAGCGAGACCTTTGCGCACCCCATGCGCGGACAAATGGCCAATCCCAGCCTCCTTGCACCACCTCTTGAACATCGCTGACATCGCATCGCCGCTGGCATACGGATCGCCGCCACGGCCGAGGATATAAGTCTTCCCTTGAACCTTTGGTGACCTGGTGGCTGCTTTCAGCGTTGCAAACAGCGGAATGCAAACCTCCGACGATCCCTTCTTGTTCGGTATCCATCGCAGCGCTTCAATGCCGTCGATCACGCACTCGTAGTCGCGTCCAAGCGTTGTCAGATCCTCGATCCGGCCAGGTCGCCGGCCTGGGGGCGGGGTTGCAAGGCTAGTCGCGCTTCTTTCTCGGCAAGCGGGTGTGCCTGTTGTTCTCGGCATCGATCAAAACAGAACCCCCGACTTGGCCGGTTACCCCCAGCTTTCAGTTTCCGCGACGGGCAACTATGTTGAATTCGGAATGACTTTCTCCCCGACTGCGATCGATAGCAGGCTTAATGCTCAGATCGAAGTAAAGGGCGGTGTCGTGAGAATTGAACAGCTCTGAGGCGCATGCTATACGAGCAAAAAATTCGGGGTGGGACTGCACGGTGCTTTTTAATTCCATTGAGTTCCTGTTTGCATTCCTGCCACTCACGCTCATCCTGACGTTTGCCGCCCTGAAGATTGGGGGGCGACCGCTGGGGATGATGGTCCTCACGGCCGCCTCGGTCTTTTTCTATGGATGGTGGGAGGCAAGTTCGCTGCTCATCATCGGAGGCTCGATCGCCGTAAACTACACAATAGCCACGGCAATTGCGCGTCAATCGGATGGCGGCGCCCGGAAAGTCTTGCTCACCGCAGGTGTTGCTGTAAACCTCGCCGCACTCGGTTACTTCAAATACGCGAACTTCTTTTTGGAAAGCATTAGCGCGGCAACTGGCTCAAGCGGTCCGGTCCTAAGCATCGGGTTGCCGCTTGCGATATCGTTCTACAGCTTTCAGCAGATCGCGTTTCTAGTCGACACTTACAAAGGGAAAGTGAGCCGAAGCCCATTCCGGGATTACATGCTGTCGGTTGTTTTTTTTCCGCATTTGATTGCCGGTCCGTTACTCCACTACCGAGATATTATCACGCAGTTTGAACGCAGATTTTCAGTCAACTGGACAACCATCTCGATAGGCTTTCCGATCTTCGCGGTAGGCTTGGCAAAGAAGGTGGCTATTGCCGATCCCATTTCGGTGTTCGTCAACCCGCTCTTCCTAAAATCAACACAAGGACCGCTGGAATTCTTTGAGGGATGGGCCGCTGCTCTCGGATATACAGCTCAGCTTTATTTCGATTTTTCGGGCTACTCGGACATGGCTATCGGGCTTGGCCTAATGTTCGGGATCGCCCTGCCGCTGAACTTTCTGTCGCCCTACAAGTCAACGTCGATCATCGAGTTTTGGCGGCGCTGGCACATCACCCTCTCCAATTTCCTGCGGGACTACCTTTACTTCCCTCTTGGTGGCAGTCGGGTAGGCGTGGTTCGGAAGTATGGCAACCTTCTGATCGTGATGTTGCTTGGAGGATTGTGGCATGGCGCAGCTTGGACGTTCGTATTTTGGGGCCTGCTGCATGGTAGCTATCTTGTCGTCAATCACCTGTGGCGCAACAACGTGGGCGCCCACTTAGGCAGGGCAAACGCTATGCTAGCGCCGGTTTATGCGGTGATGACGTTCGTTCTAGTCGTAATATCATGGGTGTTCTTCAAAGCTGTGGACTTCCCCTCGGCGCTGAACGTGCTGCAAGGCATGTTCACGCCAGCGTCGATCGCGCTTCCGTCAGAAATTCCTCTGGTATTCAACTTCGCACCGTGGCCTAGGGTCACTTGGGGCGGGGGTATGAGTTTTGCCGACTTCACCACTTTCTGGTTCTATGCGGGTGTTGCTTACGCCATCGTGTGGTTTGCCCCGAACGCCGCGCAAATATTCGATATAGACGGGAAGGAAAGCCCGCCTTCCTGGATTGGACCGTTTAACAGACCGAGTGCGAAAATCGCGGCAACCGTCGGCCTGGTGTGGATATCTGCCTTCGGCGTATTTGGCAGCGTTCCGTCTGAATTCCTCTATTTCAAGTTTTGACATGATCAGGATCCTCACGATCTCATTTTTAACGTTTGCTGCACTCTTCGCTCTGTGGGTTGCTGTGCTGCACGTTGCTCCGCAGCCGGTCGAAGCGCGGTGGATCGATGGTATCTACCGGGTAAAGGAAGCTAACACGGCGAAGACCACGGGTCCGAAGGTGGTGATCATCGGCGGTTCAGGAACTCATTATTCCTACGCTGCTCGGGTCATAAGCGATGAAACCGGCTTGAATGTCGTCAACCTTGGATCCCACGCTGGCCTTGGCGGGGCGTACATCCTGCGCCGGGCTGAACTATCGCTGCATGCCGGCGACACTGCCATCGTAGCGCTGGAGCATCAGTTGGCTTTCGACACTCCACCGTCCTCGGTGCTCGCGAGCTATGTGATGACAGCAGACACAAGCTACATACTACACGCCAACTTGAGGCACATCCCTTCTTTGCTATTCGGTTATTCTCCCGCAGATATGGTGCGGCAGTTCGCTGCTAATGCGCTGCCGTGGGGCTCGCCGCTTTATCGGCCTGATAGTGTTGATCAGTGGGGTGATGAAACCTCGAATACGCCGGAAAATCGGATGCCGCACATGGTCGCTGCGGTGGCGAACTCTGGCCCAATCGGTGCCGCCATAGGAAATCCGGAAAACCCGCCAAAGTTCATTGTGGACTTTGCTACGTGGGCAAAGGCAAACAACGTCCGGCTGATCCAGGCTTGGCCGGTTACGACAAATCGAGATGCCTATTCGACCCCATATTACCGAGCGTACTTTGCTCGGTACTCGGAAATTTTTAGCCGGCTTGGCTTTGCGGTTGCCGGGGATCAAAGCCGCTATCTGTTGCAGGAAACAGATATGCTGGATTCGCTTTATCACGCAAACACTCAAGGCGCCCTGAAGGCGTCAAAGGCACTGGCTATTGATCTTTGCAAGATCACTCAATGCCCCCGGCAGCCAGCTCCTTAGCCATCTGACGCTCTGAATAATCAACAAGTAAACACCGCGCATTGAGCGCGGTTTTTGCCGTGAGCTAACCAACGACATCACCGATGGACGCGACCGTGCACCAACTGCAGCGGCGCTTGATCGTGTCCGATTGAATTAGCCACCACCACAAGGAACATCATCATGACCACAACTTTGCGGGCATTGCCTGCCGAGTGGCTTCCACGCGTCAAAATGCAACGCGTGATCTGCCACTGGACGGCCGGCCATCACAAGGCAAGCGACGACGACAAGGGCCACTATCACTTCCTCATCGAGGATGACGGTGATGTGGTCCGCGGCAAGCCGTCGGTCGATCTGAACACGGCTCCGGTCAAGCCTGGCTACGCTGCCCATACGCTGAACTGCAACACCGGATCGATCGGCGTCTCTCTTTGCTGCATGGCGCTGGCGGTTGAAAGTCCGTTCAATCCCGGCAAGGCGCCGATGACCAAGGCGCAGTGGGACAAGCTGGCCGTGGTTGTCGCGGATCTCTGCCGAACCTACAATATCCCGGTCACGCCGAAGACGGTTCTGAGCCACGCCAAAGTGCAGGTGAACCTCGGTATCCAGCAGCGGGGAAAATGGGACTTTACCCGCCTTGCCTTCGCCCCTGAGGTGAAGGGCGCCAAGGCCTGTGGCGATCTGCTGCGCAAAGCTGTCCAGGAACTGCTTTGATGCAGAAGATCATGGAACGATCCTGGATCTGGCGCCGGTGGGCCGTGTTCTCGTCGCTGGCCGTCTGTGACGCAGCAATCGTCTATCTGATGATCTTCGGGGATGACACCGCTCTCAGCCGGGACATCATCCAGAGCGCCTTTCTGACCATCCTCGCGCTGGTCAATGGGTATGTCTTCGGGGCTGTGCTGGACGACAAGAACAAGGACAAGGCGGCGATTGCCCAGTCTGCAGTCGATGCGGCCGCGCCTTCAAACTCGACGGTGACGACGACGGTGGATCAATGACGATATTCTCAAGCATCAGAGACTCCTTCATGGCGCTTGCCGGCGCAGCCTTGGCGACGATCATCATCACAGTCTATTGGCTGGGGCTGCCAATCCTTAACGACTACCCCATCCTCAACCGGATCCCGTTCATCGGCTCGATCGCGGTGGGCCACATCGAAACGGTCCGGCAGGAGGCTAGGGCAGGGTACGTCGAGGAAGCCGAGAAGATAGCGCTTGCCTCACAGCTTGCCGAGGAGCAGCGCCGCCGGATCGAAGCGGCGGCAGATAGCCACCGATGCTAGAAACCGCGCTGACGCCGCCCTCAAGGCAGAGCAAGCACAATCCGCAGCCCTTGAAACCGAGATCTCCGAATATGAAACTCACCGTGGCGCTGATGTCTGCCGGCTTGGTCCTGATGACTATGAATTCTTGCGTAGGCCTTGACGCTAGGCTGAGCGCAGCGGCCACCACTCAAGGCCAGACGAAGGCCGCTGTAATCGTGCCGGATCAGGATGCCGACTGCCGCAAGTTGGAACCCCATGCGGCGCTCGCGCAAGGCCAGCCAGTCGTCTCCATCCTCAAAAGGGAACGCAGCGCGCTCGATCGGGCGAACTCGCGTGTGAGCCGCTGTGCGGCCGATCGAGACATCCTGAAATCCACCCTTGAAAGAACCCGGTAACGGGACGCAGCGCCTGAGGAAAACTGATGGAATCGCTACCGAGCGAGGTGACGGCATGGTTTCTCGCTCAACCGATGGGATGGGCAGTGGTGATCTTTGCCGGGCTCTATCTCTACGAGAGGTATGGCAGGGTGAAGGATCGCAAGGACTTCGATACGGCCCTGTCGAAAGCCAACGCCGACCATATCAAGACCTTGAAGATAGTCACGCCTTTGGCATTGAAGTTCACGGACACGATGAATGTCGTCATGCCGTTGGTGATGGCTCAACTCAACAGGAGAGGCGAATGAACTTTCTCGCCTGGTGGAGATCAAGCCGCCCCGCAGTGAAGCCGAATCCACATCAAGAGGATGAGAAACGCCACCTGAAGGCGCAGCTCGCCCATACCGTCATGACGTTTGAACGAGACCGATACACCGTCGATAATATTGCAAAACGTGCAGTGCAAAGCATGAGGCAGGGGGAACAACGATGAAGCGACTTAAAAGCAGTGTGGTCGCGCAGTCCGCGGTCGCTGCGATCATCCTGTTCTGGATCCTGAACGAGCTCGTCTCTTACGACAAAATGCTCGAGATTTCCTCAAGCCTTGTCCTCGGCATCACCTTTGCAGTTATGGTCAGATGGAGCCGGGATGCAGCGAGCGCGCTGCGGACGGGCAGGGACGGCTATCAGTTCCTGATCACAGGCGTCTACGCCATCATCACCATCCTGTTTTTCCAGCGCGTCTGGGTGATCGTGGTGCGCGTTTATGAGCGTGCCGACTTCCTCGTCTATACCCCTATCGGAGCTTTCATCGCCTGGATGCTGGCTTGGTCCTGCAGCATGGTGCTGATCGCGCCTGACGCCGAAGACGGTTCCATTCCGAATAAGTCGAGGATGATGATTGCGATTGCGCTTTTTGTCGCCGGGCTGGTTTCAGGCATCTCGATCGCCGCGGCGCTCTGGCAGTGATACTGATCGCGGCGTCATCACCCGCTGGGACAGCTCCCAGTATTCCTCGACCTTCTGTGTAGCGAGGCGGGCAGTATCGGCGTATCCGGCATTCGGCGTCGGCGGCCTGCCCATGTGTGTCTTCGGATACCACCCGGCCCAGTGCCATTTGTTCTTGGTCGGGCCGTGCACCTCTTTGCGGATGCGGCCGATAGGCAAGACGCCGACCATCCCGATCCAGTCCAGATCAGTCGGCGGGTCGTTCTCGTCTATCTCGGTTCGCTTCCATTGGTAGCGGGGCTGGTAAGGGTCGGTCATGAACTGTCGTATCGCGCTTGCTGACAATCCCGTCAAGCTTATCCACACGTCACGAAAACTGTGGATCGAAACCTCCCGGGCAGGGGAGAACAGAACAGGTCCGAGCGTTGGACCACTGAAAGCTAAGTGTTTGATTCATAGTGGCCGTATTTTACCGGCGTTGGACCATGGAACGCCCTGAAAACAAGTGCTTTGGTCATTTTAGCGAGTCTTCTCGACCGCACCAACATCAACCCGCTTCGGCGGGTTTTTTGTTGTCTGATGAATGGTTTACGGTTTTGTTCTTGCACGCATTGAAGCCATCTCTCCTGGCTGGGAACCGCTGGAGCAAGGCGCGATTTGGCTGTACTTCAAGCGCGCCCATCGCGCATTTTCGCTCCAAATTTCCGTTGCGAGTTGACGCCCCGAAACAATATTTTCCTAGCCGACGATACCTCAAAGCCCAGCGCTTTTAATCGCCTTCTGGCGATTGGCTGCAGGGTTTTACCGCACGCTTCGGTCCGTGCCTACGCACCCTCAGTCAGACAAATTTTCGCATCGAATATTGCAGTCAATTTCAAAGACTTTGCCCCCGACAGTTGAGTTTTTGAGTTGCTATGTACCCGCGTTCCATTCAATTCCCTAAAATACGGGTTGCAAATATTTCATTTTCGTGTTGCTATATTGAAATAGATACAGCAATTTTCATAATTAATAATCTGCATTTTAATATAAAATGCTGGGATGGATTGGTGTGATAAAATGTCTTCATTTAGTGTTGTTCATGATATAAGTATAGAATTACAGTCACAGATAGTTTTATCTCTTAAGAATGCGCCGGATGTTGATTTCGACGTCGGCGGGGGTGTCGATAAGATAAGTCTTGCCTCGCCGGGGGAGCCGATAGAAGACAATACTATCGCCAGTCTTTACCTGTATCATCTCGACATCGATAAATTTCAACGCAATCAGAGGCTGTTGCCGGACGGCTCCAGCGAGCGCGGCTTCCGCAGGCCGCCCTTGCCGCTGCAACTTCGCTACCTGTTCACGCCGGTTGGCGACGACGAACCGACCAACCACCTGGTGCTCGGCCGGGTGCTGCAGCACTTCCATGACAATCCCGAATTTTCGACGCTGTCGGGCATTCCGATCGGCAACAGTTTTGGCGGCGCCAGTCGCGAAATCCGCGTGCGTCTTGACATGCTGTCGCTGGAACAGCTGACGCAGATGTGGAGCGCCTTTTCGGCACCGTATCGGGCCGCCGTGTCGTTTCTCGTCGAAGTCGTGGCGATCGACTCCGGCCAGCCAGCGATCGAGCTGGTGCGCACCAGCGAAGTCATTCCGGCGACGGGCCTGAAGCGGAGGCTGCCATGACCGTTTTCGCCTCGACACCGCTTTCGCTTCGGCAAGTCCTGGTACGGGGCAAGGTGCGGGAAGCGATCACCGATCGGGTATTTGACGATTTTACCGCGGCCCTGTCGTTCATCCACGCTGCCGGGCAGGGGAAGTTGCCAGTAAGACTGCAACGGCAGCCCGGCGGGTATTACGCGCTGCATCTCGATCCCATTCGCGACATGCCGGACCTGTCGCAGGACGGCGTAGTGGCGCTGCAGCTGACGATCGCCATTCCCGGGCATGCCCCGCTGGTGCTGTCGCAAGACATTGCTGCGGCCGATTTCCAGCGGGTCGTCAGGCCGGTGAAAATCGGGACGCAGATGCTGGATACCCGGGTGCTGGCCGGCGCGCCATTCCTGTTCGACGTCACCGTTGCGGCCAAGCCTGTCGGCCTGCGTGGTATCGTCTTGGAAAAGCATGACCCCGATGTGCCGCTTGCCGACGTCAAGATCCGCGCCGGCACGGCGCCCCAAGTGGTCACGGCGGCCGATGGCCGCTTCTCCATCCCTGACCTACCCGTGACCGAGACCGTCAGCATCGAGGTGGAAGGCACCGGCTCGAGCGAAATCGTGATCTTCCGGCCGAATTACGCAATTCCCGTCAACACAATCACGCTCTCGCTGGGCAGCTGAGCCTGAATGGAGTTTTGCCATGGCAGAATATCTTGCACCCGGGGTTTATGTCGAAGAAATACCATCCGCCAACAAGCCGATCCAGGGCGCCTCGACCTCGACGGCGGGGATGGTCGGGATGACCGAGCGCGGACCGGTCAACACGCCGACGCTGGTCACCAGTCGCGGCGATTATGCCCGCAAATTCGGCGGCGACCTTGATCCGTTGATCTTTACAGACGGCCGTGACGGCCTGCCTTACGGCGCCGAAGGGTTTTTTACCAATGGTGGTTCGCGGCTCTATGTCGTGCGTATTGTCGGCCCGAACGCCAAGGAATCCGTGCTGTCGCTGCTGGCGCGTGACACGGCGATTGCCGAGGTGCCGCAACTGGCCGTCGCAGCACGCCGGGGCGAAAGCCAGATTCGGCTGAGGACGGCCGGCGGCCTGACGGAGACTTATGGCCATAGCCTGCTGCTGGCCGAGACCAAGACCAGCGAAA
>Ga0247730_1001490_pt1 | contig 12954 bp, 12 predicted proteins | sample UWRJL073202C2_FD_180959 | JGI IMG/M metagenome (GOLD analysis project Ga0247730, IMG submission 180959) | Plant litter microbial communities from Arlington Agricultural Research Station in Wisconsin, United States - UWRJ-L073-202C-2 | ecosystem: Environmental > Terrestrial > Plant litter >...
CGGCGGCCAAGGCGCCGATTTCGCGCACCACGCAGTGCACGAACAGGCCGATAGCCTCTTTGGCCTCAGGTGCCTGACTGTCCAGCAGCACTCGCATGTCGCTGGAAATACCACCGCAGACGCCCAGCAATCCGCACTCGTGATACAGCAGATGCTCCACGGAGCTGGCGCTCATGCCACGTTCGCGTTGCAAGTACAAAACGATGCCGGGATCAAGTCGACCGGGGCGTGTGCCCATGAGCAGGCCATCAAGCGTCGAAAAACCCATAGTGGTGGCGCGGCTGACGCTCTTATCCAGTGCACACAGACTGGCGCCGTTACCCAGGTGGGCGACAATGGTCCGACCGTTCGCAGCAGCGCTGTCGTAATGCGGCAAAACGCTGGCGATGTACTCGTAGGACAAACCGTGAAAGCCATAGCGGCGCAGGCCTTGCTCGGTCAGTGCCCGGGGCAGCCCGAAGCAGGTGTCGCGCCAGGCCAGGGTGTGGTGAAACGCTGTGTCGAAGCAGGCAAATTGCGGGACATCCCGGTGCTCCCCCGCCAGATACTTGATCGGCGCCAGGCACAGCGGTTGATGCAGTGGTGCCATAGGAGTGAGCGCCTGCATCTCATCTATCAGCGCAGTGTCGACCCTGGCCGCTACTTGGCTACGGTTACCGCCATGCACGACACGGTGCACGACCGCACAGATGTTCCAGCCCACCTGCCGTTCAATCCAGTCCATCAACTGCCGCACCGTGCCGTGGTCCTGAAGTGCCTCGCCACGCGACCACTGCTCTTGCTGTTGGATCTGGCTGCCGGCGCAGGCGAACACCAGGCGTTCACTTTGCCCCTGCCCGCAGACGCTTCCGCTGCCCAGGCATTGCGGAGCAGACCACGCCTGAACATTGGCGTTATACACCGCAAACTTCAGGCTCGAAGAACCAACATTCAGTGCCAGCAGCACATGGCGTGAATCGTCAGTCATCCATCACTCCGTGGAACGTGCTCAATCAGTGACGCCGCGTCCGAATCAAGGCGGCCAGGCAACCAGTGGTCAGTCTGATCGCCCACCACTTATCGGTATTGATCTGGATCAGAAACGGCAGACATGCAGGCGAGTAAAAAAACCAGACCCATCGACGCCTGTGTCCTTCATTCACAGAGGAATATCGCCATGTCTTCTCAGACCTCTACCCGTTCAACCATCGCGCAGCCAGGGTTTGATGTTGCAAGCTCACACTGGATCGACCCCTTGAGCGACGGCACTCATATTTTGATTCGCCCGCTGGAACCCAAGGACCGCGATCGCGAATTCGCTTTCATCAATAATCTGTCGCCCGAGTCGCGGCACCTGCGTTTTCTGAGCACGCTCAAAGAGCCCAGCGAATCACTGCTCAATCAGCTGATGGATCTGGACTACCGGCAGCGCATGGCCTACGTCGCCCTCACCATGCAGGACGGTCAACTCATCGAAATCGGTGTAGCGCGCTATGCAGCTACCCGGGATGAAGGCCAGTGCGAGGCTGCGGTGGTGGTCGCCGACGCCTGGCAACGTAAAGGCCTGGGCAAGCGCCTGATGCAGCACCTGATCGATGCAGCCAGATGCAACGGCTTTCACGGCATGATGTCGATGGATTACGCCACTAACTCGGCGATGCACCGATTGGCCACAGCATTGGGGTTTGAGTGCCTGCAAGATCCGCTGGATGCAACGCAGGTCATTTATCGGCTAAAGCTGGGCTGATTGAAGACTCAAGGATGCCGCTACCCGGGTAGCGGCGATTCAAAAGGGCCTTTATTGCGTCTGACACGGGTTGACCGCCAACAGACTGCTGGCCATGTGGTAAGTAACGTGCTCAGTCGTGCGCCCCAGCAAGGTGGTCAGGTAATTTCGATGGACGGTGCCCATCACGATGACGTCGATGTCTTCGGACAGCGCGAAGGATTCGATCTGTGAAGCTGGATGCCCTGTCACGAAATGTTTGCGTTCAAAAGGCACGCCGAAACGATCGGCCAGCGCATTGAACGCAGCCTCCTGAGCCTCGTACAGGGTTTGGGTGTCGCCCAGGGCAAACACAGTCTGCCCTTGTCCGGCCAGCACAGACGGCAGGTCATGGACGTAAAGCAGATGCAACTGAGCATCGCACTGTGCGGCCAGCTTTTGCGCCTGGCAAATGACAGCCCCGTTGATGTCCTGTTGTTCGTCGGGCCCAAACGGGTCAACCGCAGCCAGTATCTGGCGCGGCATTGCGTGGACAACTCTGGACACCAGATGCAGCGGCACCGGGCATTCGTGCAAAAGACGCAGATCCAGCGAAGTGAACAGCGCGCGTGTCAGCCAGGACTCATGCTCCAGGTCCTTGATCACTAACGAGGGGTTCAGCTCTTGTATGTGAACCATGATTTCATCCAGTGGCTGGCGTACCCAGACCGTTTCCACCGTGACCGATATACCGGTGGCACGCATGTCTACGGCCTGTTCTTCAAGCCAAAGACGGTGACGTTCAAGGTAAGACTCCCGGGCTTGCAATTGCGCTTTTTTGTCGACCATTGCGGCGGTCTCCAACCCGTCGATGTGGTCGAAGGCGACAATATGCAAGGGCGCGTCCTTCGCTTTGGCCAGAGCGCCCGCGCGAATAAACGAAGGGGTTCTTTCCAGCGTACAGGGAGCGATCAACATCAAGCGTTCAAAGCCAGGCATGTGACACCTCCAGGGGATAAGTAAACGGCCGAGCACATGGCCGATGGCGTGAGCCGGGAATATTCTGGTCACGGCTACCCCTGCTTGCCTTGATCTACATCAGAAGCTGCGGGCTGAAACACAAACTTCATGGATGAGACTTTTTAACGATCCTGGGTCACGTCCTTGCAGTGTTATCCATGCCTATGAAGTCTAAAAAGGGCACAGTGCCAGCGACTAACAATCGTGTTTAACAGTGCACTGTCAACGTAATAACCCGGCGGGATAATTTGCGATTTCTTGATGGTTTATCGTTATGAATAATTGCCTACTCATCGCTTGTAACATCGGTATCAGAATCTTCTAAACTTCACGTACTTGCTGGAATCTTCATTAATTGGCCGCGCAGTCCATAGCCAACTATTCTCTTCGCGTGTAGGAGAAACAGTATGAACAATGCACCGCGCCTGGCGCCGGAAGTCGCCCTCAAAACCACCTGTTCTGCCTGCACTGTCCGTGATTTCTGTCTTTCAGTGGGCATGAATGCACAAGACAGTCATCGTCTTTCAGAGATCGTGCCGCAACGGCTCAGAATCCGTAAAGGCGCAGCGCTTTATCACGCTGGAGACCCGCTCAGATCGCTCTACGCAGTGCGTTTGGGTTTTTTCAAAACCACGATGACATCGGAAGACGGGCGCGAACAACTGACCGGCTTTCACATGGGCGGCGAACTTCTGGGGATCGACGCTATATCCAATAACCTGCACGTCTGCGATGCCATCGCCCTGGAAGACAGTGAAGTCTGCCCGATTCAGTTCACTCAGCTGGAAAAGCTTGCCCGCGAGTTGCCGTCACTGCAGCACAATCTCAACCGCATACTCAGTCGGGAGATCGTCCGTGACCATGAAATGCTATTGCTGATGGGCAACCTCAACGCCGAAGAGCGACTGGCGGCCTTTCTCCTGAACCTGTCCAATCGAATGGCCGCACGGGGCTACTCCCCCACCGCGTTCGTATTGCGCATGACCCGAGAGGACATTGGTTCGTACCTGGGCCTTCGGCTGGAAACCGTTTGCCGCGCCATCGCATACCTGCGCGATAACGCCATCGTGCGGATTGGCGGACGTGCCGTGGAGATTCTCGATCTGGAGCGCCTGCGACAGTTGATCAATGGTTGCTCACGCAGCGCCAGGTGAGACTAGGTCAATCCTCGACAGCCTGAGGTTGGGCCTTGACGATCAACACACTGCATGGCGACAGCCCCAGTAACGCCCGCGCAGTGCTGCCGATAAAGTGCAGGCGGTGGTACGTGGGCAAGACGCCGATCACCAGCACGTCGAAACCGTTTTGCCGGGCGAACCGCTCGATCATCGGCTGTGGCGTGCCGGTCAGGAAATGCCGATGTCGATTGTCTATCCCGTGGCGGTCGCACAACATCGAAAATGCTTCTTCGTGAGCGTCGGCCAATGCCTCCTGGAAACCCGTTTCTATCGGCATGCTGCCCATCATGGTAATGCCGCTCGCGTAAATGCGCGGCCAATCGTAGCTGTACAACACATGCACGCTCGCCCCGCTCTGTTTCCCCAGTTGAGTGGCGGCGTGGAGAATCTCATCGTTCACATTCAGGTCAGCGTCCCTGGTGCGATACAGATTCACGGCGGCAAGAATCTTTCGCGGCAGCGGGTTCCGGGATGCAGTGACAAATTGCACCGGGCATGGGCAATCGCGTAGCAAATGCCAGTCCAGCGGCGTGGTGAATACGTTTTTCAGAGCAGACTCCTGATGCACATCCTTGATCAACATGGCCGGTTGCGTTGCCGCGACACAGGCGCTGATGTCTTCGTAGACATGCCCGCTCCAGAACACCTGCACGCTGCACTCAAGCCCACGTTTGCGTTCCTGCGCAGCTTCCTGCTCCAGCCACCTTCGATGAGTCTGAAGATGGTCCTCGCGCAGGGTTGACAGCAGTCCAGGACTTAAAAGGCCAAATAACTCGAGCATCCTGATGTGGTCCAGCGCCAGAATACGCAGGCCAACGCCGCCGGCCTGGGCCAGGTCCACTGCACGCTCGAAGGCGCAGGTGCGTTGCAGGGCTGAGGAAGCAATCAATAACAGGGGCGCTGAGTCACTCATGGCGAACTCCGATAATCAAAGCCAACCGGCACGGGTTTGTTTATTTGCTCTGCCAGTGTGAGCCGCAACGACCGCGAGAACCTGATGCAGATCAGAGAAATCAAGGGTCGGGCTGCGCAGCCCCTGCCCTGATATTTATCAAGCGCAGGAACTGTGGCCGATGCACACTGAGCGCCTGCCGGAGGTCGTCACATGTTGCTTGTCACCCTCATCAACATCCTGATCATTACAACCGTCGTCATCATTCATTACGAGTGTCTGCTGCGCTTGAACCTGCTGATGCCGCGGCTGAACATTTGGCACCGGTTCCGCATGGTGTTCGGCGTGCTGGGTGCCTTGATAGCCCACGCAATCGAAGTGTGGATTTTCGCGCTGGGTTATTACTTGATGAATGCCTCAGGGGAGTTGGGCCAGTTGACCGGCAATTACGACGGCAGCTTTATGGATTCGGTGTATTTCTCTTTCACCACGTTCACCACCATCGGTTTCGGCGACATTGCGCCGGTCGGGTCATTGAAATACCTGACCGGCCTTGAGGCACTCACCGGCCTGGTATTGATCACCTGGACCGCATCGTTCCTGTTTATCGAAATGCAGAAATACTGGAGCGGCAATGGCCGAAACGGTCAAGACCGTGCTGCCCCGTGCGTACCCGGCAACCGCCGGCGGCGATAGAACCTGCGCTTGACGCACTCGGCCCCGACCATGTAGCAAAGGCTCGGCTTCCGGCGTTCAGCAGCACGATGTCGCCGGGGACCACCTCATGGGAGCCGACTTGCACGATGCTGGCGTCGCGCAGCACAGTGGCATGCAACGCCATTTTATTTCGCAGTTGTTCAACAGCGGTGCTGGCGCGATTTTCATACCAGGCGCTGAGTACCGCACTGAGCAACACGATGCACCAGACAATGGCCGCGTCCAGCCAGTCCCCCACGTGTAACGCCACCAATGCTCCGGCGATCAGGATCAGAACCAGTGGCTCACCTGCCAGCCTCATGAACCCCTGAGGACGGCTGCGGGTCGGAACAGGCGCAGCGCTCAGCCGCGCACGGGCCTGATCGCTGCTCAAACCCGTCGCGGTACAGTCCAATCTCTTGAAAAGCTCAGTGACCGGGCAGCTCCAGTCATCGATCCACCGTGGCGCCTTGATAAAGATCAAAAAATCCCCTTTCTGCATTTCGACCCGTTGCGCCCTGCGTGCAAACGCATCTGCCGCTCGAGTCAGGCAAGGCTGAAACCGACAGGGCTTAAGGCACGAGCACCGCAGCCCCTTGGAAGGCGCCGCTGCGCGGATCATTGCCACCTGTCACGGCACCGGTCAGGCCTTGCAGCTCAATTGACAAACCTCAATAACCCGCCCTGCCTGACGCGTAAAAATCTCTTGGGACACGGACACGATGTGCACGCCATTACACGAGCGGAGCGACGATGAAAAGCGGCAAACCCGACCCTGCGCTACTGGTCATTTCATTGAGCGCGCTGACAGCGGGCCTCGTTGCCAACGCGCTGGATGAGCCGGGCATTGCCCGGTGGTGCTGGTTCGCTGCGTCTCTGTTGCTCACGGTGGTGACCTGCATCGATGTGATTGTCAGCCTGATGCGACGGCAGGTCGGAGTCGATTTGATCGCCCTCCTGTCGATAAGCGGCGCGCTGTACTTCTCCCAGTTTCTGGTGGCTGCTGTGATCGCCGTCATGCTCGCCTCCGGACGCACGCTGGAGCGTTTCACCGCGCAGCGTGCCGAACGCGAACTCCATCGCCTCGTACAACGCGCGCCCACCTGCGCCTGGCGGATCGAAGGTGAGCAACTGGTTAGTACTGTGCTGGAGCAGATCCGCCCCGGAATGCGGATTCTCGTGCGCATGGGCGACGTTATCCCGCTGGACGGCACCTTGATCGACAAGGGCGCCAGCATTGATGAGTCAGCGCTGACCGGCGAGCCCATCCCGGTGGAGCATGCCTGTGGCGCCAGTGTCCGAAGCGGCGGCGTGAATGTTGGCGCAGCCTTCACCCTGTCAGTCACCCACGGTGCCCGCGACAGCACTTACGCCGGGATCGTGAAAATGGCCGAAACCGCCCGCCGCTCACGTGCTCCCTTTGTCAGGGCCGCAGACCGGTACGCGCTCATACTTGTCCCTGTGACGCTGATCATTGCCGGCGCAGCGTGGTCTTTTTCCGACGATCCACTGCGAGCGCTGGCGGTGGGGGTGGTGTCCACGCCCTGCCCATTGATCCTGGCCGTACCGATCGCCATGCTTTCGGGGATCTCGCGCTGCGCGCGACGAGGCATCCTGGTCAAGGACGGCACCACGCTGGAGGCACTGGCCAAGGCCCGGACCGTAATGCTGGACAAGACCGGTACCCTCACCACAGGCCATGCATCAATCAGCAGCGTCGAGACCAGAGCTGACATTGACCGGGATCGACTGCTGTTTCTGGCAGGCTCAATCGCTCAGGGATCACGGCATCCGGTGTCCATGGCAATCACGGCTGCGGCGCAGCACAGCGGTGCTGTATTGACGATGCCGCAAGGGTTTGCCGAGCAACCTGGCGCCGGGCTGTCCGGCCAGATCGGCGGCCAGCAGATCCGGCTGGGGAGCCTGGCCTTTGTCACCACAAGCGAAGATGCCTGGTCGCAGGCCTTGTCACGGCGCATAGAATTCCAGGGCGTGGGTGCCAGTTTTGTAGCGATTGACGGCCGTGTATCAGGGGCCATCTTGTTTTCAGACCCGGTGCGTTATGAATCAGCCTCGGCGGTGCGTGCAATCAAACGGCTGGGGGTTACGAAAGTCACGCTCCTCACTGGCGATCGCCTGGCAACGGCTCAATGGGCCGCGATAGCTGCCGGTGTTGACGAGGTGCTGGCAGGGTTGACGCCCCAGGACAAAGTCAGCGCCGTACAACGGGCGTGTAGCGACGCGATCACGATGATGGTTGGCGATGGCGTCAATGACGCTCCCGCGCTGGCCGCTGCCAATATAGGCGTTGCCATGGGCGCCAATGGTGCGAGTGCGGCGTCGGAAGCCGCCGGGGTGGTGTTGCTGGTGGATCGCCTCGACCGGGTCGCGCATGCGCTGGAGATTGCGCAGCGCTCCTGCGGTATAGCACGGCAAAGCATGCTGATTGGCATGGGCCTCTCGGTAATCGCCATGCTGTTCGCCGCCTTAGGCTACCTGCCACCATTGCCCGGTGCGGTCTTGCAGGAACTGATTGACGTAGGGGTCATCCTCAACGCACTGCGAGCACTTGGTCCACCCGGATGGCGCCCGCTGCCGGGCCTGCAAAGCGAGGCGCTGCAGCGGCTGGAAGCCGATCACCTGAAAATGACGAGCGTGCTGGATAACCTGAACCGCCTGGCCCGCGACTTTGCGCATCTGCCGCCGGAGCTTGCCAGAGACCAGTTGCGCTCACTGGTGGGGCTGCTCAACGAGCAACTGCTGCCCCACGAGCAAGATGACGAAAACCGCTTGTACCCGATGCTGCTCGCCTACTTGCGGGGCGACGATCCACTGGCAGCGTTGAGCCATACACACCGTGAAATCTTCCGACTGGCAAAGGTGCTCGAGCATCTGAACGCCGAACTGTCGGCACATCCTGCGACGTCGGATCTTGAGCAAATCCACACCACGCTGATTCGCCTGGACACTTTATTGGCACTGCACCTGACCCAGGAAAACGCACTGTATCGAAGCCTGGTGGCATGACACCGCAGCCGCCCTGCCCAACGACGTTTGCCGATGCCTCACCGCCAGACGACAGCTGCTCAGGCTGTTTGATCAAAGCCTGACAAACCTCAACGTTTTTTATCTGCCATGGGGATTCACTGATTCAACTTTTTCAGGCCGCTATGGTTGGACCGGCCTTGAGGCAACCGACCGATGACTGGAGCGAGCATGCACTTCTTAGCATTGGCAGTGGACTATGACGGCACCCTCGCCGAAAACGGCAGCGTCCCCGAGGAGGTTCGTGCATCGCTGACGGCCCTCAAAAACAGCGGCCGCAAGTTGCTGCTGGTGACTGGCCGAGAGTTACAGGCGCTCAGGCACCATTTTCCGTACCTGAACCTGTTCGACATGATCGTCGCTGAAAACGGGGCGCTTTTATACGACCCGGCCACAGACGTCGAAGAACTCATCGCCGACCCCGCTTCGACCGCGCTGGTGAGCCGACTTCGCGACAAAGGGGTATCGCCCCTGTCGGTTGGCCGCTCGGTCATCGCCACCTGGCACCCGTTCGAGGAAGCGGTGATCACTACCATCCGCGAACTGGGCCTTGAGTTGCAGATAACGTTTAACAAAGACGCGGTCATGATCCTGCCACCCGGCGTGAACAAGGGATCTGGCCTGGCGGCGGCGTTGCGAAGGCTGGGTATCTGCGAACTGAACGTGGTGGCCGTCGGCGATGCGGAAAATGACCACTCCTTTCTATCGATCTGCGGTTGCGCCGCAGCCGTGAGCAACGCCATCGATGCGATCAAGGCCAGCGCTGACATCCGTCTTGTCCATGATCATGGCCGAGGGGTCTGCGAACTGGTCGACATGCTGCTGGACAAGGATGCTGCGTTGGTGCCGGTCGAGCGCATCGGCCTGCTGCTGGGCCAGACCAGCGAGACGCGCAAGGTGTGGCTGGCTCCGGAATCGGTGTTGCTGGTCATCGGGAATTCAGGCGCGGGCAAGTCCAGCTATGTCACCTGGCTCACCGAGCGCATGGTGCAGGCGCACCAGGGCTTTTGCATCATTGATCCGGAGGGGGACTATCTGACTCTGGAGGATGCGGTAACAGTGGGTGGACTGACAGTCCCTCCGACTACCGAGGAATCAGTCCATCACCTGTTGCAGGCGCAACTTAACGTGGTCGTGAGCGCCCTTGCCCTGGACCCGGCGGGCCGGGTGCAATTGTTTGGCGAACTGCTGCCCTTTATTCAGGATTTGCGCAGCGCTTCAGGTCGTCCCTATTGGTTGGTGGTGGACGAAGCCCACTACATGCTGCCGCACTGTGCCCTGTGGCCTCCCGGTTTTCTGGGCAACATTGGCGCCGTCATCGTGGCCCTGGACTTCGATCAGGTGTGCCCTTCTCTCCTTGACGGGATAAACGTGCTGGTGACACTGGGCAGCACCGCCCGGGAATTGGTCGAGCAATTCGCCAGCCGCCTGCGGCGGCGCTGCCCGGACTTCCCGGAACGCTTGTCTGGCCCTGAGTACGCCTGTCTGTGGAACCTTCAGAATGACAACCAGGTGCTGCTGCTCGATCAGGTCAAGCCCGCCCAGAAACACCATCGTCACAGCGGTAAATACGTGGCAGGAGACGTCGGTGCCTGGCACGCTTTCCGCTTTCCTTCCTTGGGTCAGAGCGCCTCGAACCTGACTGAGTTTCTGAAGGCCTCAACGCGTCTGGACGAGCCCGCTCTTGGTAGCCATCTGCAAGCCGGGGATTTTTCCAACTGGTTCCGCGAGGTGATCCGCGATGATGTGCTTGCGAACAAAACACGCGTGATTGAAACAGATTCAAGGCTGGCGCCCAGTGTCGCCCTGCAACAGATCACGCGCGTGGTGCAATCGCGCTATCACTTGTGAACAGAGGATCAGGCATGCAATACCGACTGCGCTTTGGAAAGCTCCTGCGCGCTCGGTTCGCCCGCCCTATCAGGGTTGCAGGCGCGGGTTGACCGTCAGCACGCTGCTCGGCAGATGGTGGGCAACCTGCTCGGTGGTGCTGCCCATCAGTTTGTGCAGGGTGTTGCGGTGCACGGTCCCCATGACGACGACATCCATATCGTTGCCGAGCATGAACGACTCGATCACCCGTGCCGGACTACCGGTGACCATGTGCCGACAATCCGTGGCGACATTGAAGCGGTCGGCCAGCTGAGTGAAGGCCTCGCTTGCGGTCTGGGACACCTCCTCCATCAGTGATGCCGCATAACCGAACCCGCTATCCAGGGCAAAGATGTAGGACAGGTCATAGGCGAACAGCAGGTGTAACTGCGCATTGCACTGCCTGGCGAGGGTTTGAGCCGCCTCGATGATCTTGTCATTCAAGCGCTCGAACTGGTCGTCCGGATGAAGCGGATCGACAGCGGCCAGTATCTTGCGCGGCAGTCCATGCTGGACTTTTGCGACCAGATGCAGCGGCACCGGGCAGTCGTGCAACAACCGCATATCCAGGGTGGTGAACAACGCGCGTGTCAGCCACGATTCATGCTGCAAATCTTTGACGACCATCGCCGGCTTGATTTCGCGGATGTGGGTCAGGATCTCTTCCAGAGGCCGTTTGACCCACATCACTTCCGTGGTCACCTCTACCCCCATGTGCCGGATACCTTCGGCCTGCTCCTGGAGCCAGTCGCGATGGCTGCGCAAGTAGCCCTCGCGCATCGTTTCGATCGCGACCTCGTTGGCCAGCCCGCCTTCAGCCAGGCCGTCCACATAATCGAACGCTACAATGTGCAAAGCGGCCGACCCGGCCTTGGCAAGCGCGGCAGCCCGGTCAAACGCCGCAGTTCGCTTTAATAACGGGGTGGCAATGAGTAATAGACGTTCACGTTCAGCCATGTCACACCTCCATCTGATTGGACGCTGCAGGTTCGTCCCTGCGTCGAATGTGGTGATCATGTTCGCTGACCAGGAACCGGCACATTTGACATAGATCAGAGCTGCTTGAGACACGGCCGGTCTGAAACGAAGGCACGTAATCCGCCAATCCCGTGAAGGCGGTATTACCGTACTTGGGGTATCTAGAATCAGGCCCAGAGAGGAGCCCGCCATGAACTTAGCCCATCGCCTCAGGTATCTGCGCGTCATTCTGGTTTTGGGTGGCCTCGCGTGCCTTGCTCTCTACCCACTCATGTTGTTCTGGCCGTCCGGTTGGGCCTGGCACGTCGGTCACTCGGACTACCCGATGATGATCGTTGGCATCTACGCCACACTTGGCGTGTTCTTGATCCTGGCCGCAGGTGATCCGTTAGCCAATCTGAGCCTGATCTGGTTCACCGTGTGGTCCAGCGCCATACACGGAGCAATCATGGCGGCACAGGCGATCACCCAGCCGGGGCAAATGGGCCATCTGGCAGGTGACGTGCCAGCCCTCTTCATCGTGGCGGTTGCCTTGGCCATCCTGACGCCCCGCTCGCAATGTGCCGCCAGGCAGCGAACACACAATGGGGCCTGAAAGCAGGCGCAGCTGAGGTCAACAGGCGAATCAGGGCGAGATGAGTGAGAAAGATCAAAATTTCATCCGTCTGGTCAAGCCAGGACTTTCCACTTCCCGATGCCTACCAACGGCATTAATTGACCAAACGAAAATACTCCGTCGCTCTACTCAGAAACGTCGGGAGCGCCGGGTTATCGTTGTCACTTCTTGAAATCATGTACACCTCTGAACGTGGCTGAGCACCTTCCAGAGTACGAAACTGCAGTTGCCCCAGATAAAGCTCACGCGCGGCGGCTGGCACAATCGCAATCCCCAGCCCTGCACGTACGAGTCCAAGAATGGAATGGGTCTGCCCCAGGTAATGCAGATAGCGCGGCGAAACACCGGCCATGGCAAACAAGCCGACGATGCAGTCATAAAAGTACCGCCCCTGATCCGGCGAATACATCACGAAGGGCTGCTGATCCAGATCGGTGATCGCCACCGTCGCTCGCTGAGCCAACGGATGAGTATTGGACATGACCATGAGCAGGGGCTCGCTGCGGATTAGCGTTGAGTTGAGTCCAGGGTGCGGGGGGTGCTTGCCTGACAAATCCGATATCAATCATGTTCGCGGCCAAGGCTTCCATCTGCGCCCCTGAGACCATCTCATGCAGCTCGAAGCTCAGATTCGGGAGTTGCTGGGAGGCATGTTCAAGAAGATCCGGAATCAGTTTGTAGCCGCTGACGGCCGTAAAACCCAGATGCAACTGCCCCGCTTCACCACGGGCGAGACGACGGGCCGCAGTCGCTGCCTGTTCGGTATAAGCCAGCACATGCCGGGCATCCCGCAGAAAACGCTGTCCGGCGACGGTCAACTGCACGTTCCTGTTACTGCGGTCGAAGAGCATGACCCCCACCGACCGTTCCAGCATCTGAATCTGGCGGCTTAAGGGTGGCTGGGTCATAGCAAGGCGTTTAGCGGCGCGGCCGAAATGCAGCTCCTCGGCCACCATCACGAAACAGCGAAGTT
>Ga0247730_1001492_pt1 | contig 12943 bp, 8 predicted proteins | sample UWRJL073202C2_FD_180959 | JGI IMG/M metagenome (GOLD analysis project Ga0247730, IMG submission 180959) | Plant litter microbial communities from Arlington Agricultural Research Station in Wisconsin, United States - UWRJ-L073-202C-2 | ecosystem: Environmental > Terrestrial > Plant litter >...
GGCGTCGACGTGCACCAGGTGTCCGACCAGCCAACCGTGGTCGAGGAAGCGGTGTCCGGCTTTACCCGGGCGCTGTTCGAGGCGATCGCCATCGTGCTGGTCATCAGCTTCATCAGCCTCGGCTTTCGCGCCGGTCTGGTGGTGGCGATCTCGATCCCGCTGGTTCTAGCGATCACCTTCCTGGTCATGGCCTATAGCGGCATCTCGCTGCAGCGCATTTCGCTCGGCGCGCTGATCATTGCCCTCGGCCTTTTGGTCGATGATGCGATGATTGCGGTGGAAATGATGGTGGCCCGACTGGAGGTCGGGGACGACCTGCGCAAGGCGGCCACCCATGTCTATACTTCGACCGCCTTTCCGATGCTGACCGGCACGCTGGTGACCGTTGCCGGCTTCATCCCGATCGGCCTCAACAACTCAGCCGCCGGCGAGTTCACTTTCACGCTGTTCGTGGTCATCGCCGTGTCGCTGCTGGTGTCGTGGATCGTCGCGGTACTGTTCACGCCACTGCTCGGCGTGGCGATCCTGCCGAAGACGATGAAGCACAAGCACGAGAAGAAGGGCTATGTCGGTTCGGCGTTTGTCGGTTTGCTCGGCTGGGCGATGCGCTTCCGCTGGATCACCATCGCCATCACTGTCGCCGCCTTCGTGCTGTCGGTGTTCGGCATGGGCCTCGTGCAGCAGCAGTTTTTTCCATCTTCCGATCGGCCCGAACTGGTGGTCGACTGGAGCCTGCCGCAGAGCGGCTCGATCGCCGAAACCAACCGGCAGATGGCGCAGTTCGAAAAGGAAGCGCTGGCCGGCAACGACGCCATCGATCACTGGTCGACCTATGTCGGCCAGGGCGCGCCGCGCTTCCTGCTGTCGTTCGACGTGCAGCCGGCCGACGTCACCTTTGGCCAGACGGTGATCGTCACCAAAGGCCTGGACGTACGCGACAAGCTGCGAAACGACCTGCAGACGTATCTCAAGAAGACATTCCCCGGCACCGACGCCTTCGTCAAGCTGCTCGATATCGGCCCTCCGGTCGGCAAGCCGGTGCAGTACCGCGTCAGCGGCCCGGATATCCAGACGGTGCGCAGCCTCGCCCAGGGCGTGGCCGGCATCGTCGGCCCCAATCCCAATCTCACCAGCATGACCTATGACTGGAACGAGCCGGCGCGGGTGGTCAAGGTCGACGTGCTGCAGGACAAGGCGCGTCAGCTCGGCGTCACTTCGGAAGATATTTCTTCCGCCCTCAACGGTATAGTCGATGGCTCCAACGTCACGCAGGTGCGCGATGACATCTATCTGATCGATGTCATCGCCCGCGCACAGAGTTCGGAGCGTAGCTCGATCGACACGCTGCAGAACCTGCAACTGCCGGGCTCCAACGGCAAGTCGGTGCCGCTGTCGGCGGTCGCCACCTTCCGCTACGATCTCGAACAGCCGGTGATCTGGCGCCGTGATCGCATTCCGACGATTACGGTCAAGGCGGCCGTCGCCGGCGTCATGCAGCCGGCAACGGTGATCGCCCAGCTGGCGCCGAAAATCGCCGAGTTCGAAAAGACCATGCCGGCCGGCTACGGCATCGTCGTCGGCGGCGCGGTCGAGGAAAGCGGCAAGGCCCAGGGACCGATCGCCGCGGTGGCACCGCTGATGCTGTTCATCATGGCGACCATTCTGATGATCCAGCTGCAAAGCTTTCACCGGTTGTTTCTGGTGTTTGCGGTGGCGCCTCTGGCGCTGATCGGCGTGGTGATCGCGCTCCTGACCAGCAATGCGCCGATGGGCTTTGTCGCCATCCTCGGGATTCTGGCGCTGATCGGCATCCTGATCCGCAATTCGGTGATCCTGATCGTCCAGATCGAGCAATTGCGCTCCGAGGGACGTCCGCCCTGGGAGGCGGTGATGGAGGCGACCGAACACCGGATGCGGCCAATCCTGCTGACGGCAGCGGCTGCCACCCTGGCGCTGATCCCAATCTCGCGCGAAATCTTCTGGGGGCCGATGGCCTATGCGATGATGGGCGGGATTGTCGTCGGTACGGTGCTAACGTTGCTGTTCCTGCCGGCGCTTTATGTCACCTGGTTCCGCATCAAGCGGCCAGACACGCTGTCGCCGGAGCCGGAAGCCAAGCCGGAGCATGCGTGATCGGTTGAGATGTCGGCCAGTCGGTCGGTTATAGTCTGTGCGGGTGTGGCAAATTTTGGTATGCCGCACCGGATGCACCTGACTCTCCTTTGATTGGCTATCTCTGATAGCCTGCCGACTGGGCTGTTCGTCCACGCGAATATAGTCTGGCAGACCCTCGACAAAAGACCCGCACCTCTGGAAATCAGGTCTGTGCCGCAGCAGGCGCCGACGCCTGCAGTTCCTGATCCGGAATATCGTCGAACGACGAATAGTTGAGATTATAGAGCTTAGAATAGAGTTTCTGGTTGGTCATCAGCTCGTCGTGATTGCCGCTCTCGATCAGTTCGCCGTTCTGCAGAACGAGAATCCGGTCGGCCTCGCGGATGGTCGCCAGACGGTGGGCGATCACCAGGCCGGTGCGGTTCTCCAGCAGCTTGACCAGCGCTTTCTGGATCAGCATTTCCGTATAGCTGTCGATATTGGCGGTCGCCTCATCGAGAATCAGAATCTTGGCGTCGGCCACCAGCGCCCGGGCAAAGCTGATCAGCTGGCGTTGGCCGAGCGACAGGTTGCCGCCGCGTTCGCCGAGTTCGGCATCGTAGCCGCCGGTGAGGTTCAGGATGAAATCATGGGCGCCGACTGCCTTGGCCGCCTCGATCACCTCTTCGCGAGTGGCGGAAGTCTTGTGATAGCGGATGTTTTCCAGCACCGAGCCGGTGAACAGAAACGGCTCCTGCAGCACCATGGCGATCTGCTGGCCGAGCGAGTCCTGGGTGAGCTCGCGCACATCATGACCGCCGATCAGCACCTGACCCTGCTGCACGTCGTAAAACCGGTGCGCCAGCGCCATGGCGCTGGATTTGCCGGAGCCGGTCGGGCCAACCAAGGCAACGGTTTCGCCGGGATTGACCCGAAAACTGACGTTCTTGAGCACAGGGTGGTTGGGATTGTAGCCGAACACCACATCGCGGAATTCGACAGAACCGTCCATGTCCGGCGAAAGCGCCTTGGCATCCGGCGCGTCCTGCACGTCAACCGGCACATCCAGCACTTCGGTCAGCCGCTGACCGGAGGCCATGGCGCGCTGCATCACCGAATACTGCATGGTGAGCGAGCGGATAGGGTCGAAGAAGCGCTGGATGTAGAACAGGAAGGCGACCATCACGCCGACATCGAGCGCCTGGCCGAGCACCATCGAGCCGCCGACGACGATGACCACGGCCATGGCGAGGCCCGTCAGCGTATCGACGATCGGGACCATCACCTGGGCGTATTTGGCGGCGACCAGATGGGCGCGCAGGTTGGCATGGGCCTTGTCGTCGTATAGCGCGAAATTCACGGTCTGGCGGTCCATGCCTTGCACGGCGCGCACGCCGTGGATCGCTTCGGCCAATGCGCCGTTGGTGACCGAATTGGTCTCGTGCGCCGCCATGAAGGCGATGCGGGCGCGCGGCAGCCAGAAAATCCGGACGATAAATAACACTGGCAGCACCGCCAGCGTCAGCAGCCCAAGCCGGAAATCCAGCGACAGCATGACCACGACGATGCCGACCAGCAGCGTCATGTCGCCGACCGAGAGGACAGACGTCTCCAGAAACTCCTGCATCGAGTTGACGTCGCCCTGCAACCGCGACATCAGCCGACCAACCTCGGTCTTGTCCATGAACGACAGCGATACCCGCTGCAGATGCGCAAACATCGCCCTGCGGATGTCGAACAGCACGTCTTCGGCGGTCGAGCCGACCACGGTTTCCTGCACATAGCTGGCGCCGTAATTGATCAGAATGGTAACCGCAAAGGCGATGGCCGACGTGGTCAGCGCTGAATGATCAAGGCCTCCCGGCGCCATCCCGTGATCGATCGCGTAGCGGATGATCAGGGGAATCACCAGCTGCGTGCCCGTGAATACCAGCACGGCGGCCACCGCCAGGAACATTTTGGCGCGGTAGGGCCGGACAAAACTCCAGATCCGGCTGATGATGTTGGTGTCGAACACCTTGCCGAACATCTCTTCTTCGATGCGCTGCGATCCGACCACGGCTCGGGGCGGGCGTCGGCCGTCATCGCGCACATCGGCGCGTTCGGCTTCCAATTCTTCGGCCATTACAGCGCCTCCATCTTGGCGGGCACATCGTCGCCCGGCCGGACCTGCAGCTCGTACAGCGCTTTGTAGCGACCACCAGCAGCAATCAGCGTTTCATGCGTGCCGCGCTCGACGATTTTGCCGTCCTCGAGAAACAGGATCTGGTCGGCATGCATCAGCGAGCTCAAGCGATGCGCCACGACGATTGTCACCCGGTCCCTGGCATAGCGGCGCATGGCAATGCGGATGCGCTGCTCGGTGCCGGCATCGATGGCCGCGGTCGAATCGTCGAACACCATCACCGCCGGTTTCAGCATCAGGGTGCGGGCAATCGACAACCGCTGGCGCTGGCCGCCGGACAGCGATACGCCGCGCTCGCCGACGACGGTGCCGTAGCCCAACGGCAGGCCGAGCACGTAATTGTGCAGCTGCGCCGATTCGCTGGCGCGCTCGATCCGCGGCTCCTGGGCCCAAGGATCGCCGTAGGCGATATTGTTCTCAATGGTGGTGGTGAACAGAAAAGCGTCCTGCTGGACGATCGCCACCGCACTGCGCAGCGAGCGCAGTGTTGCGCCGCGAATATCCTGGCCATCGAGCGTCACCCGGCCGCCCGTCACGTCGTAAAAGCGCGGTAGCAGGTTGGCGATGGTGGTCTTGCCGCTGCCGGGCGGGCCGACGATGCCGATCGTCTGGCCGCGATGGGCTTCGAAGCTGATGCCATCGAGCACCGTCTTTGTCTGATTGCCTGGGTAGGCGAACGAGACGTTTTCGAATTTCAGCGTGCCTTCGGTGATTTTCAGATCTTTTGCATCCGGCGCGTCGCGCACGGCAATGTCGAGGTCAAGCAGCCCGAACAGCCGCATGCCGCAGGTGGAGGCGCGGGCAAAGCCGTTGACCATCATCCCGAGCTGGCGCACCGGCATCTGCAAAATGGTCATGAAGGTGAGGAAGGAGGCGAGTGTGCCGACGGTGATCTCGCCGGCGATCACCTTGTTGCCGCCAATCCACAACACAAGACCCATCGCGGCAAAGAAGGACAGCGTCATCATGCTGGTGTTGCGGACCCGGATGCCGACGCGGTCATGCGACAGTTCCAGCGCCGACTGTGAGGCTTTTTCGAATTTCTGCAGCTCGTGGGCCTGTGCGGCAAAGGCGCGTACGACGCGAATACCGCCAAGATTTTCTTCCATCACCCGGGTTAGAACCGACAGCCGTTCCTGCAGTTCGAGCCATGTGGCGCGCAGCCGCAGCTGGGTGACGGAAGAGCGCCAGCCGACGAAGGGCACGAAACTCAGCGCCACAAGGCCAAGCACGAAATCGGTCGACAGCATCAGATAGGCACCGACGCCGATCAGAACGCTAAGCAGGATCATGCGGACGAGGGCCGCGGAAAAGAACATCCGCACGCCTTCGAGATCGAGCATGCCGACGGTAATCAGATCGCCGGAATGGACGCTGTCATGAAAGCTGAAGCTGAGCTGCTGAATTTTTTCGTAGCACGCCAGTCTCAGCTCATAGCCCACGTGATGGCCAACCGCTTCGCCAAAATAGTTTTGCAGCATGGCGAACAGGCCGCGCAGAATGCTAACGGAAAGTAGGATGAATGCCGTGACCAGCAGCGCCGATTCGGCCGCACTTCCCGCGGCACCGCCTGCAAATGCGGTCTGCGTCTGGTCGACGGCACGGCCAAGAAGGCGCGGGATCATCAGCTGTAAAGTCGAAGCTACCAATGTAGAAACGACGGCGATCGCCGATTGCCACGGATGACGCAGTGCCATCCTGCAGATTCGCATCAGGATCGAGAGACCCCGGTTCTGACCTGCTGCCCGCACATGCGCCAACGAGATGGCCCCGTTGACGCGCCTTGACGCATCGCTACTCACGCTATTTCCAGACCGATTGATGGCACGAACACTGGCCCTGATATCGGGTCCGTTCGGCGGGATATGTCGTAGGGCCTACAACCTCGCCGATTCGACCGGTCGTTTCAAGTCCTGTGTTGTTACACAAGCCATGAGGAATGCCACGAGCCAAGTCCGAATACGGCCCACTCTAAGCCCGGCTAAAGCGTTTCAAAGCCAGACCCTACGCGTTCGGTCGTGGAGCACCGAGCTTTCGCCCACCACTACGGCGTGGCCGGCTGGGTGGTTTCCAGCGGCTTGACGTCACCTTTAACGTCACCGGGGTGGCTCATAAATGTATAGAGCCCTGCGATGATACAGGCCAGAACGAAGATGACGCCAACAAAGGTTGCGAATTTTTTACTAAGCATATGGTTCTCCTAAGTCTGGGAAAACTGCTCAGTCAGGCAAAGGTTCCGGCAGAGGTATAGTGAAAACAATTGCTTGACGGGATATCGGGTCGTTGTCGGCTGGCTGTTCCGCTTGATCGAGGCGGCCGGTGGCGTGGCGCCCCGGTCTAAAACCGTACGGGTGTCATATTTCCCAGCGTGCGAATTTCGCCGGTCGGTTTTTGTCCAGGCGCAGTTCCCGCCAGCGGCTGCAACCCAACATGTTTCACGGCACCAGGGGCAAGATGAAAACCGTTGTCGTCGGCGCGGAAACCGTTGGCGTCGATCTCGACGGATTGGACCAGACGGTCGGTACGGAGCTCCAGCACCGGTCGACCGTCGATATCGCCAATGGCGACAGAAATTGTCGCCGCATGCAGTGCCTTCGCCCGCCCGAGGGGGAAATGGAAGGCTTCGGCAAGAAGCCTGCCCCCGCGTTCACGCAGCCGCGCAATTGTCACGTCATGGGCGGGTGGTCCAAAGCGGAAAGCGTAGGTGGTATCAAAAAACGCACCGAAGAGATCCGTGGCCGCCAGAGTTCTGCTGTGGCGCGCCGCCAATTCCAAGTTGATCTTCCCGGTCACGACAGGCTGTTGCCCGGCGCGCAGGCACGTCAGTTCCAGATCGAGTATAAGCGGATCGGCGCTTTCGTTGATCAGATGCACGTCCAGGCCATTCGTGCCTTCATCCGACAGGAGCACCTGCACGGGGCGAAAGGCACGCTTGAGCGCATACCATGCTGATTTCGGCGTGCCACATGCATCAATCACACCCCAACCGGCGCCGGGGAGCAGATCCTGCAGCGTCCAGACCAGTGCTCCATTGCAACTGGATTGAGGCCGGCGCCACTCAGCAAAGGTTGCTTCCGTGACTTCCGCGGTAACGGCGCGGGCAAAATCGAGATAAAGGTCGGGATTCTCGCGCCGCAGTGTTTGCGGATCGAAGCCGTACAGCTCCGTCAGATAGTGCTCGCGGACATCCTCAAAATCCCAGGACGCGCCGCGGTCTCGAGGCACCCGCGCCTTCCAGCGCGGATCCTGCACCGGTGACACGCCCGGAAGATGGGTCGCCAATGTCGTCTGGTGCGGCACATGCGCAAAGGCTAGGCTTTCGGCTGCAAATCGCACGTTTGCTCGCCGCGCATCGTCGAGCGGTCGGCAATAGGCGCCAACGCCGTAGTAGTGGGTGACACCGGCGTTCGGCGCAAACGGCATGGCGCCGCCCGAAGGCGAATTGGCCAGATAGGGCAGGTCATGCTTAAGCCGGCCTATCAGTTCCGGTAAAAATTCGTCGCAGAGCGCGGTTTTCCAGATCCGTTCCGGCAATCCCAGCATCGCTCCCTGCTGATAGATTTCGCTGCCACCGCACACCAGTGCCAGTGACGGCGAAGCCTGGATGCCGGTCAGGAACTGCGCAATTTCCATCTCCAGATGCGCGAGAAAAGCATCATCCTTAGCCGGGTAGTCGAAATTGGCCAGCATCAGATCCTGCCAGACCATCAGCCCCAGTTCGTCGCAAAGCTGAAAGAAATCCGGCGTCTCGTAGGCCATTGTGCCACCGACGCGGATCATGTTCATTCCAGCGTCCGCCGCGAGATCAAGCCATGGCCGGTAATTTGCCCGATCGCCGGGCAGGCCGACGATATCCGCAGTGGTCCACACCGCGCCGCGGCAAAAAATGCGCTCACCGTTGACGACGAGTGCAAAATCCAGTCCATCGGCGCCGCGGTCGATCGCAATCCGGCGAAATCCGGTTTTGCCCAGCGAATGCTGCGTGGCACCTGCCAACAGGGCAATCGGGTACAGATCTGGCCTGCCATGCGAGCGCGGCCACCAGGGTTTGACACCGGGAAGACGAAGTTCGGCAGCATATCTGCCGGTGGGATCGATCTCGAAGACCTGTTCGAGGCCATCGCATAGCAGCCGGAAAGGTTGGGCCGGCGCATTGACGAAAAATGAAACCCGCAAAATCCCGGTGCCGCTGTCATCCAGGATCGCCGCGACCGCCAGATCGAAAACAGCGAGGCCGGCGAGCGGTAATTCAGCATTGCGCGCCGCGGCCGCGGGCGCCCCGACATGTGCCGGCGCACCGGGTGACGATGTGCCAGCTGCTGATACGTCCACATTTTTCACTGGACCGTCCGCTTGCGCCAAAGCCGAGGTCTCGCCCCTCGTCTTGCGAACGGGGAGAAGAGGGGCCGCAGGGGCGGGTGAGGGTACCTCCTCGGAAAGCGGGAGCATGTGGAGAGCCCCCCTCATCGCCTGGCTCTGCTCGGCACTTCTCCCCGTGTAGGATAAGGGGAAGCCCGGAGCTGGCCTGATCAGCGAGATCGGCCGCCATGGCCCGATCGCATGAACGTCCGGACACCAGCCCGGCATATGCCCCAGCATCGTGGTTCGAATCAGCCGCAGTCCCTGGCTGTCCATCATCTGCGGTCGCCAGCGCGCCCGCGGCCCGGTCTTTTGCAGATGCGGCGCCAGTGCGCGAAAACAGATCGTCAGCGTGTCGTCACCGGTGAGCGTGACCGGAACGTCATGCGACTCGAACATGCTTTGGCAGCTGAGAATCAGTTGATCGTTGAAATAGACCTCGGCTATCGTTGCCAGTCCGGCGAATCGCAGGATCGCGGTGCCGGGCGCCTGGGACGTCAGCCGGCAGATATACCAGGCATCCTGAATATCGAGCGGCCGCGGCGCGCAGCGATCAAACAGTCCTGCCCGTTCGAGCGCCTGCGCCACAGTGCCGGGCACCGGCGCTGGAATAAAGTTGGCCGTTGCCGCGATCTCGGCGGGACAAGCCCAGGCGTTGGCGTCCGTCAGCACGAGGCTCCAATTGGCGCAAAGCTGGCTCTCTGTCACGCTCGCAGCTGTCAAAAGGCCCTGCATGGTTCAATTTTCCAATATGCTTCAAGGCTGCGGAAAGCCGGCCTGTCGGCCACCTCTCCCCGCTTGCGGGGAAAGGGCTATCCGATCACCCGCCTCAACCCGTCCATCAATTCGTCCCAGGCGTCGGCCGCCGGATCGAGCGCAGTGGCCAGTGGATCGAATTTCTTGCGGGTAACCGCACGGGCGATCTGGAACTGCACCGACTTTGCCACTTCCGAAATCCGCAACGCTGACGTCCGTGCTTCGGCAAACTCGCGTTCCGACAGCCAGGCGAAATGCGCCGCTGCCAGTTCGAAATTAGCACCCAGCTGGCGCAGCGTGTTGAAGGCATATTTGTGGAAGAAGCCGAACGGCCGGTTTGCCACCGCTTCCACCTGTCCGGCAAATACGTTTGAAAAAGCGCGCACCGGATTGTCTGCCGGGCGACGCGCGAAATGCTGACGCAAAAGCTTGCTCGCGACATCGTGCAGATGCCAGTCGTCCGGTAGCTTATCGGGAAATTTTGCAAACTCCGTGTAAGGCAGAAACGGCAGGTCCGTCTCCGTCAGATGTCTTTGAAACAAGCCGTCGAAATCGGTGCCTTCGAGGCGGAAAAAGCCGCCATTGTGAAAATAGTCGAGTGTCTTTGCTGCCACGTCCAAGCGGTTGATCGCCACCGTCGTCTTGCCGTGCTCGCGGCCATAGGCAACGCCTGCGGTGTCGGGCATGTAAAAACTGTCCATCTCAACCAGGCACAGCCGGCCGCGCTCGATCTGCACCCGCACATGCTCTTCGACGCGGTCAAAGATCGCCAGTTCGGTGACCCGTATGCCATAGAGCGATTCCAGATCCTCCAGCGGCACCTTGAAAAAGGTGAACTGGTCGCCCTCGAAATCCTGGGCGAGGGTGAATCCGAGCATGGCTTCGGGCGCGGCCCCGAAACTGGCCAGCACCTCGATCCACAAGTCGACATAGCAGTTGGTCTCCGTCCAGCTGTTTTCGCTCGCATGCAGGGCATGCGGGCGATAGGTGGCCGGATCGAGGGTTTCGAACACTGCGGGCATGACGGAGATCAGAGCCCCAGTGCCGTGCGGACCTTGGCCGGCCATTGCGCAATATCCAGGCCGTGATGGTGCAGCAGTGCCAGCGCGATGCGTTCCAGGCCGAAGCCAACGCAGGCGGTGTGCGCCACGGAACCGTCATCGAGATTGAGGCCCCATTTCGTGCCGAATGCGTCCTGATGATAGTTGAAGCTCATGCAGGCGGTCGGGTTGGCGGTCGAGGTGATCGGGATCAGCAGCTCGAATTTGAGATTCTGGTCGCGCTGGTTGTTGGCCAGCATTTTGCCGGCACGGCCGAAAAACGGGTCGTTGGCGATGTCGATCTCGACCGCCAGGCCGACGTCGTCCATCATTTGCACGCCGCGGTCCATCCAGGTCTGGCGAAACTCTGTGACGTTGTCCTGACTGCCCATGCAGACATATTCGCGCATGCGAAACAGCTGCTGGCGGGCCGGGTCCTTGGATGGCTCATGGCGGAAGCAGTAGGACTGGAGGTCGTAGAGGCCGCCGCCGGCCGGCAGGTTGCCGCGCTTGGCAATAGTCGGATAGAGTGGATAGCAGGCAGCCGGCGTCAGCACGATCTCGGTTGCCTTCTGCTCGCCGGTCCAGTCGCTGCCGTCGTCCATCTTCTTCAACAGGCTGACGTGGTCGAGCTCGCAGCCGCAAAAGCTGTGCACGGTGCCGGCCAGCTGCGGAAAGCTCTTCATGTAGCCGCTGGTCTCGAAAAAGGCGCGGTTCATGCCGGGCGGAAAGCGGATGACTTCCGCGCCTTCGGCGACGCCAAATCGGTCGATCAACCGCTCAAAGCCGGCGATCACGTTTTCAAACTGGCCGCTGCGGCCATAAAGCCCGTCGACACCGGTGTCGATCAGCAAGCCAGCATCAAACAGTCGGTCGAGAAATGAAACCTGCATATCCATGTTGGTCACCCCAATAAACTTGTGTCTTGTTTGTGGATCAAAAGCATCGTCGATGTATTGGCGAGAATGCGGTCGTTGGAAATCATCAGCTGCGCCGAATGCGCGTCGCGCAGGTGTCGGCCAAGACTGTAAGGCGTGCCATTCTTGTAGCCCATGATGCCGCAGATCAGCATCGCATGGTTGATGATCGTCAGGATGGTTTCCGACGAGGCGATTTTCACATTGTTCATCGCCACGGAAAAGGCCATCGACGACAGCCGGTCGGGATCGTGTTTGGCATCGGCATAGGCCTTCAGGCCGGCAATCACGTTCGATTTCACCATCTGCAGCAGACTGGAGACCTCGGCGAGGCGCAGTGCGCCGGGCGGCATGGTGCCGGGGGTCTTGCGGGCGGCTGAGCGGACGAAGGCTTGCGCGCGCGCGACTGCGTCAGCGGCGATGCCATACCAGACGCCGCTCCACAGCAGGTGCGAGGTGGCCAGCATCGATTGTGCGGCGATCTCGGCAAAGGGTTTTGGAAAGATCTGCTCGGCTGGCGCTTCGCCTTTGAACAGAAAGCCGTCAGAGCAGGTGCCGCGCATGCCCAGCGTGTTCCAGACATGCGTGCGCTCCAGCGTATACTGGTCTTTCAAAAATACCGTCATCACTTGATCGGACGGGGCGGCATTGTCATGCGCCCGCGAGGTGATGAGGATGGCGTCGGCGTGCGCCCCGTAGGAAATCACGGTGGCGTCTTTTTCCAGACGACAGGTGTCGCCGTCGATGGCGATGGCGCAGATCGAATTGCGCATGTTGCCGCCGATCCCGCCTTCGGTGGTGGCCGAGGCCAGCAGCAGCTGTTCGCTTGCCACCCGGCGCATGAAACCGGCGTGCCAGGCGCTGTTTTCGCCATGTTCGACGAGGCTTGATGTCTTGATCTGGTGCATGGCGAACACCATGGCGCTTGAAGCGCAGGTCTGGCCGAGAATGGTGCAGATTTCGGCGATCTGGGCGATGGATGCGCCTTCGCCGCCGAATTGCTCGGGGACCTGAATTCCCAACAGCCGTTCGGCCTTCATCGCGTCCACGGACTCGCGCGGAAACCGACCCTCGGCATCCACCTGATCGGCAAATTTGGCGGCCACGGCGGCCACCCGCGCGGCGCGTGCGTTCAGCTCCTGCGGAGACACCGTGACCGAGACGTTCATCACGCGGCCCTTCGGTCGTCCAGGATCATCTTCACGGTCTGCTCGATGGCTGCGATGCTGGCAAAGGATTTGCGATTGAGCAGATTATCGGGAAATTCCATGTCGAAGGCTTCTTCCAGACCGAGCATCAGCTGCACCGATGCGAAAGAAGAAAGCCCGGCCGCATACAGATCAGCGTCGTCGGCGATCTCGGATGCCGGCACCGGCAGGCCGCCAAATTTTGCCAATATTTCCCGTATAGTATTGTTCATCTTAGCGCTTGCCCCGTAAGATATTTTACATTTATGTTGTAGCGCTTCTACACAGAAAAATCTAAATTTCCGCTAAGTCATGTAGTTAAAGATGCGTGACGCAGTCGCCGATGCGGCGTTCGTCCCGTCTGTGTCCGATTGGCAGCGCTCATCCCGGCGGATACATATGCTC
>Ga0247730_1001494_pt1 | contig 12929 bp, 12 predicted proteins | sample UWRJL073202C2_FD_180959 | JGI IMG/M metagenome (GOLD analysis project Ga0247730, IMG submission 180959) | Plant litter microbial communities from Arlington Agricultural Research Station in Wisconsin, United States - UWRJ-L073-202C-2 | ecosystem: Environmental > Terrestrial > Plant litter >...
AACGGAAGGACGCCACCATGGCGAAGCTCAGCACCGGCGATCTGCTGGATGCATTCAAGGAAATGACCCTCATCGAGCTCTCCGAGTTCGTCAAGGAGTTCGAGGAGACGTTCGACGTCACCGCGGCTGCTCCTGTTGCTGCCGCAGCGGCCCCCGCTGCCGGTGGCGCTGCCGGTGGCGACGACGCCGCCGAGCAGGACGAGTTCGACGTCATCCTCGAAGGTGCCGGCGAGAAGAAGATCCAGGTCATCAAGGAAGTTCGTACGATCACCGGTCTCGGACTCAAGGAGGCCAAGGACCTCGTCGAGGGTGCGCCGAAGCCCGTCCTCGAGAAGGCCAACAAGGAAGCAGCCGACAAGGCCAAGGACGCCCTCGAGGCGGCCGGCGCCAGCGTCACCGTCAAGTGACGTCTCGCTGAATCCCACCCCAGGGCGCTCTTTCTTCGGAAGGGGCGCCCTGTGGTGCGTCCGGAGCCGGGTCGTGTCGCATTCGCCATGTCGAGGTGACGTTCGTCCCGTATCGTTGGGGTGACCCCGGTCACGATTGTGACTCGGAGTTACCTGGGGTATGTTCCTTCGAGTCCGCGTTAGTTACCGGCCGGTCACAATCCGGTGGGGGAGTCGTAACCTCGCTTGCGGTACCTCGTTAGATTTGTGTCCGCCATCACAGCGATCGCGGGTTGGGAAGCTTGGCCGGCAGCTGCCGGCAGGCCACGGAGAGCAAGGAGGGGCCGTCCGTGGGCGTTGAAGTCGTCGTCGAAGGTCTGACGAAGAAGTTCGGGAGCCAGACGATCTGGAACGATGTCACCTTGACTCTTCCGGCCGGCGAGATCTCGGTGATGCTCGGTCCCTCCGGCACGGGCAAGTCGGTCTTCCTCAAGACCCTGATCGGGCTGCTCAAGCCGAACTCCGGCCACGTCTTCATCGAGGGCATCGACATCGCGAACTGCAAGGAGAAGGAGCTCTACGAGATCCGCAAGCTGTTCGGCGTCCTGTTCCAGGACGGCGCGATGTTCGGCTCGATGGACCTCTACGACAACGTGGCCTTCCCGTTGCGCGAGCACACCCGCAAGTCCGAGTCCGAGATCCGCACCGTCGTGATGGACAAGATGGAGCTGACCGGTCTGGTCGGCGCCGAGCGCAAGCTGCCCGGTGAGATCTCCGGCGGCATGCGCAAGCGGGCCGGCCTGGCGCGCGCGCTGGTGCTCGATCCCGAGATCCTGCTGATCGACGAGCCCGACTCGGGTCTGGACCCCGTCCGCACGTCGTACATCAACCAGCTGTTCATCGACCTGAACGCGCAGATCGACGCGACGTTCCTGATCGTGACCCACGACATCAACACGGCCCGCAAGGTGCCCGACAACATCGGCCTGCTCTACCACAAGCACCTGGCGATGTTCGGCCCGCGCGAGATGCTGCTGACGTCCGACGAGCCCGTCGTGGCCCAGTTCCTCAACGCGCAGACCGTCGGCCCCATCGGCATGTCGGAGGAGAAGGACGCCGACGAGCTCGCCTCGGAGGCCGGCATCGCGATGCCCCCGCTCCCGCCCGTGCCGCTGCAGCTGGAGACGTCCGACGGGCGTCCCCGCCGTGGTCAGCGCGAGCCCGGCTCGTGGTGCCGTGAGAATGGCGTGACCCCGCCCCCCGGATCGTTCGAGCGCAACGCGGCAGAGGCTGTCACCGCATGAGCGAGCGCCAGCAGATTCTTCACGAGGCAGGTGTCGCGCCGCCGCCTCCTCACCGTGGTTGTTCCACGGGGGCCATGGCGTGAGCGTCTCGGTCGTCACCGGGCCCGCTCGGGTGGCCGGCAATCTCTTCGCGTTCGCGCTGGACGTCCTCGTGGCGTTGTTCCGCCGACCGTTCCAGCTCAAGGAGTTCCTGCTCCAGGCCTGGTTCATCGTCAAGGTCACGATCGTCCCGACCGCGTTCGTCGCGATTCCGTTCGGTGCCGTCATCGCCCTGCAGACCGGCGGACTCATCAAGCAGTTCGGTGCCCAGTCGTTCACCGGCTCGGCCGCCGTCCTGGCCGTCGTCCAGCAGGCCGGCCCCATCGCCACGGCGCTGCTGATCGCGGGTGCGGCCGGCTCGGCCATCGCCGCCGACTTCGGCGCGCGCAAGATCCGCGAAGAGCTCGACGCCATGATGGTGCTCGGCATCGACCCGATCCAGCGCCTCGTGGTGCCCCGCGTGCTCGCCACGATGCTGGTCGCGGTGTTCCTCAACGGCATCGTCACGGTCGTGGGTGTCGCGGGCGGGTACGTGTTCAACGTCGTGCTGCAGGACGGCACCCCGGGCGCGTACCTCGCGTCGTTCACCGCTCTGGCCCAGCTGCCCGATCTCTATCAGGGCATGATCAAGGCGCTCATCTTCGGCTTCATCGCCTCGATCGTGGCCTGCTACATGGGCATGAACGCCAAGGGCGGGCCCAAGGGCGTCGGCGACGCGGTCAACGAGGCCGTCGTCATCACGTTCACGATGTTGTTCATCGTCAACTTCTTCATCACGGCGATCTACATCCAGCTCATTCCACCGAAGGGGATGTAGATGGCTGACATCAGGCTGCAGGCCATCTACGAGAAGCCCGCGAACGCGCTCGACAACCTCGGGCGCCAGATGCTGTTCTACATCCGGGTCATCGTCTCGATCCCGCGCACGATCAAGAACTACGGCAAGGAGATCCTCCGCCTGCTCGCCGAGGTCGCGCTCGGGTCCGGCTCGTTGGCGATCATCGGCGGCACGATCGGCGTGATCGCGGCGATGTGCTTCTTCACCGGCACGGCCGTGGGCATCCAGGGATACGCGGCCCTCGACCAGCTCGGCACCGCGGCTCTCACGGGATTCATCTCCGCCTACTTCAACACCCGCGAGATCGCCCCGATCGTCGCCGGCATCGCGCTCGCGGCGACCGTCGGGTGCGGCTTCACCGCCCAGCTGGGCGCGATGCGCATCAGCGAGGAGGTCGACGCCCTCGAGACCATGGCCATCCCCTCGCTGCCGTTCCTGGTGACGACCCGCGTGCTCGCCGGCCTGATCGCCGTCGTGCCGCTGTACATCGTCGGCCTGCTGGCGTCGTACTTCGCGACACGACTGACGGTGACCCAGCTCAACGGGCAGAGCTCTGGCACGTACGACCACTACTTCAACACCTTCCTGCCACCGGGCGACGTCCTGTGGTCGTTCGCGAAGGTGCTGATCTTCGCGGTCGTGGTGATCTTGATCCACTGCTACTACGGCTACTACGCCAGCGGCGGACCCGCGGGCGTCGGCGTGGCCGTGGGCCTGGCCGTGCGCACCTCGATCGTGGCCATCAACATCGTCGACCTGCTCGCCTCCATGGCGATCTGGGGCACCAACGTGACCGTCAGACTGGCGGGCTGACCCATGGCCCGTACCCCTGTGCTCGAACGCGCGCTGTCGCTCAAGCTCCTCGGCGCGGCGTTCCTGGCGCTCGTCATCTTCTTCCTGTGGGTCACGTACGCCTTCTTCACCAAGGCGTTCGTCGACTACGACGACGTGACGCTGAGGACCGACACGACCGGCGTCAACCTGCCGCAGAACGCCGACGTCAAGCTGCGCGGCATGATCGTGGGCGAGGTCCGCGAGGTCGAGCCCGACGGCGACGGCGTCAAGCTGGTCCTGGGCATGAACCCCCAGCTGATCAAGAACGTGCCCAAGGGCGTCACGGCGCAGCTCATCCCCAAGACGCTGTTCGGTGAGAAGTACGTCGCGCTCATCCCGCCGGCCGGGGGCGGCGACGGCGGCGAGATGCTGCAGGCGGGCGACACGATCACGAAGGGCAGCGTCCCCATCGAGGTCGAGACGTTGCTCAACGACCTCTACCCGTTGCTCGACGCCGTCGACCCGGCCAACCTGTCGTACACGCTGAGCGCCGTCTCGTCGGCTCTCGAGGGTCGGGGCACCGAGCTCGGCGAGACGCTCGTGACGCTCAACAGCTACCTCAAGAAGGCCAATCCCGACGTGCCGCAGCTGATCACCGACCTCACGAAGCTCGGTGAGGTCTCCGACGGCTACGCCGCGGCGCTGCCCGAGATCGGGCGTCTGCTGCGCAACACCGTCGTCACGGGCAACACGATCGTCGCCAAGAAGTCCCAGCTCGCCGCGTTCTTCGACGAGGGCACGCGCCTCGCCGACACGCTGACCACGTTCACCCAGGCCAACGGCGACAACCTGGTCAGCCTGGCCAAGGAGACCCGGCCCGTCCTCGAGATGGTCGGCGACTACTCCACGACGTTCCCGTGCTTCCTCAAGTCGATGTCGCAGCTGATCCCGCGGCTCGACAGCGCCTTCCGCGGCGGCAAGCTGCACATCAGCGTCGAGCTCATCGAGCAGCCCAACGCGTACCAGGCCGACGAGAACCTCAGCGTCTCGAAGGCCGACTTCGACGCCGCCTCGACCGATCCCGGCGCCACGAGCAGCAAGAACATCACCGCGAGCAACGCGGCGTCACCCTCGTGCCTCGACCTCAACGAGATCAACAAGGGCCGGGCACAGCAGCAGGCGCTCTCGTCCCAGGCCAATCCGTTCGAGGTCCCCGCCGAGGTGTACAAGCTCGTCGGCATCAAGGCCCCGCACGCCAAGTTCGGCTCAGCCGCCGACTACGCCAAGAACCGCACCGCGGCCTCGAGCCTCGACCTGGAGGACCTCGTCCAGCCGAGCGCCAACGGCATCGACTCGGCGAGCGAGCGCGACGAGCTCAACGTGTTCCTCGGCGCGACGCTCGGCATGTCGCCCGACACCGTCCCTGACATCGGCTCGCTGATGGTCAGCCCGGTGCTCCGTGGAGCGGCGGTGACCGCGCGATGAAGCAGATCGACCGCGAGTCCATGGGCGCCCTGGTCAAGCTGGGGTTCTTCTTCGCCTTCACGGGCATCTCGACACTGGTCCTGGCGCTCACGCTGAGCAACGGGTCGTTCGGCGACCGCCACCAGTACAAGGCGATCTTCACCGATGTCACCGGCATGGCGAAGGGCGACGACGTCCGGATCGCCGGTGTCGCCGTCGGCTCGGTGTCGAAGGTCGAGATCGTCGATCGCGACAAGGCCCGGGTGACCTTCGGCGTCGACTCCGACATCCCGCTGACGGCCAACACCAACGCCACGATCAAGTTCCGCAACCTGGTGGGGCAGCGCTACATCTCCCTGACCCAGGGCGCCGACGGCGCGAAGTCCGTCCTGAAGCCCGACAGCACCATCCCGGAGGAGCGCACGCAGGAGGCGCTCGACCTCAACGTCCTGCTCAACGGCTTCAAGCCCGTCTTCCAGGCGCTGTCGCCCGCCGACACCAACAAGTTCGCCTACGAGATCGTCCAGACGCTGCAGGGCGAGAGTGGCAACGTCGAGAACCTCTTGGCGCGCACCTCGTCGTTGACCAACACCCTCGCGGGTCGTGACCAGCTGATCGGCGACGTCATCACCAACCTCAGCACGGTGCTCGACACCGTCGGCAGCCGCGACAAGGAGCTGACCGACACGATCGACACGCTCCAGCAGTTCGTCACCGGGCTCAAGGACGACCGCAACGCGATCCTCGACTCGGTCGACTCGATCTCCGACCTCACCGACGAGACGTCCGACCTGCTCGTGCAGGGTCGACCGGCACTGGCCGAGGACATCAAGCAGCTCAACGGGCTGACCAAGAACCTGTCGTCGGAGCGCAACCTGTCGACGATCTCCAACTCGATCCAGATCCTGCCGATCAAGCTGGCCAAGCTCGGCACGGTGTCGTCGTCGGGCAGCGAGTTCAACTTCTACCTGTGCGAGCTGAAGGGCAGCGTGACGATCCCGCAGATCAACGTGGCCGGCCTCCTGAAGATCCCCGAGACGAAGCTCGACCTCACCGGTCCCGGCCTCACCGTCGGCGGGCAACGATGCGATCAGCCGGGGTACGAACAGTGAAGCCGTTCCGCGAGCGCAACCCCGTGATCCTCGGCGTCGTCGCCATCGCCCTCCTCGCCGCTCTGATGCTGGGTGCCTTCCGTGCCGACCGTCTGCCGATCATCGGCAGCGGCGACGTCTACCACGCGAACTTCTCCGAGATCGGTGCGCTCAAGGCCGGCAACGAGGTCCGGGTCGCCGGGGTGTCGGTGGGCAAGGTCGAGAAGATCGAGCTCGACGGCGCCAAGGTGCGGGTGACGTTCAAGATCGACAAGGGCACCGACTTCGGCACCGAGACCGGGGCCGACATCCGGGTGCGCACCCTGCTGGGCTCGGAGTACCTCGCGCTGACCCCCAAGGGCTCGGGCCAGCTCGCCAAGGGCAGCACGATCCCGCTCGAGCGCACCGTCGCCCCGTACGACGTGGTGGAGGCCTTCTCCGAGCTCAGCACCACGACCGACCAGATCGACATCCCCCAGCTCTCGCAGGCGCTCAGCACGCTCGGCGAGATCTCGTCGCAGACGCCGGAGGAGTTCCGCGGCGCCATCCAGGGCGTGTCCGACCTGTCCCGCAACCTGGCCGCCCGTGACGACCAGATCAACACCCTGCTGGTCAACCTCAAGAAGGTGTCGGGCGTCCTCAACTCCCGCAACGACGAGCTCGTGACGCTGTTCAAGGACTCCGACACGCTCTTCCAGGCGATCAGCGCGCGGCGCGACTCGATCCACCGGCTCCTGGTCTCGACGCAGACGATCTCCGCCGAGCTCAGGGGCCTGGTCAAGGACACCCGCTCCGACCTGCTCCCGGCACTGCAGCAGCTCGACACCGTGACGACGATGCTGCGCAAGAACGAGGCGAGCCTCGACGAGGCGCTGCGGACCTACCCGGCGTTCACCCGGGTGTTCTCCAACGCGCTCGGCACCGGGCCGTGGTTCGACACCTATCTCGGAGGCCTGACGTCCCTGTCCGGCCTGGGCGAGACCCTCTCCGACCAGCTGCGGAAGGTGTTGGCGCCGCGATGATGAAGTTCGCAGGTTTCTCCAAGGTCCTCGTGGGGGTCGTCATGGTGCTGCTCGTCGCGGCCACGTTGCTGTTCCTCCGCAACGGCGACACCAAGCGGTACATGACGGTCGACTTCCAGCAGACCAACTCCGTCTACAAGGGGTCGGACGTCAAGATCCTCGGCGTGCCCGTCGGCACGGTCGAGAGCCTCACCCCACGGGGCGACGTCGTCCGGGTCAAGATCGCCTACGACGGCCAGCAGAAGCTGCCGGCCGACGTCAAGGCGGTCGTCGTCTCCCCGTCGATCGTGGGCGACCGCTTCATCCAGCTCTCCCCGGCCTACGAGGGCGGACCCAGGCTCAAGGACGACGCCTACCTGTCGATCGACCGGACCGCCGTACCGGTCGAGCTCGACGCGGTCTACAAGTCGCTCGACGACCTCTCGGTCGCCCTCGGCCCCGACGGCGCCAACAAGGAGGGCTCGCTGAGCCAGCTCGTCGACGGTGCCGCCGAGCAGCTCGACGGCCAGGGCGCGCAGCTCAACGAGACGCTGAAGAACTTCGGCAAGCTCAGCACGACGCTCTCCAACAACAAGGACGAGCTGTTCGGCAGCCTGCGCGAGGTCGAGGAGTTCGTGGGTCTGCTGAAGACCAACGACGCGGCGGTGCGGTCGTTCAACGACAGCACGGCGCAGGTGTCGACGGTGCTGGCGGGGGAGCGCGAAGACCTCGCGGCCACCCTCGAGGCGTTGAGCAAGGCGCTCGTCGACGTCAACGGACTCGTCAAGGAGAACCGGACGGCCCTGCGCGGCAACGTCGACAACATCGCGTCGCTGACGAAGCTGCTGGCCAAGCACAAGACCGACCTCGAGGAGATCACCGTCAACGCCCCGACGGCACTGTCGAACATCGCCCTGGCGTACAACGGCAAGACCGGCACGCTCGACACGCGCGCCGACATCCCCGAGGTCATCTTCGGCACCCTCGACAACCCGGGCACGCTGCTGTGCAATCTGCTGGGCGAGACACCGAACGACAAGGGCCTGTGCTCGACGTTGAAGGGGCTGCTCGACAGCGTCCTTCCCGGCGGCCTGCTGCCGCGCACCGCGGCCGCCTCGGACGCCACGATCAAGCCCGAGCAGGTCAACGGATCCATCGCCGAGATGCTGGCGGTGAACTGATGAGCCTGCGCCGTGCACGCCTCGCGATCTTGCTGGTCGTCTCCACCCTCGTCCTCAGCGGGTGCGGGTTCTCGCCGTACAAGCTGCCGCTGCCCGGTGGCGCCGACCTCGGCAGCGAGCCCTACACCGTCAAGATCCAGTTCCGTGACGTGCTCGACCTCGTGCCGCAGAGCGCCGTGCGGGTCAACGACATCGCCGTCGGCAAGGTCAGCGACATCAAGCTCGAGGGCTGGACCGCCCTGGTGACGGTCAAGATCAACCGCGACGCCAAGCTGCCCGACAACGCGATCGCGACGATCCGGCAGACGAGCCTGCTCGGCGAGAAGTTCGTCTCCCTCGCGCCGCCCACCGACGGCGCCACCGGCGCGCTCGGCAACGGCGACGAGATCCCGCTCGACCGCTCGAGCCGCAACCCCGAGATTGAGGAGGTGCTCGGCGCCGCGTCCCTGCTGTTCAACGGCGGTGGCCTCGAGAAGACCAACACGATCATCAAGGAGCTCAACAACGCGCTGGGCGGCAACGAGCCCGAGGTCAAGGAGCTGCTCACCACCACCTCGACGTTCATCGGACAGCTCGACGAGAACAAGGAAGCGTTGCTCACGGCGCTCGAGAAGGTCAACCGGCTCGCGATCGCGACGAACGACCAGACCGACGCGATCACCGGTGCCCTCGACGAGCTGCCGGACGCGCTGCGGGTCGTCAACGACCAGCGCGACGAGCTCGTCGGGCTGCTGCAGTCGCTCGACAGGCTCGGCGACGTCGCCACCGGCGTCATCCGTGAGTCGAAGGCCGACACCGTTGCCGACCTGAAGGCGCTCATCCCCACCCTGACCAACCTGCAGAAGGCCGGCGACGACCTCGCCACCGGCACCAAGGCCCTCCTCACGTACCCGTTCACCGACGGCTTCGTCGGCAACTCCGTCGCCGCGGCGACCGGACGCTGCCAGGACTCGTCGCCCGGTCAGAAGGAGATCAAGGAGGGCGCCTGCTTCGGCGACTACGCGAACCTCTCGCTGGGCCTGGACATCGGTGCCGAGCAGCTCGAGAACATCCTTGGCGGCTTCGACCTCAGCGGCCTCCTGGGCGGCAAGACCCCGTCGGCCCCCGTGGCCGGGGCCCCGACGCCGGAGCCGACCCCCTCGGCCGATCCGACGCCCACCCCTACTGCTCCTGATCCCACGGCGCCGCTGAAGGACCTGCTGAACGGCCTGATCCCCGGATCCAGCGGTCTGCCGGGTCTGGGCCAGCAGGGTGCCGGCGGCACCGCTCCGGCACCCGCCGCCACTCCGGCCCCGCAGCCGTCCAAGGGCTTCCTGTGCTCGCTGCTCGGAGCCTGCCGGGCCCCCGTCGGCAGCGCGTCCGCCGATCTCGCCCAGCTCCTCACAGAACCGGTGGTGGCGCCATGATCACGAGGATGACGAAGATCCAGCTCATGATCTTCGCGATCGTGACCGTCATCGGCGGCGCCTTCGTGGGCGGTCGGTACGCACAGGTCGACCGGCTCTTCGTCGATCGCAGCTACCCCGTCACGGCGCAGTTCTCCGACTCCGGTGGCATCTTTGCCGGCGCCCAGGTCACCTATCGCGGCATCCCCGTGGGCAAGGTCGGCAAGCTGCAGTTCGACAACGGGGGAGTCAGGGCGACGCTCGACATCGAGAACAGCGCTCCGAAGATCCCCACCGACGTCCTCGCGGTCGTCGCCAACAAGTCCGCGATCGGCGAGCAGTTCGTCGACCTGCAGCCGAAGTCACGGTCCGGGCCGTTCCTGGCCACCGGGTCGAGCATCCCGCTGGGCAGCACCCGCATCCCGATCGACACCACGACGCTGCTCGTCGACGTCAACGACCTGGTGAAGTCGGTCAACACCGACAGCCTGCGCACGGTCGTCGACGAGCTCGGACAGGCCTTCCAGGGCACGGGTCCCGACCTCGCGCGCATCCTCGACACGTCGTCCGACTTCATCAAGACGGCTGACGACAACATCGACCTCACCCGGTCGTTGATCCGCGAGTCCGACTCCGTCCTGCAGACCCAGATCGACAAGCAGGGCGAGCTGGCGACGTTCTCCAAGAACCTCGCGCTGCTGTCCGACACGCTCGTCGACGCCGATCCCGACCTGCGGCGCCTGCTCGACAAGGGTGGCGACAGCGCCAACACGCTCCGCTCGGTCGTCGACGAGAACTCCGAGGACCTCGGCAACGCGGTCCGCGACCTGCTGGTGGCGAACAAGCCGCTGGCCGACAACGTCCTCGGGCTGCAGGCGATCTTCATCCTCTACCCGTACCTGCTCGAGGGATCGTTCTCGGCGCTCGACCCGGAGACCAAGAGCGGCAAGGAGACCGGCGAGTACAACGCGAAGTTCGGTCTCGTGCTGACCGATCTCGCGCCGACGTGCACCTACTCCGCCAACGGTGGCAGCTCGTCCGGCTACCAGCAGCGTCGTACCGAGTCCGCCATCAGCGACCGGGAGTTCGACACGGACGTGGACTGTAAGGTCGAGGACAACCACATCGCCCGGCAGCCGTCCAAGACGGTGCTGCGTCGATCCGCCGCCGGGACCGCGACTGTCGACGGCCCCACGGCAACTGGAAAGGACTCCTGGAAGTGGCTGTTGAGCGATCCAGTGACCAAGTGACACCTGATCCATCAACCCCCTGGTCGGCCCGTCGCCTCGTCATCTCGATCCTCGCAGGTCTCGTCGCGCTCGGCGTCGCGCTGGCCCTGGTCGGATGGCTCGTGCTGCCGATCGGCGGTGACGACGACGACTCGGCCGAGCGCAGCCAGGTCGTGTCCCGCGCGACCGACTTCGCGGTCGCCTACAACACCTACGACGTGGCTGCCCTGCCCGACTACCAGAAGCGTCTCAAGGGACTCCTGACCCCGACGTACGACAAGCAGTTCGTCGAGATCACCAACGCCGTGTTCGGCGCCCTGGAGACCAAGCAGCAGAAGAGCGGCAGCGCCAAGGTGCTGGGCATCGCGATCGACAGCATCGACGACGACTCCGCGACGGCGATCGTCGCGGTCGACGCCTCGATCACCAACACCGACAACGCCGCCGCCGTCGAGCGGCACTTCCGCTGGAAGGTCAGCTTCACCAAGACCAAGGGCGAGTGGCTCGTGTCCAACTTCGAGAGCGTCGCGTCCGTCGAGGCACAGGCGAGCGCCGCCCCGACCGATCCGTCGGCGGTGCCTTCCGAGCCCGCTGCGACCACGCCGGCCCCGACCACGCCGGCTCCGTCCGACGGTGCGGCAGAGGGGGACGAATGAGCGAGTCCAACGGTCCCGTCCGGCGGCGCCGGATCGCCGGGGAGAGCGGCCCGGCGGCCCCCGCCCAGAAGGCGGTCAGCAAGAAGGCCGTCGCGAAGAAGGCTCCTGCCGCGAAGAAGGGGCCCGCCGTCAAGGCGCCTGCGGCCAAGAAGGCTCCGACCGCCAAGAAGGGTCCGGTCGCGAAGAAGGGTCCGGCCGCCAAGAAGGCTCCGGCCGCCAAGAAGGCTCCGGTCGCGAAGAAGTCTCCGCGCACGACCGCGGGCGGCACCCCCGGTCCCGTCGTCAAGAAGCCGCTGCCGACACCGGCCAGGGCTGCCGCGATCCCGGTCGAGCCCCGGGCCGAGCGCCCCGCCGGGTCACGCCCGTCACGGCGCGACCTGTGGTGGCTCGTCCCGGCGACCGTCGTCGCCATCGCGGCGCTGGTCGTCGGCGCGTACCTCGTCGTCAGGCCGCCGGGTGCGTCCGACAGCGGCTCGTCGCTCGACGCCGCGCGGCGACAGGCGTCGTCCGCGGCGGCGAGCGCCGCCGAGACGATCTTCTCGTTCCGCTACGACCAGCTCGACGAGCACCTGACCGCCTCGAAGGCGCTCATGACGTCGGGGTTCGCGAAGGACTTCGACGAGATCGCTCCGGCCCTGACCGAGCTGGCGCCGCAGCGCAACATCGTCGTCCAGGCCGTGGCCCGCGAGTCCGCGGCTTTGCCGTGCGGCGACGAGTGCTCGTCGACCAAGGCCGACGTGCTGGTGTTCGTCGACCAGGCCAGGCTGCTCGGTGACGCGACGGAGCCGACGGTCTTCGCCAACCGCATCAAGGTCTCGATGGTCAAGAGCGACGACGGCTGGCTCGTGTCGAACATCCGGGCCCTGTAACAGGTGCGTGAACAGGACGAACGACCCTGGTGGCGGGCGTCATCTGCCGATCGAATACGTTGCGGTTCCGGGCAGAAACGAATCGGACGCAACGAAAAGCCAAATAGAATCACCTAAAAGGCGGCGATTGTCAAGACCCGCCCTTGCTTCGGCGTGGCCCCCGCGTTACACTGAACTTTCGCGCTCGCCTTGTCCTGCCCATCTCCTCATCCGGGATGCAACGGCGCCCCTTGACCGGGGTCGATTGGCGTGCGCTCAGCACGAAATCTCGAGCCACCCGCCTGCGAGCCCTCGGAAGGACCCCTCTTGGCCGCCTCGCGCACCTCCGCCGCATCTGTTCAGCCCCCCCGCATCTCGTTCGCCAAAATTGCAGAACCCCTCGAGGTCCCAGAGCTTCTCGCTCTGCAGACCGACGCCTTCGCCTGGTTGATCGGCGACGAGAAGTGGAGGGAAGGTGTCGACGCCGCTCTTGCAGCCGGCCGCACCGACGTCTCCACCAAGTCCGGACTCGAGGAGATCTTCGAGGAGATCTCCCCGATCGAGGACTTCTCGGAGACCATGAGCCTCTCGTTCCGCGATCACCGGTTCGAGCCGCCCAAGTACTCCGTCGACGACTGCAAGGACCGCGACGTCACGTACGCCGCGCCGCTGTTCGTCACCGCCGAGTTCATGAACAACGAGACCGGCGAGATCAAGAGCCAGACCGTCTTCA
>Ga0247730_1001495_pt1 | contig 12919 bp, 11 predicted proteins | sample UWRJL073202C2_FD_180959 | JGI IMG/M metagenome (GOLD analysis project Ga0247730, IMG submission 180959) | Plant litter microbial communities from Arlington Agricultural Research Station in Wisconsin, United States - UWRJ-L073-202C-2 | ecosystem: Environmental > Terrestrial > Plant litter >...
TCTGTAGACGGCTCAAGCACTTACGGTGTTTGAGCCGTTTTCATTTCTGACCCCATAATCAAAACAGAATCAAAATAAAATCAAAACGTCAGCCCGAAATCTCCTTGATATCGAGGTCTGCTACCACCTCTGACCAGATGATGTCGTTGTGGTCTTTCTGATAATTCCGCGTCATTGTAAGTTCGCGCCGGATTTGGCACCACTTTGCGCGATATTTGGCACTGCCTCCGACCCGATAACGCCGGATTTTTCGCATTTTGTTTGGCATCAATGCCAACCTTTACCCCGCGCTGATCAATCTCCGTGCAATCCACTCCGCGACCTGCGTAACGACGGCGTTTCCGGCAGCGAAAGCCTCCGCAAGGTTGGCCGCATCCAGTCCGAGGCAAAGCCCATCATTTTCAGACGCTCGCTGCCGCTCTACCATCTGATGCCATCGGTCCTGCTCAGCGACGAGAGTTGTACAGCCCATAGCGATTTTTGCGGCTGCTGTTCCCGCCAATAAAGTATTGGCAGCCCATGCATCCGCGGGCCGTGGCCGCTGGATCGAGCCAGACGCTGGAGGTATTGCGTCCACTCCCGTAACTCTTTGCGGCTGATACGGTGCACCTTTGTTCCGGCGTGCTTGTCCATGTCTGCGCCGATATAGCTGGTTAGCTTTTTGGCTGCATTCACCCAAATAGTTTGGTGTGCTCGTTCAATGAGTCCGCGGGCTTGGCTGTTGTAGGGCAGGGCATGGGTCATTGTGCCGCCCAGGCGATCGACTACTTCCCGCACTGTGTCGTTGGCAAAACCTGAACCGTTGTCGACGTAAAAAACAGCAAACATCCCGTGCTTAACTGCATCGCGCAGGGCATCCAGAACCCCGATGGTTGATTCAGCCTCAGTGACGGAAATGCCGAGTGCTTTTCGGGTAGCGACGTCAATAACCGTGGTGGTTTCAGGGCGATAAGGTTTACCCGTACGAGGGTTAATTACCTCAGCGTCGAATTTGTGTCCGTCGGCCGTGAAAACATCGCACGGAAATAAGCTTTTGGTTCCGCGTCGCTTGAATGGCTGCAAGGCCTTCAGCTCTTGGGGCGTGCGTCGGCCCCGCTCTCGGGCTTCCGGGCTAAGTTTGCGCAGGAAGCGACGTACGATGTGAATGCTTGGCCGTTCCCCTAGATGCTTTTTGGCGAACTCTGCATAGGCTGCCTCGACACTGGGCTTGGTGGGGCGCTGATAGCAGGACAACAGCGCGGTTGTCCACTCAGGTAATGACATATTGCACTGCCTGCGCGCAGGTGCCAGACCGATTTCACCCTTAGAGCGATAGTCTTTTAACCAGCGCTTTAGCGTCCGAACGCTTAGAGAGCGTTCATTCGTCTTGCGATCATTGGCCCTGAAAATTCGCTCAGTGAGGTAAGGGCTTAGTTGGCTGGTTTTTGCCAACTCCACGAGGGTATGCATAGCTTGGTTTTGACTGGTTACCTGACACAGGCGCTCGATTTCACGGACAAATGCCAAGCGTGCTGTCATCACCGAGCGTTGCTCTTCGCTGAGTTGTGACGCGAAGACTTGGTCACGCGAAGGCGCGGTCGCCAATTCCTTAGGGGCTTCCTCGGGCGCTTGCGTGGGCATCGAATTGGAGATGAGGGCCCGCTGCGTTCCTTCGGGGAGCGACGCAAATGCGTACTCTGTCGCCTTGCTGCCAGCACGTTGCTGGCCTACCCACTTCTCGCGCTTGGCTCTCAGCTGTATGGCCCTTTCCGTGCCTGGCAATCCCGGCAGTCCTGCCAGTTCGCTAGCTATATAAGAGCTACGCATGGCCGTTGCTCCCTACGCGAACTGGGCCCGAAAACACCCAATAAAATTGCTTGGCTAAAAATGGCTGTAGGGCCGCGGATCTTGTGTTTGTGGGAAAAGTCCCATTTTTCTGCCTCACATTTACGCTTCCTAACCTGTTTTACCGTGTCGAATGGCATAAGCTGCGGTATGCTCTTAGCCATAAGTCGCGTTGTTCTCTGCGCGTCTTGGGCGATTTCGGTTTGGGGTCCCGTTGGGATTCCATCTCTCCGGCCATAGCTCGAAGGGTTGCAGCGACAGTGCACTGGCAATCTGCCGCTCCATCCGTGGATAAGCGGTCCTTTTGACATTTTTGACTGCGGTGCCTGAGACCTTGAGATCCCTTGCAAGCTGGGCTAGCGAGGTGCTTCGAGCGCGGAGTTGGTATTTGATCCATTCCCACCGCAGGGTGGGATCAGCAGGTATTTCGGTTTTGTTCATGCCTAAAAATCCGTTTTTAACCGCTAGCAGTTGGTGGTTTTTTTGGGGCGTCTAACGTCACCTACGGCATAAACATAGCCATTAATGACTATGCGGTAAAGCGAAAAATGGCTTTTCGTTTGCCGCCTTTAGCCTTTTGGTGGTTGAATTTGACTAAGTCTTTGATTCGCATGACCTTTCAGAGAAAGCGAAATTTCGTTTTCTTTTCCTCTGAGGTTTCGTTTGCTGATTTAGAGAAAGCGAAATGAGCGATGGACTAGCCGAGCGGATACGGCAATGTGCCGACATAGCTGGAAGTGGCGATGAGCTTGCGCGGATAACGTCTATCCCCAGGCGTACGCTGGAGTACTACCTGACCGGCAAGAGCGAGCCCAAGATCGGCCGTTGCGTGGAAATAGCGAAGGCTGTAGGCGTTGACATCGCCTGGTTAGCGACGGGGGAGGGTGAGCAGCGTTTGAATAACGGGACGCAGGTTACCCAGGGCGAAGTTTTCGCTTATATCCCTCTCTATGATTCACGGTGCGCAGTGGAACCGGGTGCCCGGCGCGAATCTGTTCGTTTGAAGGGGCAGCTTGCGTTCCCGGCAGCGTCCTTTGATCAGAGGGGGCTGGATGCCGCTGATTTAGCTGCGATCAGGGTCGATGGTGACTCTATGGAAGCGATGTTGAGCGATGGCGACACGGTAGTGTTTGATTCCGGACGCAATGTACTGGAGGGCGAGGCGGTCTACGTTATCCGTCTTGAAGATCATCTCTATGCTAAGCGCCTTCAGCGGCAGTTTGATGGCTCTGTTCACGTGATCAGTGAGAACAAGTCCTATCGTGACCTAGTTGTACCCAAGGAAAGGCTGGGTGACTTGCAGATTCTTGGGCGGGTCGTCTGGTCAGGGGAATGGATGCTCTGAAACAGGGTGTGCTTAGGTGGTGCCAAATAATCCGCTAAATCCTATTCGACCGGGTCGAGATGGGTATTTTCAATTTAGCGCGTGTTTGGCACCATTTTTTGCCTGGTTCGGCCTGCGAGCCTTATGGGTCAAGGTCTTCCCAGTTTATCCCTGCTCATCCCGGTGGGCTCCCACTGGTGCCAAACATTTCACTAACTCACAGCTCGCTGGTCTGTGCTTACACCTACGACCAGTTGGCGCTGGTGCTGGCTGGTGAGGGCGAACGGCCTACGGTTGAACCGTTCTTGATGGAGCTGTTGGCGCTGGAATTGCGTGCACAGGTGGTGTGTGCCTTCCATCTTCCATACTCTGGGGCGATAGTGGCAATATGGTGTCCTTTGACCCCCCCCACGGACGAAACACATGGCCACACTCACAAATCAGCAGCTCATAACCTCACTTTACGTCGCGGCATTTGGGCGCGCGCCTGACAAATCAGGACTTGCCTACTGGAATGCCCAGATGGATTCAGGCGTAAAGTTCGACGACGTCATTGCCAGCTTCCTGAGCAGCTCTGAGGCTGCATCGTTGGTGGGAGACGGGGTAAGCGATCAATCCTTCTTGAACAACCTATATGGAAATGTACTGAGCCGCACTGCAGACGTTTCCGGTGGCCAATATTGGAAGGGCCGACTGGACAACCTGGATAGTCGCGAGTCACTGGTTAAAGAGTTCATCTCTTCAATCAGCGACAGTACCGGCAGTGATGCCAAGCTGCTCCAGAACAAAATCGAAATCGGTCAGAAGTTCGCAGCCTCGGCCTCTGGTGATAACACCATTTATGCCAAGGCGATGCTGACCTATGTCACCAGCGAAACAAATACGCTGACGGCCGCGCAGGCGCTGAATGATGCTTTCGATAATGGGGTAATCGTGCAGCCTGCACCAACCGCGCCAGTTATGTACGGCACCGAATTCAAAGTTGATTTTGGATATGCAGGTAATTTCTTTTACAGTTCCAATGTTATCGCGGCGGACGGCGTCGAGTTGCCAGGCTTTCCGAACCTCAGCATAGACTTAGGTTCGAGCTCGATCAAAATTACAACTACTGGCACTAACGGAAGTTATTTTGTTGACGGTGTCACATTGATGATCTCAGATGTGAATAACGCTCTACCTGCTTTTACGGGGATTAGTCTCGTCTCCAGCACTTGGTCAGTCACTCCGAACGCAGCTTTTGACACTACCCATATTGTGGCTAGCGGCGACGCAGTCACGATCACGCTCACAGGCCTTAACGTTGCAGCCGGGTCCACGTTAGAGTTTGCGCTGCAGAGCTAAAATTTATCGCTACGCAGGCAGATTAAAAAAGTGCCAAAAGTAAGCCTCGCGAAGTGCGGGGCTTTTTTTCGCCTGGAGAAAAGCCATGACAACACCCGTCCGAAAGTTCGACGTAAAGCCGGACATACGCTGCATCAGCTGCTAGGAACTGGAGATGTGACAGTCGATGGTATTCAACGATCCGGTGCACCGCCTTGGTCTCGGAAGCCCTCGTCAACGACCTCGCATCTATTCGAATCCTGCGTGAAATCTGCCAATGGTGCGCGATTACAGCGCTGACTGGTGCAACATTGGTCGATTCCCATCCGTGAATACGCGCCGCGCTTGTGATCATTGCGGTGTCTACGCCCAGAAGCGTCGGCAACGCTGATTGGCACACCCCCAGAAGTGGCTTCCTCGCAGTCAGCAGCACTGGGCTCTAGGTTTTGGCTTTTTCAAGGATCAAATCAACCATGTCTCGAATGGTGATGATGCTTTGCAGTTCATCATCGGTTATCTCTAAGTGATATAGATCCTCGACTGCCATCATGATATTTACTGAATTAATCGAATCCGCGCCCAGTTCTAAAAATGTTTTCCCCTCAGTAACCTCTTCCTCTCCAACATGCAATTCTTCAACGCATATGCTGGCGAGCTCTGAAGTCACGCTAATCCTGTCCATGGCACACCTCTTGGTTCATGGGAAATGAAGCACTCCTAATACTCAGTCCAATGGCTATTCTGGACAACTGTAAGAAATGACAGGTTTTGCCTGAATGAAGGTACTGTCAGATGAACGGGCCTTCGAAGTCACCTACACGTTGTGGAGGGTGGACTGTCACCCTTTGCCCAATCAATTATGCGACCTGCGAAACGACGGCATTTGCGGCAGCGAAAGCTTCCGCAGGATTGGCCGCATCCAGTTCGCAGCAAATAGCATCATCTTCGATCCCTCGCTGCCGCTATCTATACGCCTCCGCCGACAGTTTTATGGTGTCTGGACAGATGCTGTGATGATGGGCCCGGCCTCAAGCAATAAGAAGATGATTGTCCACGCGACTCACCCCCGGCACTGCCCAAGCTGCATTTTCAGCCGCCTTGCGCTCCACCCAGAAGTGCACATGGCCTTCGAGTTTGACGTTGGTTCCCTCTACGCTGACGCGGATTTGTCGGGCGTTCAGTTGTGCATTTCGACTGAAGGCCGCCTCGACTTTAGCCTTGATGTCTTCGGCAGTGGCTTTGGGCCTCACCACCAGGAAATTGTTGATACCTACGACACCAGTCAGTTTCCGCACCGTGCTTTCTGCGGCCTCTCGCTGGTAGTGCCAGTCAACTTCACCCTCAAGGGTTACCCAACCCTGCTGAACCTCGATCTGGATACGCTCATCCGGGACCGCGCTGTTCCAGTGGAGGACGTCAACGCAACGAGCTGCGATCACCTCATCCGAAACATCCTGCTCTCCAGGCACCCGAACTTCTATCTCTTCTGCCAGCGCCTTCACCCCTTTGACGTTCTTGACGGCCCGTTCGGCTGCGAACTTCTCGGCATAGGTGCTGACATGCCCGGTGAGACAGACCACTCCGTCCTTGATGGCAACGCCAATGGAGCGCGCATCAATATGGGGTTGGAACTCAAGTTCGTCGAGAATGGCGCGGCGCAGCTCTAAATCGGTCATGTCCGACTCCTGATACCTGGGTTGATGGCTTGCATGGAATCAATGGCCTATTGGACGCTTGTTCAGCGGTACAAGCTTGAGCTTTGTCAGGGTTTGATCAGAGAGATGGTGCTTGCGCTGCGCCTGGCTCAAACTTCCCATCTGCATCCCGAGAGACCTGCGACGACTATGGCCGACCCCCTCGCGACTGACCGAAGCCCATGGGCAGTTTTCCTGATCTTTATGCGACTGGGTCTGACCTCTTTCGGTGGGCCGATCGCGCACTTGGGGTATTTTCGGCATGAATTTGTCGTACGCCGGCTGTGGCTCAGTGAGCGCAGTTACGCCGACCTGGTCGCCCTCTGTCAGTTCTTGCCGGGCCCGGCCAGCAGCCAGGTAGGGATCGCGCTCGGTCTGTCACGGTGCGGCTATGCCGGGGCAGTGGCTGCGTGGATGGGGTTCACACTGCCTTCTGCAATCGCCCTGATGCTGTTCGCAATGGGCCTTTCCAGCTTTCACGATGGCGTATCAGCTGGCGCGTTGCAGGGGTTGAAATGCGTTGCTGTGGCGGTGGTCGCGCAGGCGGTATGGGGAATGGCGCGCAGCCTTTGTCCAGACGTGCCCCGCATCACCCTCATGGCTGGCGCGACGTGCCTGGTGTTGCTGGTGCCTTCAGCCTGGGGGCAGGTGGGGGCGATTGCCCTCGCAGGGACTCTTGGCTTGTGGCTCTTCAAACCTCAACCGATGCCAGCGGATGACTCACTGCCGATCACCATCCGGCGCCGTACTGGTCTGTTATGGCTGATGCTGCTGGTGGCTCTGCTGATTGGCTTGCCTGTGCTGGTGGAGCTGTTTCCAAGTCAGACCCTTGCGATGGTGGACAGGTTTTTCCGGGTCGGCTCAATGGTCTTCGGCGGCGGACATGTCGTCCTGCCACTGCTGCAAACTCAGGTCGTGGACCCAGGCTGGGTCAGCAATGATGTATTTCTAGCCGGTTATGGTGCGGCCCAAGCTGTCCCTGGGCCGCTGTTCACGTTCGCGGCGTTTCTGGGCGCGTCGATGACCCAGCCCCCGACTGGCTGGCCGGGTGGGCTGGTTTGCTTGCTGGCGATCTTCGCGCCGTCTTTCCTGCTGGTCATGGGCGCTTTGCCATTCTGGGAACAGCTGCGTCACAACCTGCGCATGCAAGCGGCAATGTTTGGCATCAACGCGGCCGTGGTCGGTGTGCTGCTGGCGGCTCTGTATCAGCCGGTATGGACAAGTACGATCCACACCCCACTGGACTTCGGCATGGTCCTGGTGGCACTGATTGCCCTGATGTTCTGGAAGCTACCTCCCTGGCTGGTGGTGGCAGGTAGCAGTGTCACAGGCTGGTTGTTAAGCCTGGTTCTCTGACGCTCCCTCACCCAGGTTGAGTCGATAGACAACCTGAGTGGCATCAAGCGGATCTGCCTCACATTCGAAGCCCAGGTCTTGGGCCAGCCGGTGCATGTGTGAGTTGGTTGCGCTATCGATGGAGATCATCTGCTCGAATCCATTGACCCTTGCAGCATCAATCAAATGACCCATGAGTTTTTTCGCCAGACCTTGGCGCTGCCACTTGTCCGCGACCACGACGGCTGACTCGCATATATTTCCGGGCTCCAGTGCGGCATAGCGTGCGACGCCAATCTCGCACAGTTGACCTTCTTCCACGGTGAGCGCCACGTATGCCATACGTTTGGCGTAGTCCAGGTCTAGCAGCTGGTTGAGCAATCCCTCGCTGGGCTCATTCATCGTGCAGAGAAAGCGGAAATGCCGCGACTCAGGAGAAAGGGCCTTGATAAAAGCAAATTCGCGTTCACGGTCCTTCGATTCCAGAGGCCGGATCATGATCTGCACGCCTGTCTTCAACGGCTCTATCCAGTAGGTCGTGCTGATGTCGTCCTTGTTCAGTTCAAGGTTCGGTGCGGGCGTTGCTGGCAAACTGACCATTTCAGTCTCCTGTGGAGTGAGCAGGGGAATAGGCTGTATTGGTGCTTAGTTACCGTCATAACAGGTGATGTTTTCTGATCCAGATCAACAGTCGCTGCTTGCGGAACTTCAAGCTGATAACCGGTTAAGTCCAGTCGTCGTTTGCGTGACTGTCTGACAAAGATCAAGCGCAAGTGGTTGTGGTCGTGGAGAGTGGGTTTTCCAGCCGGTCCCTGGGCTGTTGTCGGCGGCGGGCCAAGGGATGGGGTGAGGCGCCGCGTTGAAGACAGCGTTGTGAGCGTACTGCTTACCCGTTCGAATCATTCTTATGCAGCGGGGGACGCACGTATGTTCAGGTGGTTTGCGCCGAAGTCCAGGACTCCTCGCATTGCAAAGCCGCGCCGCGACACCACCCCTTCATCTCAATGGACGGCGCTCTCGGTTCAGCAGACTGCCCAGCTGTTGAAATCCGACCCTTGCCAAGGCTTGCGTGACGACCAGTTGGCTGCACGAAGGCTGGAATTCGGATCCAACACCTTAGCGTCCAGACCTGAGCGATCAGCCTTCAAAATCGCCCGAGACCAGTTCAAAAGCGTCATCGTCGTCTTGCTGGTGGTCGCCGCTGTTTTGGCCTATCTCATGAAGGATGTGGTTGAGGGCAACTTCATCCTGATCGTCGTGCTCTTGAATGCCGTGATTGGTTTTTGCACTGAATGGAAAGCACGGCAGGCCTTGTTGAACCTTCAGGGGCGCGAGACGCGCGTGTGCGAAGTCATCCGAGAGGGGAAGTCGCAACAGCTTGCTGCCATTGACCTTGTTCCGGGCGATCTGGTGGGGCTGTCCGCCGGCAATCGCATACCCGCTGACGGCCGAATCGTCGAAGGTTATGGATTGCAAATCGACGAGTCGTCGATGACAGGAGAATCTGCGGCGGTGGAGAAGGACTCGGGCGTTGTGGCAAACATAGAACCGACTCTGAGTGAAATGAGCAACATGGGTTTCATGGGGACATTCGTCAACAGTGGACACGGCCGCATGCTGGTGACAGAGACTGGCGCCAACACCCAACTGGGCAGGCTCGGAAAACTGATAGACGAGGCCAGTAAACGACCCAGTCCCATGACTCGGAAAATCAGGCAGCTGGGAAATGTATTGGTCATCATCGTCGTGCTGTTGTGCGCGATCATGATTGTCGCTGGCTGGCTTCGGGGCGTGCCCGCCGTGCAGATGCTTCAGGTCGCCATCTCGCTGGCGATAGCGGCGGTCCCTGAGGGGCTGCTGGCGGTTTCGACCATGACGCTGGCCATCGGCATGCAGAGAATCGCCAGAATGGGGGCGTTGATTCGTACTCTGGCGTCGGTCGAAACCCTGGGCTCGACCACGATCATTTGCACGGATAAAACCGGCACGCTCACCCAAAACCGGATGACAGTGGAAACCGTCGTCGCCGGCGACCAGATCTACACCATCACCGGTACTGGCTATGAGGCAAGCGGCGAATTTCTGGATGAAGGTGGCGCTGGCGCTGTTCTGGATGAGGGGCCGGTCGCCAACCTGCTGCGAGTGGGCGTGCTCTGTAACGACGCCAAGGTGTCGCGAGTGGCAGGGGAGATCAGCGTGCAAGGTGACCCCACTGAGGCCGCTTTGATCGTGCTGGCGGAAAAAGCCGGACTGGATCCTGCGACCGTCCAGGCTCAATACCGTCGAACCGCAGAAATACCTTTTTCGACTGAAGCCAAGTGGATGCTGACCGAGCATCGTCTTCAGGATGATTCAAAGTTGGAGTGCGCCAAAGGCGCCCCGTCGAGAATGCTGGAGTTATGCGAGTTCGAAGGGTGGGGCGACGCGAACCGGCCCATGACGTCAGAGCGCCGAGATTGGTGGCAAAACACAAACAGCATGCTGGCAAATAAAGCGTTGCGGGTGCTGGGGTTGGCCTGGCGGCAAACACCATCGCCCAGTCTCGCTGGTGAACATCCCCAGGAGACATCAGAACCCTGGGTTTTTTTAGGGCTGGTGGGGATCATCGACCCGCTGCGGGACGAGGCTGGTTCCTCAATCGCCCTGTGTCGCCAGGCCGGTATCGCCACCGTCATGATCACTGGCGATCAGGTTGCCACTGCACAAGTCATTGCCCGCCGATTGGGCATCGACCAAGGCCGGCAAGGTGAATCACTCAAGACAATCCACGCCAGGACCTTGAACGAAGCGAGTCCCGAACAACTGCGCATCCTGGTGGCACAGACCGCCGTGTTCGCCCGTGCAGAGCCCCGGCACAAGCTGCAGATCGTTGAGGCCCTGCAGGATATCGGACACGTCGTCGCGATGACCGGTGACGGCGTTAACGACGCTGCCGCGTTGAAACAGGCTGATATTGGTATTGCAATGGGTCGTACCGGTACAGACGTCGCCAAGCAGACTGCGGACATGATCCTCACGGATGATAACTTCGCCACCATCGTAAAAGCCGTCGAGCAAGGGCGGGTGATCTACGCCAACATCATTCACTTCGTCCACTATTTGCTGTCCTGTAACCTGGCGGAGCTGCTGACGGTATTCATTGCGCTCATGCTCGGCTGGCCGTTGCCTCTGCTCCCGTTACAAATACTCTGGTTGAACATGGTCACCGATGTGCTCCCGGCATTGGCGCTGGCGCTGGAGCCCTCCGCACCGGACGTCATGCTGCGCAAGCCTCGTGAGCCTGATGCTGCGCTGTTGAGCCCGAACCTCATGTGGCTCATTGCATGGCAGGGCCTGCTGCTTGCGCTGGCAACCCTCGGGGCTTTTTACATTGGGCTACAGAGGCATGAGGGCACAGAACACGCCGTCACGATGGCGTTCGTGACCCTCGGCTTGGTCCAGGCGCTGCATGCATTCAATACGCGCTCTCGGCACCGGTCTGCGCTGACCAGGCGGCTGTTCACCAATTTCTGGCTATGGGCGGCCATCGCAGTTTGCATCGTGCTGCAGCTGGCCGCTGTGTATGTCCCTTACATGCGTTTCGTCCTCGGCACCGTGCTTCTAGATGCGTACGAGTGGGCAGTGGTGGTTGCCTTCGCCTTTGCACCGATCGTCCTGGTCGAATTGACCAAGTGGGCGACCGTCGGTGCAGCACGACACAAAACCAGCGGTCCTCGCGCTGTGTGATCAGGGCCAGACATTATCGTAGCGCTCAGGTCCCAGGGATTCAGACGTCCAGCTCAATGACCTGAGGAGACACGATCCACGCACTGCAGGGCATTGTGTACAGCAACTGCTCCACGGTGCTCCCGACAAATCGCCCCGGCCCGGGATGACCGACCCGGCCCATCACGATGATGTCGATGTCGGAGGCCTCGGCGTAGCTGCACAACACCTTTGCCGGGTTGCCCATGATCATGTGGCGTTGTTCCGCAGGGATGCCGTTGCGCTCTGCCAATTCATTGAACGCCTGGCCCTGGGCGTCGAACAGGCTCTGCACGGCAGCGGATGAGAACAATGTGCTGCTTGTATCGTAATCAAACCCCTGAGGATCGAATGATCCCAGACCGTAGGCATAAACCACCTCCAGGTCGGCATTACAGACAGTGGCTAATCGCACTGCCTCGCGCAGGATGCGGTCATTGAAGCCTTTGTATTGCTCGCTGCCATGGAACGGGTCAACAGCTGCAATGATCTTGCGTGGCAGAGCCCGTTTTGCATGCCTGACGAAGTGCAGAGGCACTGGGCACTGGCGCAACAACTGAATATCCAGAGGCGTGAAGAAAATTCGTGACAGCCGCGAATGGTTTTCCAGCGCCTTGATCAAGAGGCTCATGGGTTGTTCGTTCAGATGGATCAATATCTCTTCCAGCGGATCAGCTATCCAGACGACTTCCGTGGTCACGGTAATCTGTTGCTGGCGCAACATACGAGCCTGGTCTTCGAGCCATTGTCGATGACGCTCGACGTAGCCGACGCGCATCACTTGCAGCGCATCCTCATCGACGAGATTGGCCGTCGCCAAGCCCTCCAGGTAATCGAATGCGACGATATGCAATGCCGCCTCTTCAGCTTTGGCCAGCGCTGCTGCCCGTTCAAACGCAGGGTTGGTCTCCATCAGTGGTGGGGCAACGAGCATGTAACGTGATTGTTCAGACATGACAAAACTCCCATGGAGCAATCGCAGAAAGGCCGCAGGTTCCAGCGGTCGGGTAGGTTTGATCGTGAGGTGTCAGGGCGCGAATGGCTTGATCTGGATCAGATCGGGCTGGGGTGCAGTGGTATTTACGACCTGTGGTCTGGATTGACTTGCCGTAAAGCACCCGCGTCACCGCTGGTCCAGGCCACTGTAAAGCTCGCTTTCCTGGGAAAAGTGCAGGGCCACGAGTGTGTCCAGGCGGATCAGAGTGGTGTGGATTTCATCCAGTTCCGCCGGCTTCGGATTAACGGAAAGTTTGTTGCTCAGGTGTTTGAGAACACTGACCAGCCGGAAAATCTCGCGATGGGTATGGCTCAGCGCCGCCAGCGGATCGTCCCCTCGCAAATAAGCCCGGAGAAGGGGATACAGGCGTTTTTCGTCATCGCGCTCATGGGGCAGCAGTTGCTGCTCAAGCAGCTGGATGAGCGATCGCAGTTCGGTAGGGATGCGTTCAGGTGAAAGACGGCTGAAATCGCACGCCAGGGCATTGAGGGTTTCCAGAACCTTGAGCAATTTCAGGTGATCCGCGCCGAGGAGTTCGAGCTGGTCATTGTCCAAGGCTTGGGATGCTCGCCAACCGGAGGGGGTGAGGGCGCGCAAGGCATTGAAAATAACGCCCACATCGATCACCTCTTGAAGCACCGCTCCGGCCAAGGGCGGCAAATAGCCCGCAGCCGCCACCAA
>Ga0247730_1001497_pt1 | contig 12887 bp, 12 predicted proteins | sample UWRJL073202C2_FD_180959 | JGI IMG/M metagenome (GOLD analysis project Ga0247730, IMG submission 180959) | Plant litter microbial communities from Arlington Agricultural Research Station in Wisconsin, United States - UWRJ-L073-202C-2 | ecosystem: Environmental > Terrestrial > Plant litter >...
GGGTGTTCCAGTCGTCCTCGAGCCGCACCGTCTCTTCGAGGGTGTCGTGCAGGGGAAGCCAGTGTTCGACGATCTGGTTGATGCCGCGCTCGTCGGGGCGCACCGTGTCGATCAGGTAGTCGTAGTCCAGTAGCCCGGTGCCGAGCGGCGCCCCCTCGAGGGTGAACCCGACCCAACCGCCGCGCCTCGTGAACGCGAAGTCTTTGACGTGGATGTTCTTGACGTAGGGCGCACACCGGTCGATCACGTCGCGCGGGTTCTCGAGGGCCGCGACCGTGTTCGCGGGGTCGAGGCAGACGCCGAGCAGCGGGTGCGCCACCGATTCGACGAGCGACACGAGGTCGGCCGAACTGACCTGCTCGTAGGTCTCGAGCGCGAGCGTGACGCCCGCGTCGCCGAACGCCGTCATCGCGGGTCGCAGGAACTGCTCGGCCTCCGCCAGCGTGGGTCGCGAGTCGGGACCGAAGAGCATGCTGCGTACCAGCGTGGCGTCGAGCGCGACGGCGATGTCGAGATACCGCGCGAGATGCTGCGGCGCGACGCCCTTCGTGCCGACCTCGAGCGTGATTCCCAGGTCAGCAGCGGTGGCCCGGATGGCCGCGAGTTCGCGGTCGGTCGCGTCGTCGAGAGGCGCGAAGTCGCAGATCTGGAAGAGGTCGACGCCGAGCGCGCGGGTGCGGCGCAGCGCCTCGTGCACGTCGATGCGGTCTGGGTTCTGGTCCCAGTGGTGCCAGAAGAACGCGTAGCTGCCGAGCCCGATCACGCGGACACCTCGCGCCCCGCGGCCTCGTCGAGCACCGCGCGCAGCGACTCGGGGTCGTGCGCGAAGCGGCCGAGAAAGAGCCCGTCGACGTCGTCGCCGAGCGAGGCGAGCAGGCCGGGGCCCGCGCTTCCGCCGTAGATGACCACCGAGCCGTCGCGGCCGTTCAGAGACGCGACCGCCGTCTTGAGTTCGGCGCAGACGGCGCGGATGTGGTCGGCTTCGGCCGGATGCGCCGCGCCGATGGCCCACACGGGTTCGTACGCGACGATGAGCCGGCCGGGGTCGGCGCCGGCTACGGCGTGCTCGAGCTGGGCGAGGCACGCGGCCGCGGCGTCGGCGGGGGTCATCCGCGATTCTTCTCCGATGCAGAGCACCGGAGCGAGCGAGTTGCGCAGGGCCGCCGCGGTCTTTTCGGCGACGACCTCGTCGGTCTCGCCGAAGAGCCGGCGACGTTCGGCGTGGCCGACCTCGACGACACGCGCTCCGACCTCGGCGAGTTCGGCGCCGCTCACCTCGCCGGTGAACGCGCCGGAGTCGGCCGTCGCGAGATCCTGCGCGCCGACGAGCACGCCCGTGCCCTCGAGCCGGCGCACCGACTCGGCGACCGCGAGGTACGACGGGATGACGAAGAGCTCGACCGAACTGTCGACGATCGCCGGGTGCGAGCGCGCGATGGAAGCGACGACGTCGATCCAGTCGAGTGCCCTCGCGTGCCCGAAGTACATCTTCAGGCTCACGCCGATCGTTGTGGTGGTCATGGTCAGCAGGCGCCCGTGTTCTCGTAGTTCACGATGTCGGCGACCTTCTCGGCGGAGGCGCTGGTCTCGTCGAAACGGTAGGTGAGCCACTCGCGCACGAGGCGGCGGGCAAGTTCGATGCCGGCGACGCGCTGGCCCATGGTGAGAACCTGCGCGTTGTTGGAGAGCACCGCGCGCTCGACCGAGTAGCTGTCGTGCGCGGTGACGGCGCGGACGCCGGGGACCTTGTTGGCGCTGATGGCGACGCCGAGGCCGGTGCCGCAGAACAGCAGGGCACGGTCGGCCTCGCCTGACGCGACCAATTCGGCCGCGGCGATCGCGACGCGCGGGTACGAGGTGTGCCCGTCGGCGTCCACACCGACGTCGACGAGTGAAGCGACGCCCGGGTTGGCCTCGAGGTCTTTCTTCAGAATCTCTTTGTAGTCGAAGCCGGCGTCGTCGCTGCCGATGACGATGCGGAGGGTGTCGCTCATGAGTGTGTCTCCTGGTTGTCGGTGTTGGTATCGGTATCGGTGCCCGATAGCACGGCGCCGATGACGGCCGTGATGTAGGCGAGGGAGGTGGCCCCGGCGTCGGGGGTACCGAGGCTCTTCTCGGCGTGCGGGCGGGCGCGGCCGATGCGCGGCAGCAGGTCGGCGGTGGCGCGGGCCGCGTCGTCGGCCGCCGTGCTCGCGGTGGCCCAGGCGGAGGCGAGCGTCGCGCCCTTCCCTGCCTCGGCGGCAAGCACCTCGCTGAACGGCACGAGCACGTCGACCATGGTCTTGTCGCCGAGCTGCGCCTTGCCGAAGCGCATCACCTCGGCGTTCGCGGCCGCGACTCCGGCGGCGACGGACTGCGCGGTGGGCGCTTCACTGTCGCCTATCGTCGTTCCGACCGCGCGCAGGATGGCGCCCCAGAGTGCGCCGGACGTTCCTCCGGCCTTGTTCGCCCAGGCGTCGCCCGCGCGGGCGAGCAGGGAACCGGCTCCTGCGCCGCGGCCGAGCAGTTCTTCGGCCGCGCGCGCTGCCGCGGTCGATCCGCGCTGCATGCCGATGCCGTGGTCGCCGTCTCCGGCGACCGCGTCGATGTGGCCGAGTTCGTCGGCCCGGTCGTCGAGCAGCGCCTTGACCGCGGCGAGCGCCGCGTTGGCGGTGACGGCGGCGTCGCGCGATGCCGCGCTCGCCTCGGGCAGCGCCTCGTCGACGAGATCGGCGACCTCGGCGGCCGACCGTCGTTCGGCAGACGACACCGAGCCCTTGCGGAAGGCCGGTGCATCCGCGGGGGCGACCCAGAGTTCTTCGAGCTGTTCGTCTAGCCAGAACAGCGTGAGGGAGGCGCCGGCCATGTCGAAGCTCGTCACGAGTTCGCCGACCTCGGGTTCGACGACCTCGATGCCGGCGGCCTCGAGCAGCTGGGCGACGCGGCGGTAGACCACGAACAGCTCCTCGTACTTGACCGCCCCGAGGCCGTTGAGGATGACGGCGGCGCGCTGGCCTTTCGCCGAACCGACCGAAACGGGGATCTCGGCGAGCAACGCGTCGACGAAGATCTCGGCGAGACCGTCGGCGGTGGGGATGTCGGTCTCGCCGATGCCGGGTTCGCCGTGGATGCCGAGGCCGAGCGCCATGCGCCCCTCGGGAACGGTGAACAGCGGCTCGGTGGCTCCGGGCAGGGTGCAGCCGCCGAAGGCGACTCCGAACGACCGGGTGCGTTCGTTGGCGCGGCGCGCGACGTCGACGACCTCGGCGAGCGAGAGCCCGGCCTCGGCCGCGGCCGACGCGGCCTTGAAGACGGCGAGGTCGCCGGCGATGCCGCGGCGCTTCTCGATCTCGTCGACCGACGCGCTGGAGATGTCGTCGGTCACGGTGACGGTCTCGCACTCGATGCCGTCGGCGCGCAGCCATTCCTGGGCCTGGCCGAAGTGCAGCACGTCGCCGGCGTAGTTGCCGAACGTCAGCAGCACGCCCTTGCCCTGGTGCGCGGCCTTCGCGACCGAGTAGACCTGCTGGGCAGACGGCGAGGCGAACAGGTTGCCCATCGCGGCGCCGTGCGCGAGCCCCTGTCCGACGAGACCGCCGAACGCCGGATAGTGGCCCGAGCCGCCGCCCGTGATGATGGCGACGGTGGGCTCGGGTGAGACGGCGGCGCGCACGACGCCGCCGGCGACGGGAACGACCCAGCGGGAATTGGCGGCGACGAAGCCTTCCACGAGCTCGTCGGCGAAATCGGCCGGATCGTTGAACAGGCGCGTCATGCTCGTTCACCGGATGGGATGAGGGCGACGCGGAAGCACGCGCAGTGGGTGCGGCTGACGGTTACGAGGGTGTCCACGGTGACTCCAGTTGAGTTGGGTGATACCGCTATCTCCATCGACTTACGAGCGGAATCGAGATGACTGTACCTCAACCGGTTGACCAAATGGAAGATTCTAGCCAAACTCGCTTTCGCTCCGCGTTTCGTTGTTACGCTCTAGTCGTGCCTGCCTACCCGGATAGACCGACGGACGGAATCTCGTCGGCGCTGACTGCGATGCCCACGGGAACCGCCGTCTCCGCGCTCGCGAAACGACTGCTCGACCTGTTCACCACGGGCGACATCCCGGCCGGCACCCGCCTGCCTCCCGAGCGCGAACTCGCCTCGACCCTCGGCATCGGCCGCTCCGCCGTGCGCGAGGCACTCGCCGCCCTCGAGATCCTCGGTGTGGTCGACGTGCGCCCGGGATCCGGCACCTACCTGCGCGGCTCGGCCTCGGAACTACTGCCCGAGACCCTCAGCTGGGGCCTGATGATCGGCGCCCCGCGCACGCGCGAGCTCATCGAGGTGCGCGCCGAACTCGAGGTCATGGCCGCCCGCCTCGCCGCGACCAAGGCCACCGACGCCGACCTCGCCCAGCTCGGCGGCTACCTCGACTCCATGCGCCAGCACCGCGCGACCCCGACCCGGTTCATCGAGGCCGACCTCAAGTTCCACCTGCACATCGCGCGCCTCGCCGAGAACCAGGTGCTGCTCGACCTGCTACAGAGCATCCGCTCGCTGCTGCGCGTCTGGGTGGAGCGCGGACTTCGCCGCGACGACGACGCCGAACTCGCGCTCAGCGAGCACACCCGCATCTACGACGCCCTCGTCAATCGCGACGCCGCCGCCGTAGAGCGCGCCATGCGCGAGCACATGACCACGGCCTCGGCCCGGCTGGAGACCTCGAGCACCGAGGAATAGCATCGGGAATAACGCCAACCGGTTGACCAAAACCCGTTATGGTGAGGATGTTCGCACCACCGTCTGACTCAAAGAGGAGTTCACATGACCAACCGACTGACCGGCAAGACCGCCCTCGTCACGGGCGCGGCCACCGGCATCGGCTACGCCGTCGCCGCGCGTATGGCGTTCGAGGGCGCGCGCGTCGTGTTCTCCGACCGGGACGCGGACGGCGCGGCGGCTGCCGCGGCCGACGCACCGGGCGAAACCAGGGCCCTCACCCTCGACATCTCCGACGAGTCGAGCGTCGAGGCGGCCTACGCCGAACTCGCCGCGGCCGGATGGTCGCCCGACGTGGTGGTCGCCAACGCCGGGGTGCAGCTCTTCGGCCACGACGCCCCCGCCGCCGACCTCGACCTCGACGTCTGGCGCCGCACGATCGACATCAACCTCACGGGAACCTTCCTCACGGTGAAGCACGCCGTGCGCTCGATGAAGGCCAACGGCGGCGGCTCGATCATCCTCACGGGCAGCCCCACCGGCATCAACGGCGAGGGTGCCGCGTTCACCGCGTACAGCGCCTCGAAGGCCGGCATCCACGGGCTCGCCCGCACGGTCGCCGCCGCCTACGCCGCCGACAACATCCGCGTGAACACGGTCATCCCCGCCTACACCGAGACCACGCTGGTGAGCACCATCACCTCCGACCCCGAGGCCCGCGCGGCCATCATCGGCCGCATCCCTCTCGGCCGCGCCGGCTCCCCCGCCGACATCGAGGGGGTCATGGTCTTCCTCGCGAGCGACGACGCCGCCTTCGCCACCGGGGCCGCGTTCGCGGTCGACGGCGGCATGACGACGCTCTGATCCGCGGCGGTCGAACGATGGACCACACGATCGGCGACGCCGCCTGGGGCGAGACCACCACCCCGCCCGTGCAGTGGAGCAACGGCCCCTGGCGGCTCGAACTGCGCGACGACGAGCTCGCCGACATCTCGTTCGACGGCCGGCTCGCCATCCGCTCGATCCGCGGCGTCGCCCGCGACCGCGACTGGGGAACGATCCCGCCGCGGGTCACCTCGGTCGAGGCCGACGCCGACCGGCTCGTCGTCGAGGTGTCGCTCGTCGGAAGCGACGCCGACCTGAGCGCCACGCTCGTGGTCGAGGCGCACGGCGACACGCTCGACGTGAGCTGGCAGTGCCGGGTAGCGGCGCCGTTCCTGCGCAGCCGGCTCGGCCTGGTCGTGCTGCATCCGCCCGCCGCGGCGGGCGACGCGCTGACCATCACGCACGGCGACGGTAGCTCCGAGTCATCCGTCTACCCGCTCGAAATCAGCCCGCACCAGCCGGCCTTCGACATCGCGGCTCTGCACTCCACCCACGACGGACTCGCGACGACCATCGAGTTCAGCGGGGACGTGTTCGAGATGGAGGACCAGCGCAACTGGACCGACGCGTCGTTCAAGACCTACAGCACGCCGCTCTCGCTGCCGCTGCCGGTGCAGCTCGAGGCGGGCACCGTCATCACGCAAGGCATCCGCGTCGTCGGCGCGGTAGTCGCCGAACCGGCCGCCGCGCCCGCCGCCGACCGCCTCGACCTCTCGCCCGCGGGCCGCCCGGTGCCGTCGATCGGCACCTCGGCGTCGACCGGACCGACGGTCTCCGGGCCCGTCCCAGTCGGCGGCTTTCTGCTCGTCGAGCTGCCCGCGCACACCCCCGCGTGGCGGGCGGCGCTCGACCGCGCCGTCGTCGAGGCCGGCGGCTTGCCCCTCGACGTGCGCATCGTCGGGCCGAGCCTCGAACGTCTCGACGAGGTGCTCGACGCGATCGCCGAGCTCGACGTGGTGCGCGTCGCGGTGTTCTCCGCCGACAGCCACGTCTCCGAGCCGGAGCTCTGGAATGCGTTGCTCGCCGGCCTCGCCGCACGCCGTTCGAGCGCGACGCCCGTCGGCGGCACCCGCTCGCACTTCACCGAGCTGAACCGCACGCTCGGCAGGCTCCCCGACGACATCGCCGCGTACGCCTTCAGCATCACGCCGCAGATGCACGCGACCGGACGCGAGCAGATCGTGGAGTCGGTCGCGATGCAGAGGCTGGTCGCCCAAGACGCGGTGCGGATGACACGGGCGCCCGTGCACATCGGGCCGGTCACGCTGCGCTCGCGGTTCAACGCGGTGGCGACCACGCGCACGCCCGACTCGCTGATCGTCGACCTCGAGCGGGGTTACGGCGCCGCGGTCACCCCCGAGGCCACCGACCCGCGGCAGGCCGCGACCGCCGTGCTCGCCTGGACCGTCGCGAGCGCGGCGGCCCTCGCGATCGACGGCGTCGAGAGCATCTCGTGGTTCGAGGCGAGCGGGCCGCGCGGGCTGCACGACGACGGCCGCGCGTTGCCGGTCGCGACAGCGCTCGACTGGCTCGGCGAGATCGCGGGCGCGCCGCTGCTCGAGGCGGCAGACTCCCCCGCCGGGGTCTGGGCGATCGGCGCGACCCTCGAGGGCGCCTCGGTCGTGCTCGTCGCCAACCTGCGCGACGAGGTGGCCACGGTCACGGTGAGCGTGCCGGGCGGCGAACAGCGGGTGACGCTCGAGCCGTTCGAGGCTCGCCGCATCCGGATCTCGTAGGCGAAGCCGCCTCGCGTCGGCGAATCCGCCTCTTGTAGGTGACGCCGCCCCATCGGCGGCAAATGGCTGCTCCCGGCGCCCCGGAAGAGCCATTTGCCGCCAATGAGCGAGAAACGCCGCAGGACGGACATGCCCAGGAGCAGGACACGCCATGGAGCGAGCCGCCCTACGACCCCGAGACGACCAGGTCGGCGCGCTCTTTGGTCGGCTCGATCAGCAGCGCGTTCGCACCGTCGACCGTACTCGCCCACTCGAGGGCGGCCTCGGGGCTGCGCCCGTGCCGGGTGTGCCGGTCGACGAGCCGGGTGAGGCGTTCGCCGGCGCCGGTCTCGCAGAACCAGGCCTCGGCCAGCAGCGCGGGGATGCGGTTCCACGGCTCCTGGTCGACGAGCAGGTAGTTGCCCTCCGCGATCACGATCTCGACCCCGGCCGGGATCGCGACCTCGCCCGTGATGCCCTCGTCGACGGTGCGCTCGAAGCTCGGGGCGTAGACGGGGTGGTCGGTCTCCGCCAGCACGCGGCCGAGCAGGGCGACGAAGCCCCAGCCGTCGAACGTCTCGATGGCACCCTTGCGGTCGTGGATGCCGAGCCGGTCGAGGGTGGCGTTCGCGAGGTGGAACCCGTCCATCGGCAGATAGACGGCGCGCGTGACATCCGAATTCTTATTGATGCGAGCGACCAGCTGCTTGGCGAGCGTCGTCTTGCCGGCCCCGGGACTCCCCGTGATGCCGACGATGATGCGCCCGCCGGGCACGGCGAGGGCCAGCGTGCGCTCGGCGAGGGCGTCGAGCGAGAGGTCAGGAGTAGACACGCGACGACCCGTCGATGGCGTTGACCATGTACTCGCGCGCGTGCTTGGCCAGCGCCGGACCGTCGTTCCACAGGTTGCGCCAGATGGAGAGGTCGTTCGAGAGCGTGGGCGAGACCACGGCTGAGGAGAAGGATTCGAAGGTGATCGGGCCAGTGTAGGAGATGTCGGCGAGGGCGTGGAAGAACGACGCGAAGTCGAGGTGGCCGCTGCCGAGGTAGCCGCGGTGGTTCTCGCCGATGTGCACGTAGCCCAGGCGGTCGGCGACGAGCAGAACGGGGCGCACGAAGTCGTCCTCCTCGATGTTCATGTGGTAGCTGTCGAGGTGGATCAGCACGTTGTCTTCGCCGATGTCGTCGGCGAGGCGCAGGGCGTCGGCGGCGGTGTTGATCACGTTGGTCTCGTAGCGGTTGCAGATCTCGAGTCCGAGGGTCATGCCCTTGCCGGCCGCCTCCTTGGCGAGGTCTTGCAGCACGGTCACGACGTTCGCGCGACCGGCGGTCGAGAGCGGCTGCATGTACTTGCCGAGCGCGCTGTAGAGCGCGCCGGTGAAGTGGGTTCCACCGAGGCCGTCGGTGATCGCGAGCGACTCATGCAGCAGCTCGGCGCCGCGGGCGACGGTCTCGGGGTCGTCGCTCGACACGTCGGCGGTGAACGACAGGCCGCGCGAGGCGACGACGCCCAGGCCGGCGGCTTCGAGCGAGGCGCGCGCGGCGGGAACGTCGAGCTGCGGGGAGTCGTGCAGCGAGAATTCGACGAGGTCGTAGCCCGCCTTTTTGGTCTCGTCGATGATGTAGTCGACCTCGGACGGCGAGGTGCCGCCGGCGAAAACGAGGGCGTGCACTCCGAGCTTGTTGGCGGTCATGGTGTGTTCCTTCAGCGGTTGGGAGGGGTGGGTATCGGAAATTCAGGACTGGATGTTGGAAATTCAGGACTGGCGGTTGAAAATTCAGGACTGGCGGTTGAAAATTCAGGATGCCGCGGCCGCGAGCCGCGCGCGCAGAAAGCCGTGCGCCTCACGCGCGGCGACGTGCGGGTCTGCCCACGTCTCGCGCCAGAGCCCGATCGTGTTCGACGTCGAGCGCGGCAGCACCGCGCTCGAGAACGACTCGAAGGTGATCGGGCCGTCGTAGCCGGTCGCCGCGAGCTCGGCGAACAACGCCGGGAAATCGAGGACGCCCGTACCGAGCAGCCCACGATGACTCTCGCTCGCGTGGATGTAGCCGAGCAGGTCGCCCGCGTCGCGCACGGCCGCCGGCAGCGACAGCTCTTCGCTGTTGGCGTGGAAGGTGTCGAGGTGCAGGATGACGTTGTCGGCACCGAGGTCGCCGATGAACCGCACGGTCTGCGCCGCCGTGTTGAGCAGGTTGCTCTCGTAACGGTTGACGTACTCCACACCGAGACGGATTCCGGAGACCTTCGCGCGCTCGGCGACGCGACCGAGCACCGCGAGCGAGTTGTCGCGGGAGGCCTGGGTCGCCGGGTGGTCGTACTTGATCATCGCCGAGTAGGTGACGCCGCCTACATAGTCGGCGCCGATCTCGCGGGCGAAGTCGACCGCGGTGTTCAGCAGTGCCTCGCCGCGGGCGGAGAGTTCCGCGTCTTCGGTGTTGATGTCGGTGTCGGCGTCGAGCGCGAGCGACACGACGGCCCCGAGCCCGCTCGCCTCGAGCAGCCGCACGGTGTGCGCCACGTCGACCTCGCGCGGGTCGACCGCCGGGATCTCGATGAAGTCGTACCCGACCGCCGCGCTCGACTCGATCGCGAACCGGGCGGAGTCGTCGGTCCAGTCGCCCACCCAGACCCCGGCGTGCACGCCGAGTGCGTTGCCAGCCATCGGGCTCAGGCGTCTTTCGCGCCGGTGATGAGCGCGACGAGTTCTTCGCCCGTAGTCTCGGCCGTTCGCCGCCCGGCGACGGCGAGCCCGGCGCGCATCACCCAGACGTGGTCGGAGAGACGCATCACCTGGTCGAAGTTGTGGCTGATCAGCAGCACGGAGACCCCTGCGTCACGGAGGGTGCGGATGGTCTGCTCGACCTTCTCCGTCTCCTGCACGCCGAGGGCGGCCGTCGGCTCGTCCATGATCACGATCTTTCCGCCCCAGCCGGCGGCGCGGGCGATCGCGAGCGCCTGGCGCTGGCCGCCGGAGAGGCGGCGCACCTTGCTCGTGACCGGCGGCACGTTGACGGCGAGGTCGGTGATGAGGTTCTGCGCCGTCGACTTCATCAGCTTGCGGTTGAGAACGCGGAACGGCCCGAACCCGCTCGTCAGCTCGCGGCCGAGGAAGAAGTTCTGCCAGACCGCCAGCTCTTCGACGAGCGCGAGGTTCTGCTGCACGGTCTCGATGCCGTGCTTCTGCGCCTCTTTCGGGGTGCCGAAGTGCACGACCTCGCCGTCGAGAGTGATGGTTCCCGAGTCGGGCGGGTGGATGCCGGAGAGGCAGCGCACCAGCGTCGATTTGCCGGCGCCGTTGTCTCCGATGAGCGCGGTGATCTCGCCGCGGCGGAGGGTGATCGAGGCGCCCTTGAGGGCGTGCACCCCGCCGAACGACTTCTTGATGTCGCTGGCCGAGAGCAGCACGTCGGGGTTCGTGGTGCCGCGGGCTGGCTGCGTGGTGGTGTCGGTCATTTCTTCTGGAACCTCGTGAGTAGGGCTGCCAGGACAACGACGAGTCCGACGGCGAGCGGCTGGTAGAACTGGGAGACGCCGAGCAGCGTGAGGCCGTTGGTGAGAGCCGTGAGCAGCAGCGCGCCGATGATCGGGCCGACGATCTTGGCCTTGCCTCCGGTGAGGCTGACGCCGCCGAGCACGACCGCCGCGATGGCGTTCAGCAGGTACGACGTGTTGATGGCGGGTTCCGCGGCGCCGACGCGGGCGACGAGCAGCAGAGACGCCACCCCGGCGAGGCCGGCGCAGATCAGGTAGACGGCGATGCGCACCTTGACCGCGCTCACGCCGTTGGCGACGGCGCTCTCCTCGCTGCCTCCGACGGCCTGCACGTGCAGTCCGAAGCGGGTGCGGAACATCACGAACCAGGCGATCACGCCGATGATGGCGGCGAGGATGATCGGGTAGCCGAAGATGCCGATCGATCCGGAGGTGAGGCGCAGCAGGTCGGGGCTGTTGACCGCGATCGGCTTGCCGTCGGAGATGATGAGCGCGAGGCCGGTGGCGACCGAGAGGGTTCCGAGGGTGACGATGAAGTCGGTGACCTTGCCCTTCGCGATCAGCAGCCCGTTGATGATGCCGATGACAAGGGCCGAGCCGACCGCCACGATCGCCGAGATCACGAACCCGAGGCCGGCTCCCCACGCGACGCCGAAGCCGACGGCCCCGACCGTCATCGTGGCCGAGATGGAGAGGTCGATGCCGCCGGTGGTGATGACGAAGGCCTGCGCCACCGCGAGGATCACGAGGATCGCCGCCGCCACGAGCATCGCGCGGATGTTGCCGAAGGTGAGGAAGCTGGGGCTGAGGATGGAGAAGACGATCACGAGGCCGACGAGCCCGATCGGTGCGGCGTGCTCGGCCCAGAAGCTGACCTGACGGGTCTGGCCGAGCAGCGATTGGAGCGCCGGTCGGCGCTCGGTCGCGGTTGTAGTCATAGTGATCCCATGCTCGATTCGTTGGTTGAGGGGTGGGCCGGATGCGCGCCCTTGTGCTCCAGAGGATGAAGACCGCGCACCCGGTGGTCGATTACTTGGAGAGCAGCTCGGTGAGGGGGTTGTCGAACTCTTCGAACGGCTGCGGGAACTTGGCGATCGCGTCGGCCGCCTGCTCGCTGGTCACGAGGGCGGTGGGCGACTCGATGTTGTCGGGCACGGTACCGCCGTCGTTTAGAACCTCGCAGGCCTGCAGGCCGAGGGTGCCGACCGCGTAGGGGTACTGCGCGACCGTGGCGGTGAGACCGCCGTCGGCCACCGACTGCAGGGCGTCCTTGTTGCCGTCGACGCTGACCACGACGATCGATCCGGTGAGGCCGGCGTTCTCGATGGCCTTCACGATGCCGAGGCCCATGTCGTCGTTCGCGGCGAAGAACGCCTTGACGTCGGGGTTGGCGGCGATGATGTCGGTCGCGGCGGTGAGGGCGAGCTCGCGCTTCCAGTCGGCCGCGGTCTCCTGGATCACGTCGAGCTTGCCGTCGATAGCCTCCTTGAAGCCGTCGATGCGCGCGGCGCTCGTGACGTCGCCGGCGACGCCGCCGATGATGGCGACCTCTCCGCTGCCGACCTGCTCGGCGACGAAGTCGCCCGCCTTGCCGCCCGCGGCGCCGTTGTCGGTGCCGATGTAGGTGGCGATGTCGATGTTGGCGGTCTCCGCGGCATCCGCGTCGATGGGGTTGTCGATGTTGACGATCGACTTGCCGGCGGACGAGACCTGGCTGAGCGCCTGCACGAGGTTGCTGCCGCTGATCGGGTTGACCACGAAGCAGCTGAAGTCCTGACCGGAGAGGGTGGTGAGCTTGTCGGCCTGGCCGGTGGTGTCGCCGATGTCGGCGGCGGCCTGCACGGTGACGTCGACGCCGTCCTCGTCGGCCGTGTCCTTGATGCCGTCTTCCATGGCCTGGAAAAACGGGTTGTCGAGCCCTTTGATGACCGCGGCGACATTTCCGCTTCCGCCGGAACCGCCGTCGGACGATCCGGAACACGCGGTGAGGGCCAGCGCGACCACCCCGAGCGGAATGACGACGCGGAGGGTGCGGGTGAAGTTTGCCTCTTTGCTAAACATCTTCGTCCTTGGAGATTGGGGGCACCACTGCGTGC
>Ga0247730_1001498_pt1 | contig 12887 bp, 16 predicted proteins | sample UWRJL073202C2_FD_180959 | JGI IMG/M metagenome (GOLD analysis project Ga0247730, IMG submission 180959) | Plant litter microbial communities from Arlington Agricultural Research Station in Wisconsin, United States - UWRJ-L073-202C-2 | ecosystem: Environmental > Terrestrial > Plant litter >...
GGGCCGTCAGGACCCTCGACGAGCCGGAGGTCGTGATCGGCCAGATCGTCGCCGACGTCTCGGGCTTCGGGCCGCTGCAGGCGCTGCTCGACGACGAGACCGTCGAGGAGATCTGGATCAACGAGCCCTGTTCAGTTTGTTAGAAGTAGCCTACCTGACTGTCAAGGCGGTCCTAAAGCGTCTTGCCTGACAAACTGCGGATTCTTTGGACTAGTCCCGCCACATATCCCAGTGTCTCGTTGAGACCAGGGAGATATCCAGACGGGTGCGCGCACTCGTTACGCCGTGAGAGGTCTCCCGCTAAGGCTTTGAAGTCCGCTTTGGAAAGAAGTTTGAGATCACGCGCCGCCTCGAGGAAGGCGAACTCTGTGTATTGTTCCGCTAGGTCGCTGATGTCGGTCCCGACCCACTTGGTTCGGAGGGCACGGAGCGCGACAAGCCCATCGCTCGCCAGCTTTTCTTTTAGGAAGTCGGCGTACGCCGCCCAAGCCATTACGTGTGCAGCGCGGTACAGCCCGTGTTCTGCGCACCGAAGCGCCTGTTTAAGCAGCTCCTCTTGCTGAACATTGAGAGTCGTCACGTCGTCGTAGCTGGTGGTCAATGTGATGACACGGCTTCGCTGGCTTGTCTCGTGCTTGACGAGCATCGATTGAGCCTCTAGCTGAAACGCTGCAAGCCGACCCGCGAATTCGCGGACCAACGGTTCGCTCATGGCATCAGGTGCTTCTTCATCGCAGCGAAGAAGTTGTCGTAGAACTTCTCATCAGCTTGCGCCGGAAGCTCGAGCTGGATGTTGAGATTGATGACTGGCTGGCCGGGGGTTGCCGCAGCCGGGACGGCATTCTGAGTAGGGATGGTCACGGCCGGTGTTGGCTGCTGCGCAGGAGGAGCAGTCACCGCAGGGCCAGAGAAGTCGGCGAGTGCGCAGAGCGCCTTAAATGAACCGACTACTCGTTTGACCGTGTCGGCCCCGTAGTTCGTATTCGTGCGAACCAAATTAGCGATCGCTTCATCGTCTCTCTTGTCCGCGTCGGGATAGGTTTGAAAGAGGTTTTGAAACCCCACGCGGACGGCGTCGGCCATGATGGATTTGTGGTCGTGTCCTCGGTAGTCCTTCCACACCTGAGTGGGCGTGCCGCTGCCGTCAATGAAACCGATGCCTTTGAGCAGCGCGACCAAGTAACCGTCGTTGCTGCTCGTAAATCCAATGCTCTTGAGATAGGTGACGGTGACTTTGGTCGGAGTGCCGACTTTGCGAATCTCTTCGAACAACCTCGGGATCGACCCGGTGCTCTTCGTGTACGGGTAGTCCATGAGATGTCCCTTCGAGTGCTTTACGTGACCGAGGGCTGTGATCCTAGCGACAGACTGGCTCAGTCGGCTGAGATTTGATTAGTTGCGACCAGCCCTGTCGCGTGGGACTATCCGAATCATGACTACTTCAAGCGTCCTTCAGGAGTTGCGACAACCCCGATAGTCGGGGTTTCTCAACAGAAGGAACACGCGATGAGCAACAACATCAATGCCGAGTTGGCCAATCTGATCGGCACAGTCAACCGCTACGAGCCGGCATCCCATGCTGGCCTCCACCACGTGCTGGGGGAGTACCTGTACGCACTGCCCAGCGCCGAAGCTTGGACTCAGTACACCGATGAGCGTGACCGCTCTTTCACGGGCGTTGGGCTGGCTCGGGCGCAGGCAGCAGTTTCGGTTACCGGCCCGCCCTGCCCTGAGTGCGACGAGGACCTGACATGGGTCGAGAGCGTCGATGGTGGCGTCCGTCGGGACAGAGGCGAATGCAGCGTCTGTGACGACGTTGTCGTCGTGACGGCATAGGTGGCCGACATGAGGAGGCAGTGGACGGACGAGGAAAAGGAGCACTTGTGCCAGGCGCTTGAGGAGACAGTTGTCGCCTGGCAGAAGAGGGAAGCGCACGACACATCGTTCTGGTTGGAGGCTCATTACTACGACCGGGACGAGTTCATCGAAGATATGGCGATCGAGTTGCTTCTGCACACACGGCCTGACGTCGCGACAGGCTGCAATTGCTGCTTGGACGAAGAGCTCGAAATTTGCGATTGCTGCCTGGCACCGCTGGATATTCTGTAACGCGAAGCGGCGCCAGACCCAGGGGGGTGGAGTCTGGCGCCGCTCGCCGTGGCACCCGTTACGACAGGGGTGCGGTCTGTGGGGTCGTGCTTACAGTTGGCCCATCCGTTCCAGTCCCTCACGAATGTGCTTGGGCGGGACCAGCGGGCTGCGCGGCTTCTTCGCCCGCTCGGAGGCTTGCGGGAGCAGGGTCCCCGGGGCCGGAGGTTCGGGCTGTCGAGGGGCTGTCTCGTCCCGCTCGGGCAGTGTTCCGATCAGGTCCTCGTAGGTGTCGCCAGAGGTGGTCTCCAGGGCCAGCGGAGCCTCCCGGGCCGCGGGGTCCTCCAACGCGTCGGGGTCGTCCAGGATTTTGGCGAACAGCGCCTCGATCGGATCCTCCGTGACCGGCATGATCTTGTGGAACTGGGCTGCGGCGAGCCCGGCGCGGTCCAGCAAGTCCTGCGTGATCTTGACCCGCTCCCGCATGTCGACGGACGGGTCGTTCATCCAGTTCACGAGGTTGCGGGCGGCGTCGTCGGCGGTGAACGCGATCCGCTCGGCAGCACGTCGACGGACGTGCCCGGCTGCGCCGCCGTGTTGGTCGCAGACGATTGATCCGTCCACGGCCACACGGCGGCACTGCTCGCCGGTCGACTTGTAGTTGCCGTTGCACCGGAGCACGTGCGGGGGAGCCTCCGTGGCCCACCAGCTCTCGGAGTGCGAGACGCTTTTGCCGGCCATAGGTTCAGCGCCAGACCAATCCGCTGAACACGTCGTTGAGGACGTCGCGGCAGAAGAAGCAGCACACCAGCTCGGCCACCGACGCCCCAGCAGGCACCCAGAGCCGATGGACCGGCTTGGCGTTGGACTGGCACCGGTCGCAGTGCGAACGATGCTCGCGCCGTCCGTCGACCAGCACGTCCAGCAGCGGTGTCGCCGAGCGGTCCGGGTCGCACGGGCGCAGCATCGGCACACCCATGCTGTCGGCCGGAGTTGGTGTGCCGAGAGCGGCGAGGACCGCCTGCTCCACCCACTCGTCCTCCAGCGCGATCGTGTTCGGCTCGGCCCAGCGGACCAGGTCGTGGCCGTCTCGCACGGCGTCCATCAGCATCAGACGCCCGTATCCGTGAATGCGGTCGGGACGGTGTAGCTGCCCGAGGCCTTAACCTGGAGGACGGCGGCAGCTCCGCGGTGACGGACGCCGACACCAAAGCCCCGCACATAGTGTGAATCGATCAGCGGGTACTCGTTGTTGTTGCCGCCGATGAGCTTGAGGCCTTGGAGCGATGCCGTGGCGTGCTCGCGGAAGCCGATCGGGTTGCGGTCGCTGTTCGATCCGCCCGTGGCGAGGCACGCGACGTAGCCGAACGGCATCAGGGTGGACTCCACGATGAGAGCGCGTCCGTACGAGCCCGTGACGGGCATGCCCTGGAACGTCGAGCTCGGGCGGTCGCCCACCAGGATCTGGTCCGTGAGGTAGGCGGGAGCTGCGGTGCTGGGGATGAAATCAAAGCCAGCTCCGGTGGCCACGCGCCACGCGGCGATGCGGTCGGCCTCCAGCGGGTTGGCGACCACGACGATGGTCTGGCCGTCTCCGTCGCCGTAGCCATGGTGGCGGACGGTCTCGATCAGACCCTCGACCGACGTCGGGGTCAGCGTGGCACTGCCGGTCGTCAGGTAGTGGTTGTGCGCGGCGGGGAACGGGCCGGAGCCGTTGTACTCCGGGGGAGCCTGTCCGTCCGAGCCGTTCCACAGCGAGTAGACGGGCGTGCCGTCCTCGTTGGTGCCGTTGACGTTGTTGAACAGCCGCCCCATGATCGCGGTGAACGTCTTGCGGTTGTCGGCTTCCAGCACGGAAGCGTGGACGGCCTGAACCTGCTGCGCGTCGGCGTCGGCCAGGTACTGCCAAGTCATGCGCTTGGCGAGGTCGAACCAGCGGAACGTGTAGCCCATCGGCAGGAGGGCCGTCTCGGCGCGGATGCCCTGCGGGACGCCGTACTCGCTGGCGGGCTCGAAGTCGCTCGAGCTGGAGGGGGACTGGAGGACAGTGTCGCTCCTGCGGGTGACGCCGAACGTGAAGAGGTCACCCAGTGTGGAGCGCTTCTCGTTCTGGATGCGGATGGTCTCCAGGAACTCGTCCCAGATCGTGTTGAGGGGGGTGCCGTCCGCAAGATTGCGGAGGACGTCAGCTGAGGCGTTGTACCCTCTGGCCATTTTGATGCCTGCTTTCGAGATCGACTGAGATGGGTGTGCTGGAACGCCCGGCCCTCTCGGTCGGCGTGAAAATGCCCCTCACGGGCTCGACGTTGACCCTCTCGGTCTCTCGCTCGTCATCGCGATTCGGCTCTTCGCCTTGCGGCGGGCGAGCCTGTCGCCCTGCGTCGGTGGGCCGTCATGCGGTCCCGGGCCGTCCTCAGTGATAGTACCTGTAAATGAGAACGGGTCTCAGTTAGTTCTCCATCTGGAGAGAACTAGGGAGTGGCTCGGGTGACCAAGCCAGCATCGAACCAGCTCACGAGCGTGACGGCGAGCCCCACGGCAACGGCGGCTTCCTCAAGTGAGACATTTCCAGCGGCGGACGGTTGCCCACCGTGGCGGTCGTGCTGTCCGTGCCACAACATGCGCATGTTGCTGATCAGAACATCGCCCGGAGCGGCTTGGGAGTGCTCGCGTGCCATTGGCAGCTTCCAGTCGCCTTGCGCCTCCATGTCCCGCAGGACGGTGCCGAGCGTTGCGCTGCCGTTCTTCGGAGAGACCACCGGAATCGCGGCGTCCTCAACGGCCTTGATCGCGAGGCTGTAGGCAGTGCTCGGCTCTGGCGTGAGCCCGTAGAGCGCCTCCCATGCCTTGGCTAGGCGGACCCCTGCGTGGCCAGCACGCGACATGACGTCGTCAGCAGCGACCTGCACTCCGGTCGGGACGCGATGTACGAGCCCCGGAAGGCCGAAGCGCTCGCCCACTGTCACAGCGGACTTCGACCGGTCGAGAATGTCGGCCAGAACGTCTGCCTTGGATTGGTCGTCGTGCGCTAGCAGGTAGTCCGCCACTTGCAGCGGATCGGTGTGCGTCGCGAGAGCTCCCATCGCCTTTGCGATCTGTTCCCGACCGTTCCTGGTGTCGAAATAGGTGATTCTCACACTTGGAAGCGGGATCTGAAGGCGCTGACACATGTGCTCGACTAGTTCCTCGTTCAGCACGGTGACCGTGCTGTAGCCAGCGGCCGACGACTGAACGCGACGCGAGATTGCCGCCTTGATCCAGTCCCAGAACGCCGACTTCATCCACTTCGGCACACCTTCGTGCAGAGCGTCGTACTCAGCGATCTCTTCCTCGGACTCGACACCGAAAGGACGCCACGTTTGTTCGCTCACGCATCTATCGTGGCACGGAGCGCTGACAGTCTGGCTCGTTTCTACGCGGCGGCTGTGTACTTCACGAGCTGCTCGGCCTGGTAGCTGCGCTGCTCGGGGGACAGGGCAGCGTCTCGGGCGAGGATGCGGGACACCACCGGCTGGCTCCAACCTCCGCCACGCTTCGTCGGGTGTCCCAGCTCTCGCAGAGCGGTGGCGATCGCGGCGTGGGTGGCTCCTGCTTTCTGCATCTCCCGCATGCTGACCAGTGCGGTCTGCTCGGCGGGCACCGGCACCAGCTCGCCGTCCTTGGTGGTCCAGCCGTAGGGTGCGGGTCCGGTGGAGTGCTCTCCCTTCCTCGCCTTGTTGCGTCGTCCGTCCCGAAGCTTCTTCACGACCATGCGGCGATCCAGCTCAGCGAACACTCCGGCCATCTGTCGCATCGCGGTCCGCATCGGGTCGTCGGGATCGTCGCGCTGCACCTCTCCGTGGAACGTGAAGGCAGCAGCGCCGGGTGTCTTCCAGAGCTGCGCCAGCACTGCCTCCTGGACGGTCAGTTCGCGGGCCAGCCGGTCCAGGTCTCGTACTACGAGAGCGTCGATATCGCCCATCTCCAGGGCTTCGAGGGCATCGGCAAGGCCTGGCCGCTGGGCAGCGGGGAGACGCCCGGAGAGGCCGGGGTCGGAGTAGGTGGCGACAACGTGGTGTCCGTGGGTCTCCGCCCAAGCTCTTCCGTCGTGGTCCTGGTCGGCCAGCGACTCTCCCTTGACCTGGGTGTCGGTACTGACTCGGGTGTAGAGGCCGACGTTCATACGGCCATCACCGACTGGAGCAGGAGGCACGCTCCGATGTGGGTGCGCCCTTCGGCGGAGCGAGGCACCGAGCAGCCGTGGAGGTGGGGTCCATCGTGGTGCTGGCAGCAGGTGGGAAGGTCGTCGTTCGCGGTCATCGCTGGGGTCCTCTCGGAAGCTCTTAACGCCGATCCCTCAGGACCAGCGTTGCAACGGTAACTCGAACAAGTGTTCGATACCTAGTCCGATTGGGACTCCAGGGAACTGCTCGCGCGCTCGCGCGTTTGAGGTTCCTGCTGCAGACAGGAGTGGCGTGGACCAGCGCTGCGCGGTTAGCGACGGTGGCTAGGACCGTGGCCGCGTAGAGCGGCAAAGACGTCCCCCAGTGCGCGGATGTTGTCGGCACGCTGGTCTGGGGGAGCTCGGAAGACAACGATTACGAGCGACGCGATCAGAGCGAGCGCGAATATGCCGACCAGTACGACGGCAGACCAACCTAGTAAGGCGAGAGATGAAAGACCGAGCACAATTGCCTCCAGCGGTCGGACGCAGCACTGTGCTAGGTCGGACCATTATGAGACGGGCTCGGTCGCCTCCTTGTTCGATGCGGGACTCTTCCAGAATACCACTGGTGTAAGTCAAGTCAGCCGCGTCTGCTCAATTCGACCAAGACACCCCGCTGCACTCAACCGCGCTGCTTCTGAATCACTCTTTAACTCCGCTTCCTCGGTACGCCGTACCGCGCCGCGCTATAGAAGCGCGGCAGCGCGGTTCGACGAGCTACCCCGCTGACCGCGCTGCAGCGGGGTTCAGCGGGGCCAGCGGGGTAGGCGAGTTTTCAGAGAATCTCGGAGTAGTGGTGGTTCGCCTGGCCTACTTTCTCGATTCTGATCTGCCCGAGATTCTCAAGAACTCGGGTTGCCGCCCGCAGCGCCATGCGGTCGCCGGTAACTCCGCGCTCGATTGCTGACTGCGTGCAGCCGGGGTTGCTGGCCACGAACTCCAGCACCTGCTGCTGAGAGTCCGAAGCTTTGGCCTCTCGCCGCGAGCCTCCGTTGATGGAGAGCCTGCGGTTGACGTTGCTATAGGACAGCCGCACCTCGGGCTGGTCAACGTCGCGCCCGTACGCCGAGAAGTACCGATCCGACTGTGGGGCTTCGGTGTCTTCGCGCACGAGCTTCCAGACTGCGTCGGGCCAGTCGAGGATGCGGCTGTCGCCACGGGACCGCTCGTTGCTGTGGCCCATGTGGTGCACGACCACCAGCTCGCCGATGCCGGCCTCAGACACCAGCTCGTCCAATGACTCGAGGAACCGACCGGCGTCCTTATCCTCGCTAAGCGCGAGAGCGTCGAGAGCGGGGCGGAGGCAGTCGAAGATCAGCACGTCGGCCGATCCCAGAGCTGCTGCCCACTGCGCTCGTACGGACGGCTCCAGCAGGTTGAACCCTGACAGCTGACCCCGCAACGACAACACCGACACAGCGCTGGTGTTCTTTATGCCCTGCTCGCGCAGCCACAGCCGAATCATGTTGGGGCTCAGCTCGTTGTCAATCAGGACGATGCGAGCTGCGCGCTCCACCGGGAACTGTCCGAGGAACAAATCCCCGTCCACCAGCGACCGGATCAAGTTGCCGGTCAGCGTGGTCTTGCCTGCCTTGTGCTGCGCCGAGAGTACGACGCGCCCGTGGGTCGGCCAGAGCCCGTCCACCCGGTAGCGGGAGTCCTCGTCAGGCTCCGCGAGAAAGTCCGTCAGCCCGACCGGGCTGGGGATGGGCATGTCGCCGTTGCGTTCCCGTGCGACTAGATCGCGAGCTGCGTCCCGGATACGGAGCCGATGCGCCTCCCGCTCGACCTCTGCGGTGAACCTGTCCGCCGAGGGCTGCGCGGGCGAGTCGTCCGTCATCTCATCTTCGAAGTCGTCTGCGGCGGTCTCGATGTGTGGCCGCTGCGCGCCGTCCCGGTTGGCGTAGACCCAGGCAGACTCGCTGGTGGTTTCGTACTCATCTCCGATGCCGACCTCCGCTGCTGCGCCGCGCAGGCGCTCGTCAACCTCCCTCTCGTCAAGGCACCCGCCCAGCACGAACTGATAGAGCTTCGGCAACTGGCGGATGAGGGTGTCGTTGCGGGTGCCCTCTTCGGCATTCAGCATCGTCCGCTCGGCCTTGGCCAGCACCGCAGTGGCCTTGCGTACCTCCTCGTCGGTCGGCGGGCTGGAGAGGTCCGTCTCGGCCTGCTCCCGGGTACCGACGGGTGTCCGGTAGGCGCGCACCGCATCGGCCAGTAAAGCACCGCTAGGGTCCGCCCCGACCAGGTCAAGGGCGTCTAGATCTGGTGGCATCCCCCACTCATACGCAACGAGCTCGTCGCTGACTTTGGACTTCCGCACGGTTGGTGCGAGGAACACAAATCCGCGTCCGTTGCCGTCCGAGTCGCCCGCCTGCAGGTCGACCCCGGGTCGGAAGTTTGTGAGCTTGCGGACGCCGAGTGCCGACACGAAGTCATGCGTGCCTCCGGACGGTGTGCGCTGCCGTCCGTAGCTGTTCGGTATCAGCCCCTCTGCCCGCATACGGGCAAAGCCCTCGTCTCCGTCGTTTCGCGGATCTACATCGATTACGTCTACGCCCTGACCAGTCACGGCGCAGATTGCTACGCCCGGCTCCCATTCGTCCAGAAACCGCGAGTCCGCGACGGTCTGCTGCCATTTGGACTGGGGCAAGTGGTAGCCGAGTCCGTCTGTGCCGCCAGTCGGGTCCCATTTGCCTTCCTGAGTGAGTGCTGGCTCAGCGAGGAACACCGGCATGCCGTGCTCTACAAGGTGCCGCGCGTATTCGAGCGCAAGCCTCTGCTCCGGCGTGGGTTCCACGGCGCTCACCGCTGAATGCCCAGCTCGGCGGGGTCCACGGCAAGCACGGACTGCAGGCTCCGCGTCATCGCAAACGTCTGGTCCAGGCTCAGGAGGTAATCCCGACCAGGCAGTCCCTCAGTCCGGTCGTGCAGGCCCTGGAGCGCGCGGCGGACTGCCTCTCTTACGTGGTCGATCTTGACCTGCTTCCACTTCTTGCCGTCCCACCTCATCCAGCCGTGCTGGCCTGCCCAGCACCACCGCCCGGCGAGCCCGACGTAGGCCAGCCACGGCACGAGCTGCCTGTTCTCGTACAGATTGGTGAGCTCTGGAATCGCCCTCTTCGGCACGAGCGGTCCGGCCTCGGGAACAGCCAGTACTTCGCCCGTCATCGCGGCTTCGTGCCGCAGCGGGCATGTCCGGTCGTGGAACACCTTGGCTCCGCGTGGCTTGGCGCCGCATCGCGGGCAAGACACTTTGGCGCTCACGCGGCAGCCGCCTTTCCGGCAGCGGCCGACCGCAACAGGTGGGCGGCGTTTTCGCGCTGCTCGTCGGTCAGCGGGGGAGCGGCATCAATCGCTGCCCGCACAGCCTGGTCGAGCCGCTCCGCAGCGGTCTGGTCGCCTCTCATGCGAGCCCGCCTGGGGTATCGAGCAGGCCTGCCAGGTACTCGACCTGCGCGGGGTGAAGCGTGGGCGAGATCGCCATCGTCTCCCGGATGCACTTCTCAATCCGGGCCGTGGCGAGCTTCTGCCGAGCTGCATGCTCGACTTCCGGCTCGGGGGTGTTGCCGTTGGCGTAGAGCTGCGCCACCTGCATGGCGGCGCGCCGAACTTCCTGGGCGTCGTAGGACATCGCTTGCACCCTTCAGTGCTGCGACCGCTCCTTAGCATCGTCTCCTGGAACGGGACGGCTAAGCGATGTCACCAATGCCTACGCCCACTTATTGGAAGTGGAAATGCTCTCGGGGTCTGTCCGGCGGGGTGTTCCGTTTCCCGCTAAGCCCTCACGCATTCCCGAAGGTTGACAGCGCTTTGTGGCTGGGCCAACTGTACCCCGGGTCATGTATCCATGACTTGTTTTTCTCCATCTGGAGAGTGAGGGGGCTAAGGCGGGGGGCCATCAGAGCTTCTCGATGACTCGCGGGAAGCCGTCGCCTCCGCCGTACACCTGGTTGTAGAAGTCATCGTTGATCATCGCGAGTGCGAAACGAGCGATGCCCGTGTCGGTTAGGAAGAAGCCTCTTTGCTCGAACTTTTCGACTTGCTTCTCGGCCTCCAACCCTTGCTCTAGACCGGAACGAATCGCGTCCTGGAGACTTGCGATGTCGCCGTAACCGGCTTTCACTACCTCCTCCGCGAATTGGGAAACGTCCCATGCCTGCGCGTCCACCCGGTCGGGGAACATTTGACGAAGCAGTTTTGCCGCAGTCCCCCTGTCGATGGGAACGACGGTCTCGTGAGCATCGATGTCGGAGGCAGCCGTTTCGTTGTCGGACTTTGTGACTCCGTCGTAGAAGCTCTGAAACTGTTGGTCTGCGATGTAGAACAGCGCGCTTAGAGCGTTGAAGTCCTTCCTGAGGTTTGCGGGAACGCTCGCCGCACCCTTGTACGCGAGGTAGTGGGACACATTTGCCCACGCATCCATGAGGATTGTGCGGACCTGAATCTCGAAGACGATGCCCTTGAGCTGGTCGTAGCGAGTGCCAGTGAAGTGCTCCAGGAGCTTGCACTCAAAATGAACCGACATGTACCCGAAGGTGTCGTCGGCAGCCTCTTCGATCTTGTTCTCCTCCGAGATGACACTGAACTCGGCTCGGATGAGGTCGGATAGCTTTGGGATGTCGTCGTAGAACAAGCAGACAACGCGCGTGCCGACCAGATCGGGCATTTTCGCGAAGGGGTCGGCGTACCCCTTCCGCTCGACCTTGTCGAGGAAGCTGCTTCGATCCTTCACCCGCCCTAGGACGGAATGGGTCTTCACGGCAGTCTTATCGATTGCGTTATTCAGGATAAAGAGGACTTCATCGCGCAAGGACTCGTACAGGGGCAACCGACTGTCGAACTCGTCGGCGTAGTCAATTGGTCCCGGCTGCTCGCTCATGCGCACAGACTAAATGCTCCGAAGGTCACGCTGTCGCGATTAAGGCCAAGTGATGCTGACGGAATCAGGGTCGTAGCCGCGTCCGTTGCCAGCACCAACACGCTTGATCGTGATCGTCATGCCGAGGAGGCGGATCAGCCGCTTCTTCGTCTCGACGTCTGCCGCCTCCCATGCTCGGGCGACGTCGGGTCCGGTGTACTCAGCGAGGGATGCCTCCGGCTGAGCCGAGGACAGGCGCGCACGCTCCGCGGCGAGCTGCGGCCTCAACCGCTCGGTGATGCGCTTGAGCTGCTCGCCGGTGATCACGTCGTCGGCAAACTGGTCTGCCGTCAGCGCGAGCTTCGCCTCCAGTGCCTCGATGCGCTCTCGCGCCTGCTCGGCCGCGAACTCGTCACCGCCTAACAACCTCACCCCTTCGCGCTCCAGCACGCCGACAACCACCCTCTCGACGTGCTCGTCCACGTCGGCCATGCGCCGCTGCACCTTCTGGCAGCCAGCGTGTGGGCACTGGTAGGCGTGGGGGTAGGTGCGGGTCCGGCTGGGTCCGCGAGTGCCGTCGTTCTTGAGCGTCCCCTTCACCTCGTAGGTGAACTCATTCGTGCCGACGACGAAGCGATCGCACTCGCCGCACCGGGCCAGCGACGTCAGGAGGTACTTGGCTTCGGTGCCTCGATTGTTGGTGCGGCGGGAAGGATCCGTGAGGGTGGCCAACACCCGGTCGTGAGTCTCCCGATCGATGATCGGCTCCCATTGGCCCTTGTAGAGCTCGACCTTGCCGGTCGGCTTGCCGTTCTTGCCCAGTGGCTTGTGGGACCGCATGCCGTGGTTGCGGTCGCGCAACAACACCCGGCGCAACACCTGGGTCTGCCACTGCTTGCCGGTGCTGGTCGGGATGCCCCGAGCATTGAGGTCGTTGACGAGCTTCCAGAGTCCCTCTCCAGCCAGCACCCGCTTGACCAGCTCGCGCAGAACTGCTGCCTCGGCCTGGTTGATTACGAGCCGCTGGTCGGCCTTCGTCCCCACGATGTCCCAGCCGAAGGGGCGCGGCCCGTTGTGTCGTCCTGCCTGTGCCAACTCGAGCTGCTTGCGCCGAGCGCGCTCCGCTGTGCGATCGGCCTCGCTTGTGTCCACTGTGCCGCCGAACCGGAAGCTTGCCTGACCGTCCGCAGTGGTCAGGTCGGGACGACCGGACACGTGGGTCATCAGGCCGATCCCGAAATCCTCGGCCAGCTCGATGATGTCCTCGCGCTCCCTGGGGCGACGAGTCAGACGGGAGGTCGAGTAGGCCAGGATGACGTCGAACTTGCCAGCTTCCGCGTCGTCCAGCATGCGCGTCCACTCGGGGCGAGGCTTGCGGCTGCTGCGGGAGGCACTGATGTCGTTGTCCGTGTAGACCTCGGTGATCGCGAGCCCTTCGGCCTTCGCCAGCTCGCGGCAGTCGGCCTCTTGACGGGCGACGCCCAGCTCCTTGCCTTCCTTGTCGTCGGAGATGCGCGTATAGATGGCGGCGCGGGCGGGAGACTTAGCCATTATCGGCTCCTCTAATCGGGCGTCAGGACTAAGGCTACCTCTTCGGTACCTTTGACCCGTCCCGGGTCTTCGTCGCCCGGGCAGGACGGCACGAGCTGACGTCGTTGATCCTCACGGCCGAGCAGGTGCGTGAGCTGGTCGAGCGGATGCTGTCGTCGTCGGGACGCCGCCTCGACGTCAGCC
>Ga0247730_1001500_pt1 | contig 12881 bp, 15 predicted proteins | sample UWRJL073202C2_FD_180959 | JGI IMG/M metagenome (GOLD analysis project Ga0247730, IMG submission 180959) | Plant litter microbial communities from Arlington Agricultural Research Station in Wisconsin, United States - UWRJ-L073-202C-2 | ecosystem: Environmental > Terrestrial > Plant litter >...
CTTCAATTCACTGAAATTAACACTATCTTACGTTACATGAAAAGTGTTCACGATACAGCATTCGGAAAATTAAATCTTAAGTGAGATTGTTGCCTTGTATATTTCGTCTCCTAAACTGACAACCTACAACAGCACCGCAGCAACTCTCAAGCTGGGACACCTCTTGTCGAGGACTGGAAAACGCGACTATACCATCCTACTTGTTGGCGAGACAGGTGTCGGCAAGACTACTTTGCTCTCTTGCATTAAGAATGCCTTACTAGGGAAATCGCCGATCAACTATGACCTCAATGTCCACGACCTCTCCAACGAGTCAGGGCTTGGCTCGGGCACTAGTCAGACCAACGACGCGAAGCTTTATGTGTTTACTAGCATGAACGGCGTCGTGTTACGCGTACTCGACACGCCTGGTCTCGCTGACACTAGAGGGGTGCAGCTAGACGAAATGCACAAGATGCAGATTGCGCAGAGCATTAGGGACGTCATTGAGACACTGGATGTCGTTCTAATCATGGCCAATGGGACCAATCCGAGGCTCGGACAGGCCACTAACTATGCTCTAACGACTTTGTCGTCAATGTTCCCAGTGTCGCTCGCCAACAACATTGGAGTGCTGTTCACCAACGTCCCCGACTCCCTTTCCTGGAACTTCGAAATTGAGTCACTTCCATCCACTCTTCGACACGCTGAATACTTCACGTTTAACAACCCTGTGGCATTAGAGAGGAGACGAAGAGAGAAGCCAGGGAGAACGCAGGACGAGCAGAGGAAAAACTTGAGAAAGGTCGCCACCACCCATCATGAAAGTCTGGATACCCTCGCGGGTTTATTCGACTGGATAGACCACCTGACTCCACAACCAACCAACGATATCATCACGTTATACGAGTACACGTTGGAGATTGAAAGAACGATGCTCAATACTCAGTCCCAGATCGTGCAAGCTATGAACGCACGCAAGGAGTTGGCGAAATTTCAGGATGATTTGACCAAGGTTGAAATCGTAAGTGCTGTCGCGTCTCGTCTGAACGTTACTTTACACTGGTTCACAGAAACTTGATGACTTTCGAAATTACGAACGCATAATCCACCGAAGTACTTTCGAACTTGTCCAGGTCGAACGTCCTGCGACGATCTGTCATCAAGCTGGGTGCTACTGTAACTGCCATGAGAGCTGTGGTCTACAAGCCACGGGATTCTGGTGGTGGGTCAACAAGCAACGATGCTATGATTGCTGGGGGCATACTCTTAACTTCTGGTTCTACCCGGCATGCAAGAAGTGCCATCATGAACGAAGCGCCCACAGTCACTCCAATTTCATCTGGCGACCAAAAGAACACACATTCATTGCTGTGGACGAAGCTGTTCGCGAGCTGTTCTATGAGGCCACAACGGAGAAGGAGAGGAAGGAGCACATCGGAATGGAGATTAAGCGCAACATCGTCAATTTCTCTCGCTCTATCGAGTTCAGCATGGCCACATTAGCAGGGCTTGCCAAGGCGTATTCGTCCATTTCCTTATCCGGCAATTATTCTTCTCATCTAGAGGAGGGCATCAAGCTCTCAAGACAGATTCTCAAGACCATGCGTGCAAATGGAGACGAGAAAGACGTCGTTGATAGTGTGGAATCGCATCTTGTAGCGCTGGAAAAGAACCTGAATCTTCTGAAAGAGGCCCAGAGAAAGCACAGAGCGAAGAATACGGTAGGAGGTGGAATTCTAGACCTATTGCTACAAGCGCGCGATCAGGTCCAGGCAAGTATGGTTGACAACGACATGGAAGGAAGGCAAGGACGTTGGCTCTTGACGGGATAGCTGACGGACGTTGTTGGTCGATCAAAGAACGAACTAACGTAGTTTAGTATGTATCAATCCCATGTACCTGTACTTCACCACGACTCAGTATTGGAACAAGAACTCGGACGAACTTTTCACGCTTTATATACTCTTATCTTCCATGTTGACTGCACCTGGCATGGGCCAGCTTCATCCAACCATTCTGCTAGGTTCTACTCAATAAATAGTTCCAATGCTCGTCAGGAGTGCAAGACGTAGGTTCAATATCCTAAAGCAGGGCTGTATGCAAGGATAATGCAACGCCTCGCTGCCTGGGCTCACAGCGAGGGTTTTGAACGGATTGGATCAAATCGGATGGCTGACTGAGACCATCACCAAACGCGACATTATCAGCGCCACAAGCCCACTTCACTTTCTTGAACCTGCCAGGGCCATGTCCGTATGCTCGGCTCTTCGTCAACTCCATCTTCTTCTAGATATTACTGCCAAATTCTTAGCCTACCCTCATCGATTTCGCTAGTCTTGAGATTCGCCACAGAAGGACAGTGCGCCAATACCTCCGCCGCTGAAACCCAGAGAACTGTTAATGTCTTGCTACGCTTTTCCCGCGTTCAGATCGTGGATTCTTCAAATTCTTTCTGCATCTCTTCTGCAATCCTGTCGAAACTGTCCCGGTGACTCAGCATCCATAAGTTCACTCATGACTTCCCTCGTACGGCTCTGCTAATGAACGACGGGACATTCCCCGGCAGCTCCCAAGGTCCTTAAATATTCTACTGCCGACGTTGGCAAGTCTTCGATTACACCGGCGAGGGAACAATGGGTTTATCAATGGCACATCTAGGGAACACGCTGTCCATTCGTGTCTTATTTTCAAACGATATTTTCGCAAGAAGGTCGACGGAGTTAGTCTTGGGTGTCGATGTAGCGTCCGACTATCAGTCTGTTCAAATCTCAGACGAAGCTTTAATGAATTGACTCGTACGCTTCTGGATATACCGGAAGACATCATTCTCTTCTGTCTCTGGTCACATATGACTTCTTCTCGTGTCTGCCGGAGCTTTCGCGTCTTTCGATGGACATGCTGAACTTTCATACACGATATTTGTCTACCCTAGAATCAGCCACTGTGCTTCTCTCCGCGTCATCTTTCATTTACTTCCCATGCCATTCTGGTTGTCTGAGCTTTGTGCTCTGTGTGCTTGACATTGAAGCATATGGTACGCTATTAAAATTGGAAGTGTAATAGGTGACTACCAACATCGACTGGGGTGCTGAGTGCTGAACACCTCATCCGCCGGTTCGTGCTTATTCGGTTCCAGTGTTCGAGTATTAATTTCTATCTGCGCTCTGTGTACTCTGAGCAAACTTATTTAACGGGGTGGGGGCTCCGCCACTCTGTCTCCTTCATCTACAGCAGCCCAATCGACTCGCACTAGATACTAGTTCACAATGTTCGCCAACATTCTCGTCGCCCTTGTCACTGTCTTGCCCGCTCTTGCAGCCAGCCTCTCTTCCCGCGCAGCGCCTGAGGGCCGCTCCTGCGGTACATATATATCGGAGGAGCAAATCCTCGAGGCTGAAAAGCATTTCGATGCCAACAGGGTTGTCAGCAATTCCTCCTCGGATAGAGCGGCCATTGACATTCCGGTTCGTTTTGATTACTCTTCGCTTTCCTCCTAGTATGAAGACTCAGCATTATCCCGACAGGTCTACTGGAATGCGGTCTATAGGGACGAGTCTGTCGGAGGTGGTTACATCCCTCAAAGCCAGATCGATTCCCAGATGACAGCTCTGAACAACGCCTTTGAATTCCTTGGTGTCTCTTTCACGCTTCAAAATGTTCAGAGGCGTCAGAACGCGGCCTGGTTCAACAGCCAGTATATGGGCCCTGGGACTACTTTGCAGAGAGATATGAAGAATGCCCTACGTCAAGGTCAAGGGGCGAATGTACTGAATCTATACTCTGTCGGGTAAGTACTACTTCTCCTGCGAAGTAGGTCAGTGACCTAACTGACTCTTTGTATCAGACGCTTAACAAATCCTTCAAACGGTCAATCACTATTGGGTTATGCTACCTTCCCCGACCGCTACCGGTCTAATCCCACCGATGACGGTGTCGTGTTCCTCTCCTCCACTGTCCCTGGAGGCTCATTCACCCCCTACAATCTTGGTGGAACGTTGATCCATGAAGTTGGGCACTGGGTAGGACTCTATCATACTTTCCAAAGTGGTTGCAACGGTGGTGATTATGTCGATGACACTCCCGCTGAAGCGTCTTTCGCCTCTGGATGCCCCGAGGGACGTGACACCTGCTCTGCACCAGGGTTGGATCCCATCCGTATGTGGTGCCCCTTCCGCTTTGTTGTTGTTGTCTCTGATGTTGTTTTATTTGAAGATAACTACATGGACTACAGCGACGATGCTTGCTACACAGAGTTTACTCAAGGCCAGAAGACCCGTGCACTTGACCAGCTTGCTACCTACAGGAAGTGAATAGTTACGGGAAGAAGTACAGAGCCGGAATTCCAAACGTCTTAGTTCAAATCATACACCTTGTCTCTTGTCTCTTGTATCACGTTTTGTACGGAAATGATTACGCGAATTTGAATGTACAGACAGCCGGGAGTGAGTGAGCAACCAAACATTATTTCGTTTTATACGTTGTACTTTTAGATACTTCAATCTTCAGAGGTCAATGTGAATAAACATAAACGACCCCTACCGATTGAGGATCTGCGCAGCCATATGTTGTTGCGGGCGGAGCTGAGGGCCCCTTCTGCAGAAATTTCTCTCCACGTAATACTGAACGTAGATCCTACTAATACAAGTTCCCAGCGTATTTGAGACTAGCACCAAAACGGTCAAAAGGAAAAAATTCCAACCAGAGCTTGTCGTAGCTAGCATGGTCATTCAACGTACGACTCTGAGCGAAAGGTTTATCTCAGCGGTATATCAATAGCAAAATGTATTAAAATCATTAGAACCGTTTTATCCATGAGATAATGTACACATTTTCGTAGCACGAAACAGGCATGAAAGAAATCAAAGCTCAACCTTGTCCTTGACAACCTCCCACGCCTTTTCAATCTTCGCCTCCGCAAACCTTGCGGTCTCCCTCACTTTCGCAAGCAAGCCTGCATTCTGCTCCTGCAACACCCAAGTTCCATGCTCATACACATCTCTGACCCTCCTCAACAACTCATCTCGTTGCTTTGGAACCTTGTTCTCCTGCAGCCCACTTTCCCTCAAATAAGCGCGCAGACGTGCGTCGGGCCATGTGAGGTAGGATGCAAGTTTGGCTTTAGTGTCCAAGCTCTGTTGTTTCGCGGTGGAAGACAGCTCATTATAGTGTTGACCGGCGAGGGAGATCAATTCGTCACGCTTCTTTCCTGCTGCAGTGCGGTCGTCGATGACGCCGAGGTTGATGAGCCAGTGACGGAGTTCAGATGTGGTCCATGCGGATACCAGAGTGCTAGCAGTAGAGTTGTAGCGTTCACTGTGAATAAAAGTCAGTTTGAATGCAACAACGAAAAGCAAGAAAGACATACGACACTAATTGAGCCATCTTTTCACGAGTCAAAGTAGCTTGCGACTTGATAACGCCATTGTCGATGAGCCATTGATGAAGCTGGTTGTCTGACCAGGTGTCCCACACGTTTTGGTTCACGTCGTAGTAATAGGATTTGAGGGTGTTGATGAACTGATCACGGTTTCCTTCGTACTTGTCAGTCCAGGTGATTTGCGATTCAGGAAGGAGGTTGTGTTGAGCAAGCCACTTGTGCTGTAAGGCGCGTCAGATAAAAGTAGAGGAAGGGGAGTGAAACAAAATGTACCATGTAGCTCGTGCTCCATGCTTCCCAAGTAGGGTCTGCGACTTTGGCATAGGCATCGTTCATCAAACCCAACATCTCATCCCTCTTCTTCTGCGTGTTCGACTTGATGACACCCTTGTCCACCAAGAAGTCATGGAGCTGATCATCCTCCCACGAAGAGTAGATGTAATCTTTGGTGTTATCGAAGGCGTACTTCGCTTCCTTGGTAGCCTCGGCAGCGAAGCTACTGACAGAAGAGGATGCCTGGCCAGCAACAGATGCTACAGAAGAAGTAGCACGACCTGCAGCGGAAGTTCCCGAAGCAGAGGCTTCACCTGCAGCAGATGAACCAGACGACGCTGCCCTACCAGCTACAGAAGAGCCGGAGGACGCGGCGCGCCCAGCAGCTGATGAACCGGAAGATGCTGCACGCTCTGCAGCGGAGGAAGCAGAGGATGCTGCCCAGTCTGCAGCTGATGCACCGGAGGAGGTTGCCTGGCCAGCGAGAGAAGTGCCGGTTGCAGACGCTTCACCGTATAGGCTGCCTCCGAGGGAAGATGCCTCACTGGCAACACTGGATGCACTAGACATTGCCCAGTCGCTCCATCGTGATGCAGCAGTCTGATAGGTGTTATAACGTTGTTTAGCAGCCAAGACCAATTCCTGTATTGCGCGTTAAAACGTGAGGGGATCTTGACAAATGTAAAAGACATACCTCGCGTGTAGACTTGGGAGCGACGATACCCTGCTCTAAAAGCCACTGTCGCAGAGTAGACTCGTCCCAGAGCTCAAACCCATTCTCTTTCACGCCCGTAAACGACTTCTGAGTGTTGCGGTACTGGTCTTGAGTCCAGTCGCCTGCACTGTTCCACTGGTCGGCAACTGCTTTGCGCAGATCTTCGAGGCCAGTGCGTTCTGATGGGGTGGGTACGTTGTTGGCTATGAGCCAGGCTCGAAGCTCAGGCTCATTCCAGTTGGAGTATCGAGGCGCTGAAGAGGAGGAGGAGAACCAGGAGGCAGAAGCGCCTGAGGAGAAAAATAGCGCGATGAGTAGGAGATAACGTGAATTCATGATGGTGGTAGAGGGGAGAAAGGGAGAAATTGAGAATAAAATGGGAGGCAGGTTCCACACTTTATAGTTAGTGGGTCATGATGGTGCGTATTGGGCGCACGTCAGGGAAATGACGCGTAGAATGACGCCAGGATCAAAAGTGGCACAATCATCAATGGCGAGTGGAGTACGCTGCTCGTCGTGCCAGGGGATGGCCAGCAACCATTTCGACAGCGACTACGACGGCTAGCATATACTCTGGTGGTGGCTGGTTGGGACGAAAGAGGCGAGATGAGATGCTGGAGATAAGATTATGCGGTCGGATTTCTCGGAACGAAGTGCGGCCCACATCGCTCCGAACTCAGTCTCGTAAGCACATTGCCGTCAGACTGTTGGCATCTCGGCAGCTCCGGACTTCTGCTCTACTCGCTCGTCGCGTCGCCTACATTCATTCACTACTCTGAGTATATTCTACTACCACTACCACTACCACTACCATGGCCACTGCTAAACTAGCCACACTAGTTATCAGAGTGAGTCTCTCTCCGCGTCATCATCCTACAGACATAAACTCATGCACATCCACGAGACCCTAGCTAAGCCAATAAGCAATCGCCTGAAAATCCAAGCCAAAGAGTGAGTTTCCCTTGGCTCCTACTTATATAGACAGCTTATCTTACGCCACCACAAGGCATGAATCCTTCCGCAAACTCTGCGTCGGTCTCGCGCAGGGAATGTACAGGGGCGAAGTGAAGCTGAGGACAAATCTACTGGGAGAACCCGCGAAACATATACGGCCTCTTTCAGAAACTAGGTGTGTACATCCCTTCTCTCTGTTTCGTCTCGGGCAAGACACTAATACTAATATATATAAAAACAGAGCAATAGAGAATGGCGCCAATGCTCTCGCGGAAGGCTTCTTGTTCGCAGTGGCCGCTGGCCTTATAATAGGAGAAACCTGGCGAAGTTCACGGAGTCAATCCAAGAGACGAGACGATGTAGATGACAAATTCGAAGAAATAGAAGCGACAATGGATGATTTCAGGAGTCGTATGGATACTGTTACACAACAATTAGAAGAGTCCAATCAACGGTACGCTTCACCTTCGACCTATTTGGCGCATGGTATACAGTAAACATTGATCATGCATATACATACGCAGGAACGAAGACCTGACAAGAGTGTTAGCGAGAGTGGTGGAGATTGGCTTGAGAGGAGGTCTTGAAGAGTTACGAGATACACCATTACGGATAATTGCTCCTCCTTCAGAAAGCAGAAGAACATTACCTCCTCCCCCTGCTTCCTCCGACGAATCCGATACCCTTACCTCATAACTGCATCCATGTACAACACTACTAATAATACACTAATTCATATCCCGACTTTCTCATGGCCCACTTGGAGTATGGAGGCTAATCCTGAGCAGGTGAGTTCTTCAAGTACTATGCTTATTACAGTATGCTGAATTGTTACGTAGCAGAAACCTTACAGAAGTCGAGCGCATGTTTGCGAACTGTACTCTTAAAGAACATGATTCGACCAGCCCTCGATCCACCGGCTGAAGATTCAGTGTGCCACTACGCGTGCTTGTTATCTGGCGAAAATTTAAGCAGCTCTATCATCTCTAAAAGCCATGCGTTCCTTTCATCACCTTGTCCGTTCCGTCCCACAATCCTCCTTTAGCGTTCTTCTTTGCTTGCTTCTCTTTCTCACACTCTCAAGAGGATGTTCTTTTTCTATTGCTTTTTGGCTTTCACTATGCAGGCCGTTCCGGTGTGCCCAAATCTACTTAGGACTTGATACCGCGACATTGGAACCGAGGGTCTATATAGGCTGCGCCCGCATCTGTTGAATTCGCTTCAAGACCGATTACACATGACGTTGGATGATGTTTGGTCATTCTCTGCACACATATCAGTAGGACGAATTGCATTCCGAAGACTTGAGACTTAACAAGCAACGGCAAAGCTTTACAGGATGCGTGGCAAGACTACACTCGCGTAGACACTATCTATGTGTTGCTTTAAGACTATATGAAATAGCTAGATAAACCTAATCATAACAACGTACGTCCATTCCAAGCCGAATATTTCTATACTGATAAGCTGCGACATACATACGGTCCCAGTACAACGTATGCTAAATGTCCTTCTCGTCTTCGTCACCATACGGCTCAGGGATGGGCGCCACTTCCGATTGTATCAACACCAAAGGCGCGGTGGTTGCAACGGAAAGGAAAGGGGTATATGCAACAACAGACATCCTAGCGTCGGTCTTCTCGGTAAGTGCCCACACGGAGAAGCTGACTGAGGCCCAGACGACATCCCAGCTGATAGAGGCTTGGGCTGGGTGAACATGGACGACGCTTAAAATCTGGGCCATGAAGTCCTTCCCATCTACGTTCTCTGCAGCAGCCTCCATGATGGCTTTGACATGCAGTCCAACAGACACGAGCGTAATGAGGGTAAGTGCCCATGTCGTTGAGATGGAAAATCGCGTGGGACTGGCTGCTGGAACGACGAGAGGGTAAAAGATGACGACATGCATCAGCAGTAAGCTGACCAGGAAGAAGTCTTTTGGGACATATGGGAGAACGGCTACGAATCCGAGTGCTGTTAAGCAGGAAAGTATCAACCGTGCTGGTATAGTTGCAGGCCTCGGTGTCTTCTTGTCTTGCAAAGGATCTGCTAGCACGAGGGCAAGAAAGAAGAGGTTGGAGGCAGTCGATATCGCGACTATCTGTCCGAAAAGCATGTATGCCCACGGGTGTTTGACGTTATAGCGCTGTCCTGAAGGGGACATTTTCAGTATACATATAGGGGGATAGCGACGTAATAATGAACCTTCGATGTGCAGGAAAGCAGTCCATGCTCCGACGGTATACAGGCATATTTGCTGGGACCAAACCCATCTAATGCTCGTGGAGCAGACTTCTAACCATGCTTGTTCGAACAGTGTAGTATCAACCAACCACGCTGTCAGCCGTGGAAGTGCGAAATCTGTGGAGGGAGGGTGTGCGATTTCATATTCCACTAGACTTCCCTATGACGAGCGAATGGTCAGCTATGACATCTATATAACACGATTGTAGTGACAACTTACCACCAAGAATTGAATCATATCTATACATATTGTTCAGTGAGCCAGTGAAGGGGAGACGTGTTATGAACAACGCACAGAACCAGGTGTGCAAAAAGGATGCCAAAGCTAGTCCAAGGAAAGCCCATTTTCGCTTATTTGTAGTCTGTGAAATTGACACTGGGAGAGATCGGACGATGAGAAGGAATAGTGCTGCAATGAGCGAGAAAAAAGAGGCGAATATAAACAGAGCTATGGATTCATGCATGAGCGTTGTCGTGTCGTGGCGTTTGCTCAAACGACGTAGACAGTCGGAATTGAATTTTGCTGGACACCCACTTGTCTCCGGCCGATCCTTATTCCGGGCCGGTCCTATGACGTCGCCTGTTATAGTCTATGTCCCTCAATGTCTAGAGCGACATTTACACGCTTTCCTGAAATTCAATACAAGTGAAGTAGCCATGATGCATTCGTGTCCCTAGACCAATAATAAGGAGCTAACCGAAGAGTTAGTGAGCTGGGGTGCTCTTCGGGCACGAGTCTAGCTTCGTGCGACCACATTCCCTTGAAGTACACAATTCGACCAGTCACCAGTCCCCTTTCTTGAGGGAATTTTATGCTTTATTTGGCGAACTGCTACTTTCCTCTTGTTCAATGTGCTCAAGAAGCCTATTCAGAGCACTAGTGGTTGCTAATGCACGAATGCAGTCATGTTCTATTGTTTTCGATGAGATCCACTGGTATCTGCTTTGTGACTGTGTGCCTATTGAATTGGCTAAAATCTCACGACTACAATCTCCTCGCATCCTAGCTCTGGATCTGCTATCCATGGCCCGTGTTTCATTCCTGGAGGTCTGCAACAATAAGATCCTGCTTCAAACCATTTCGAAAGTGTTTTGTCGAAGATACGTCCTTTCAAAATGTAGCATTCCTAGACATCCTGATCGTTAGGATCCGAGGGATTCAGCTCACTGATCTGTCAATTCTACGTACCTCCCAGTAATCGTGAATAGCCTCCGACGCTGGACCACCTGAGCCTCCCCATTCTTGACTAGGCGGATGTGAGAGAATCAGAGTTTTATCCCCAGTGGAAGCATCCTCAGATAGCACGCGAACGCTTGCTGCGCCGTCGCCGCTGGAAGTTGAGGCGAACTGGGAGACGTGCGTGAATTCAATTGTTGGTTTTGGCATCCTGCGATGAGGGTCTTCAGCAAGTCAAAAGACTCAACTGATCTCGCTACCGCAACGTGCCGCGTATGATCGGAAAGGTCTTAAGAAACAACATGCAGAGCAAGCTTCGATTAGGGTAGTAGATCTGAATTAGTTACAATGTAAAAATATCATGGTAGTGATACAGCAATGGGGTAGAAAACATAATGTACAAGTAGTGTAAAGCAAAGCCTCGTACGACAGAAAGACGAAAGAAGAGGGTACGAGGTTAGAGAATAACGAGGCAAATCAAAGAAAAGGAGGCGTCTACACATTCAGTATCCCTTGCGCTGTGGCAAAAGGGAAAGCCTGACGAAGGTTCTCCTCGATCTCTTCTGGCGAAGGCATGGCAGCCGGTGGTGTAGCTCCGCGCACCACTTTCACGTTCAGTGCCTTCAGCGCCAGTGTGTCGTCTCCCACTAGATGCTTATCCAGTTCTGACAGAAGTTGTCTGTCTCCCAGTGGATGTTCCAATATCATGGACACCCGCGACAGGCCAGGTAATTCAAGTCCGGGGCTGGAGAGAATCTGATAAGCGCTCTCGTTCCGCGAGGCCCCTTTAAAGCGGAAGTCCAAGTCAATAGATTCGAGATTGATGAGACCTGTGAGATCGGCTGAATAGGGCATAAGATTCTTATTGTAAGATGATTCAAATGCGATCAGACACATACCTTCTGAGAGGCCTCCTGCGAGCTTGAGATGCTTCAGACTCCCCCGTAAGCTTTGCATAAACGGAAGCATTGAGGGTGCTCCGCCATAAGCGTTCTCGATGTCTCGTAGCTCCAGTGAATCGATAGCTGGCAACGTTGCTAGTGCGTCATGGGAAATGGCTGACGGGGAAGCTACGAATCGAATGTGCTCTAACTTAAGCGATGTTAATGACGGCAAGCTTGACAGGAGGACACAAAGTGCGGAAAGATCTTGGAACGTGAACGTGCTCAGGGTGAGCTCTGTGATGGTGGTGTTGGGGGAGAAGAGGGAAGATTGGGAATTGATGATGAAAGCGTGGCCATGTACGAAGCTAAGAGAGTTGACGTGTCCTGCTCCGTTCACAAGGTTCACTGCGCGTTGAACGTGTGCAAAGGACGAGTTGAATAAGCCTCCGTAGAAGTAGACGCTAGCCTTGACGGCGTTGATGAGGAACGGGAAGCTGCTGGATGTTTTGGGAAATTCAACGAGGTCAAGGAACGCGGACGCGTTCTTGGGGTGTATGTTGATTCGACGGAAGAGGTGATACCGAGTACGAGGGAGCCAGTCTCGGTTGACTAGACTGCACACCTGAAGTGTTGCAGAGTCAGATTGGCATTGGTCGATGATAAAGTCCACAAGCTCGGAGGGCATGCAGATAGGCATAGTCGTAGTAGTGGGCAAATGAGGGCAGTGGCGTTGGTATTAGGAGCGATTCCAAGCTGTATATATAGGGTATTTGCAAGAGCGGGTGTCTTCCCGAAGGCCGCAAAAGTCCCATGCCCAATCGTGAGTCACAAGGAGAGAGGGTGAGTGCCTCATTAAGGCGTCGAGTATTGTCCAAGGCAAGGCGAGAACATCTCCATGGCCGAAACTTTAGTCAAAGTTGGAGTCTCGGCGCCGTGTGAATAGTCACCGGTCTCCAGGGAAAGCATCCGGGATTCAGATTGTTTCTGGGTTCATTTTATTGACGGATATACGACCATTTGGAGGTGAGAACAAAGCTGAGAGCCCGAGACATGGAAGAGACAAAAAGAGTTCGCAAACAACACGGAGGTTGTCAGTCAGGTTCCAGTGATCCGATCAAATGATGCCGGCCTTTGCCCAAATAAGGATGCCGGTCCTGGTGTGGCGGTCATGCTAGAGTGCGCCCTACGTAGGCTTGGTCCGGTACCACCATCACCTCCATTGCGCTTTACAATGCTATTGTCTTCGCTACCCGTCGCGCTTCAGCTCATGCTCTA
>Ga0247730_1001501_pt1 | contig 12869 bp, 21 predicted proteins | sample UWRJL073202C2_FD_180959 | JGI IMG/M metagenome (GOLD analysis project Ga0247730, IMG submission 180959) | Plant litter microbial communities from Arlington Agricultural Research Station in Wisconsin, United States - UWRJ-L073-202C-2 | ecosystem: Environmental > Terrestrial > Plant litter >...
CATCCGAAGGCAGATGTCGACGATCACGTAGGGCGTGCCCTTGACCATGACGGTTACCAGCGCCAAGCGATCCTTGGTGGTGATCGTTGGCGCTGGCTGGCCGCAACTGCTCATGTTCTCGGTGCCGTAGTAGCTGATCAGGAATGCCGCCACGCGCAACGCGCCTTCCTCATGTTCCGGCGAGAGCTTGAACGAGACGACTGAGCTTTTACCGCCACCGCCTGCCGTGACTGTCGGTGCTGGCTCGTCCAGCCCCTGACCGACGCTGGCGCCGAACTGGCGCTCCATGAATGCCGACACCAGACCGTGATGGGTGCCGCCAGCGCTGATGGTGTGCAGTGGGTCGTTCAGATCGCGGGCATCACAGTTTCCGCGCAAGTGCACCAGGTTCGCCGCTACCAGCTGTTGCTGGCTCCCGGTGTTGGTGACGGTGGTCATTGGCTCGTCTGCACCCTTGGCGTGGGTGGCGTTGAAGCCGCCATTCATCTGGGCCATGAACACAGTGCTGATGGACTGCCCACCGCCACTGGCGGTAACGGTGCCGACTGGGCCGCAGATATCGTTCACGCCGTGGCTGCGGCGCTTGGTTTTCCCTGCACCTTCCCCGTGTCCAGCCTGAACGATGTATGCCGATGCGAGTGCGCGATGGTTCTGGGTCATCAGCGCACCCGTGGGCTGGTCCACACTTACCGGTTTGCCCGAGTATTCCGGACCGCCAGCACCGACCATCACCGGACTGATCAGGGTCAGTTCGCCACGATTGGCACACGTAACGGTCGGCAGCGGCTCCAAAGGATCGTTTATGCGGTCGCTTCCCTGATGCGTAGCTGGCGCGATAACTGGGCTGACAACCGAGAAGGCGCCGCCTTTCGGGTAAGAGGTGACGGTGCGTAGCGGCTCGTTCGATGACTGAACGGCCTCACCGGACCAGTTGGCAATCGGCACAATGAACGGCGTCGGATTGTCGATGACCAACTTCTTCATGCCCTTGGCCACACGTCGAAGCGTAGCGGGGGCCAGGTCCTTCTTACGGCCGAAAATGCTTTTGCCGAGGTCGCTGAAGTCGATGCACTCGGCGGCAGTTCGCCACGGCTTCTGGCCCTTGGCGGGCTTCTTGGCGTGTGTCGGCTCCGGCCAGACAATCGGTTGACCATCGCAGCGGGCCAGCATGAACAGGCGTTCACGGCTGGTCGGCGCGCCGAAGTCGCAGGCCTTGATGACTTTCCACTCAACCACGTAGCCCATGCCTTCCAGCAGTGCCACGAAGCGCCGCCATGTGCGTCCGCGCTGCTTTGGGTCTGGGATCAAAAATTGTTGGCCGACCGGCACGACCTCACCTGGTGCCGCTACCTCGCCGCCGATCTTGATGACCCGGCCGGACACCTTGTCCCGCTTTGCGATCAATCTGCCCCACTGCAAAATTTGCTTCACATTTTCCAGGCTGATTACCCGGGGACGCTTCATGCCTGCCCATTTCAGGCCGATCCATGACAGATTGCGAATCTCGCGCTTACGCGGCTGGCCGCCGGCTGCTTGGCTGTGATGGGTGCAATCCGGCGACATGTGAAACCAGCCCACGGCCCGGCCGCCGCACTCTGTATCCGGATCACCATCGAACACGTCCGTAGTGAAGTGCTTGGTGTGCGGGTGGTTGACGGTGTGCATGCTGATCGCCGCAACGCTGTGGTTCTTCGCCACGGTGACTGCACGACCCAACCCGATTTCCAGCCCGGTACCGGCACCGCCGCCACCGCAGAAGAAGTCGACAACGATTTCATCGTCTTGCGGGTTGAAGCCAAGGCCGTACTGGGTTTTGAAATCGAAGGGGTGTTTCTTCTGGTGAGCGGACATAGATCATCCTCGCCGGTGTGGCGTGATTCGTTGAAGTGGGATTGGGTCTTGCCGGAGCGGCCGTTATAGCGACGTGATTTAAAGCCGTGTCGAGCCCGGCCTAAACTCAAATCTCAACCCAGGAGCGGCCGAGATGACCGACAAGCACGTAATGGAACTGAAGCAGGCGCTCATAGCCGTATTGGCAACGGCGGCGAGCATGGGTATTGATATTGACGAGCTGTCGGAGCTCGCAGGGCAAGATCTGCTTGAGCATGACGGCCTTGCGTGGTTCGACCAATTTAAGCCTGGCGCTATGCAGGAGCTTCGCCGGTGCCGAGATTTGGTGACAGGGGCCGACCACGTCGACTGGTAGCTGGCGTCCGCGCCGGAACTGAGGTATACGGATTACCGGCATGATGCAGGCGCAGAGGCGCTCGAAGATTCCATACAGAGATGCGAGCAGTTGCGGCCTGAAGCCGTGACAATCGTACTGTGCAACTGATTATATTCGTTTTTTTATAAGGATTGAAAAGTGCTAGATGTGAAGATAGTAGCCTCCTCAGGTTGGGAGCTTGTTCATAGCGTCACAGTCCTTCTCGACAGTAGCAAGGTGACAGTGACATACGAAGGACTGGCTATGGATATTGTCTTTAAGCACGATAATACTGGAGAGGTTCGTTATGACGGTAACCAAAAGGATTCGCGATGGATACTTGAACTATTGAATTTTACCAATGCGTTTGGCGAGGGTAAGTTGGAGCCAATTCCATTCGCAGTCTCCGACGGACGTGACGTCAACATTTCCTTTTTCGTGCAGACGCTAAACGTTGAGACATTCAACAGGGTTCTTACACTCAATTTTTATAAGGAACCCGTTGGGCTATGAGCGAGACAGCTGAAATTCAAGGCACGCCAGTCAGTTCCTCTGGCGGTATTGGAAGGAAGCCAGCTAAGGCTGCCGCGGCTTCCTCGGGAAGGCCGACCGAGGCTCTGGGAACGTTAACTGAAAAGATGGGTACCGGCGAAAACGCCAAAAACTCGATCGTCTGGATGACAATTACTTGGAGCTTTTCAATTGCCACTGCGTTGAGCTTGCTATTCTTCTCTCTGGTTGTTTGTTATAAGGATTTCGCATACTTGGAAAGCATCAAGTCCGTATGGGCAATGTTTTTGCCTCTTATAACACTAGCCTTGGGATATGCATTTGGTAAAAGTAAATGATTCGGGTGCCACGGGATCGTGCCCGCTTTACGGCCGCACTTGGCGTGATGGGAAATCAATCGCGAATTCGCGTATCAGCCGCTTCAACAGCGTGTTGCTGATTTGCAGATCCTTGAACGCGGCGGTCTGCGAAAGGCCACGGTCCCTGGCATCTTTTATGCGGGCGACGTTCATGGCGTCCGCTACCGGATCTGGCTTACGAGTGATGGTGATGTCGTTCGCGTTGAGCCTGATGAACTTGAATCCACCTTCCTCGGCTATGCGGTTGAGGACGTATCCGCTCAGGCCGGTTTCTTCATGGATTCGAACGCGGGGGAGTGTCTGCGCCAGGTGCTTTACCCGGGCTTTAACTTCCTCGCTGACCCGCACGCCAGATGCGCCTGTTCGTGGTTTGCGCTGAGCCTTTGGCTTGGTTGGCACGGTGTCGCCGGGCACAGCCGGTGCAGAGTTGCGGCCGTATTGCTTGGCGTTAGGCTCTGTACGCTGCACGAAACCTTCCACAACCTCTATCTTTCCGCCCTTGGCCAAGAACCGGTCAATGGCTGCGTTATGCAATGCCGATGTCTCGGTGTTTCGCTGAACCCCGCTCAGCTCCATGCTGATCATGGATGCGCACCGAAGAAGGCGAACAGGCCGATGATCACTGACAGGGCTGCCGTCCAGTAAAGCATCAAGGTGCCGAAGTCCGTTGGGGGCTTGGGTTTCTGTTCAGCGACAGGCGCTTCATCGCAGCGCTTGGCGAAGCGAACGGCCTTGTCGATGCCAGTGCACATTGCCTTGGTGCAGTCGCTGGCGCGGTCTACGATGCTGAACTCGCCGTTGCCGCAGGGCACCACTTTGAATCGCGACGGCGGTGCTGGATTGATGCGCCCGACCTTGTCATAAAACTCAGCGGTTGAGAGCGTGCAACGCTGGCGCAGGCCTTCGAGGATCGCGCGGTTCTGGCTGATCGTCTGATTCATTTGATTCTCCAAGACCGCATTGGCCAGATGCCAGGCACTGGTGACCTAGCCCAGCCGTGAGACTGGCCTGGCATCTGCCGATGCGGTCGTAATAGTTGGGGGAGGGTGATGCAGGGGGCCGCTTGCGCGGCGTGTACTCATCCGCATCGGATATCGCTCGAATCCCTGGGTGTCGCCCGTCTTCGCCGCTGCAATATCAGCTTGGGCTCGGGGCAAGATGGCCATCCCGCAGTCACGCCGTTGGGCCGAGCGATATCCGATGCGCTCTCTTTGAGAGGATCGGGCAGTTAACGTCGGGCTGACGTGGCGCTGGTTGTTCAGAGGATCGCCGTAAGGGTTTTCGATCCGTCGGCATGCTCTGTGGTTAGGTGCATGACCGCGCAGTGATTAGATCGAGCCTGGATGGTCTGAGCGGCTTTGGCAAAACGCTCGTTGGGTTTGTCATCGCCATCCGGCAAGTGAGTTGTGCAGGTAAGGCTGGAGCAATCCTCCCCATTTGGCCCTTCGCCGTCGTGAGCGATGTCGAAGCTGGCAATCATTGCGATCCCGTTCTCCCTGGTGATGGCAATAATCTGCAGCATCAAAGGGCTGATTTGGCTGTCGTAGATTTCTTCTTTGTTCATGTAGCGCTCCCGGTTTGCTGTCTGATGATTTCCCGTCTGGCCCTGTCGCCAAGGCCAGCCAGTGAAATCCAAACCGATTCCTATCAGCGCTTTCCAAAAGCAAATCAAAGAGTCGATCTGTGGTGTTGCTCAGCCAACCTTGCGTGCCGAATTACCGGCCACGGAAGCGAGCGTTGTTGCGAACTGTTCCCTGAACTCAACGGCCGTTTGGCGTCAGGGTCTGTCTTTATCGGATTTAAAGAGCGTTCCGGTTAACCGAGGCCTGTTTAGCCCATCCCTGCTGGCCCTCAATCGGTGCTCAGCGGCGATGGGTGTAATTTAGAAAACTAAACGGAATTCGTCAATGGTTATTTTAAGAAAACTTAACATGCGAGTCGGCCAAATACTCGCCAGCGCCACCCACGTCAAGACTTACGATTTAGGAAGCTTCACGCTATGCTTCGTTAAGGCTGTATGTATGTACAGTATTCTAGGGGGGGGGTAGATAATGGCTAAGAAGCAGGCTAAACCGGTAGTTCGGCAGGAAATGAGTGGTATCGAGCGGCTTGGCTTGAGGGTTTCGTCAATGATCAACCACCCGATTGCGCAGGATCAACGCTGGGTGACGATCCATAGAATGGACTCGGACGGGGACAGGGAGTGGGAGGAGGTTATGAGCTTGCTGTCAGAGACCGATGGCATTGAAATGACCTTCAATGACGAGGACGAGTCTGTAACGCTCAAGTGGGAGGCGTCGTCAGAGAACGATCACCAGGTTGAGTTGCAGGACGAGCTCGTAGCGGTGGAGGAGCCTGCACCTTTCTGACATACAACAAAAAGCCCGCTCACTGGCGGGCAATTATTTTGATTCGTAGCTATTTAGGTCTGCATCAGAGCTCCGGCGCACGCGCCAACAATGGACTCGCTCTTTGCAATTGACTGTAAGCGTTCGCGCACTGCCAGTGCCACTGTTTCATGCCCATTGCACTCAGCCATTGAAGCCAGGTGCTGCAACGCCTCAGCAATCGCAATCTGATTACGAAGCAGGGCGCTCAGCAATGTCGGGGTTACCTCGCTTCTATGCATCTGCTTGCTCCTGAGATTGAAAGAGGAGCGTAGATCACAAATCCAAAAGCGCTAGATCGGTGGAAAGCGACAAATCGCAGTCAATAAAAACCCGGCGCTTGGCCGGGCTTGATTTCGTCTATTTAGCTGGCGCCGGAACACCTTGCAAGGCTTTCTGCTGCTCTTGAATCTGCTGCAATAGTGCCTGCGTATCTTTGGTTTGTTGCGCCATTGTTGCCTGGGCTGCCGCAATATCCTTGCCTACACCAAAGCCAGCGATAGTGCTGGATACCAGGCTGGAGTTGCTGCTCTGAATGCCGAAGAAGATAGTCAGAGTGCTTGCGACGATCGCGCCAACAATGGCCAGCGTCGTATTCCGCATAGATGACCTGAAGTCTTTCAGGTGTCCAAGGTCTGCTTCTACCGCCTTAAGATCGCCGCGCATTCCAGACATTTCCAGCCTGATCTCGCCCATAGCATCCTTGACGGTTTGCTCGAAGCTCTGGAGGCGTGCATCTACCTTGAGGTTCTGATTCTCAAGATGGGCTTTCAGTTCGTCGCGGTTCAGGTCAGTCATGGGTTCAGTATTACTGACGGGCAAGGCTTTGTCAGCCCCTGCATAAGCAGCGGATGCGCGATCAGTGAATGATCGTCTTTGCGGTTTAAGAATATGCTCATCCACACTGAATGGGTCAGCCCCCGCGAGCTGGGCGTCGCTTAAGCCGCTATAGAAGCCCGCTCCTTTTTCGGAGAATTCAGAGCTCTCAATCATCGATCTGTATCCGGGTCAGCTTCCTAGGCCTTATGAGATCATCGCCAGCATCCTTCTGAAATGCTTCCCACATGTCCACTGCGGCATTGTGATAGCGCAACCCGGCTTTCTTTGCCTCTTCAGCTGAGGCCCTGATTCCATCCGCTGCCTCTTTCTGGCCTGAGGTTCGAGCGATATTTTCCGCCTGCACGGCGGCCGCAACCGCAAGATGGTTGGTCTTAACCGTGTACTCCGCCAGATGCCTGATGGCCTCCATTGCTGCTAAGTTGAACTCCTGCTGAGTAGACGGCTTGGGCTTACTCTCTGACTCATCACTCACAATCTGCATCCTTCAGTTGAATTGGAATTCCCACCACGCAGCTACTCAGCCCTTTCCCGCACAATCCGCCCATCACGGACCTCATCAGCAAAGCCCAACAGGGATGCCTCTGACGATTCGTAATTGCTGACAACTTCCAGTAATGCGCTGGCCTCAGCCTCATTCCCAGCGTCCGCGAAGGCGTTCGCTGATTTTCGCAGATCGGCAGATGACCACTTTAGAAGAAACGCTGCTGATATGAGCGCTTCGCGTAGTTGCTGGCTTTCCGTGGATACTGTCATTCCATTCCCTTATTTAACGCGGGGCAGAAGAAATCCACCACCAATCTAATCCTTTCTCTCGCGTACGATCCGCCCGTCTCGGACTTCATCCGCATAAGCCCTGAGCGCATCAATATGCTTATGGAGCACAACGATCTTTCCTGCCGCCGCCAGTAACGCAGCATCACCTCGGGCCTGAGACTCTCGAAACAGGTCGTGAGCCGCATCGTCCATAGCAGAGGCGGCGTCCAAAAGTCCCCGCCGCAGCAGTCTATTCGATTTATTGAGACTCATGATTCCTCCCGCAGGTGGCATCACTACAGGCTGCTACGCCTTCCGCGCATTCCAGATAAGTAGAACCTTGGCGTGAATGGTCACGTCATCGACTCTGGCCGTCTGATTCTCATAGTGCTGGTTGTCCGAGATCAGCCGGTAATGATCTTCGTCCAGCCGCATCATTCGCTTGATGTACAGCTCCTGATGCCACGTTACGACGTAGATACCTTCGCCAATGAACTCTTTGACGCCCCGGTCTACGATGACCAGATCCTTGTCATTGATTGTGCCTTCCATGCTCTGACCCCAGCCGGTGATCATCGCCAAGGCAGACGCTGCGGAGTAGGTGACGCCTTTTTCGCGCAGGATTTCTTCGCGCACCACCAAGTTCCGGACTGCCTCGTTGTAATCGGCAGGGACCTGGCCGTGACCCATAGCGCCACGCACGTCGTACTGAGGTATCAGGATTTCGCCGTTGCTCGGGCGCAGCGCCGCAAAGTTACCCGGCAAATAAGGCTGGCCATTCACGGCTGGGCTATCCGCCTCTGCTGCCGCAGCGAGCATCATTTCCCGCGCCTTCTCAGAAAGATTCTTTCCTGCCTTAGTCGAGAGCATGTGCGCGACTAGCTCCGCACTACTAGAGCCAGCCTTTGGCGTGCCTGCTGATGCAGGGTCTGTTGCAGTGCCGGTGCCCTCGGACAGCCAGTCAGGCGAGCACTCCAGCGCTTTAGCTAGCGCTAGAAGGTTCTTGCCTTTGGCTCCATTTGTGCCGCTCACCCAGAAGCTCACGGTCGCTTTGGATACGCCAGTCAATTTGCTGATGTCTGTAGCGCTGAGGTTCAGCTCCCTCATGCGCGAGGTGACGCGGTCTTTAAATTCCATATTTAGGATTCTAAACATTTCACTGTTTAGATAACTTGCCTTGTAGTGTTAAGAACTCTAAACTCGACGCAGACATTGGAGAGGCACCATGACCTACGACGAAGCCCTGAAACATTTCCGCACCGGACGCGCCATTGGCGACGCCCTTGCCGTGTCTGGTAGCCGTGTTTCGCAGTGCCGTTCAGCTGGCGGATTCTCCTACCCGATGCAGTGCGTTCTTGAGAAAGAATCCTCAGGGGCATTGATCGCAAAGCGGGAAGACGACCCAGCGCAGTCGCTAAAGAAATCTGCCTAGTTGGGCACAATTAAGAGTTTGCAATCCGTGATGGGTTGCCGCCACTGAAACAAAGACGAGGTTTTACGAATGGAAGCTTTCTTGGATGCATGCCAGGCCGCAGTGAAAGACAACGAGCCCAAAACCCTGGCGGCAAAAATGGGGCTTTCTCACGTGAGCCTTCTGCAGCGTGCAAACCCCGACAACGATGCACATCACCTGACGATTGAACAGCTGTTCGGCGTGATGTTGCACACCGGCGACCATCGACCGCTTCAAGTTCTCGCGCGGGAGCTGGGCTTTGACTTGGTCGCCCGCGTTCCTCAGCAGCCGGTGAGCTTGAACCAAGCCTTGCTGCATCTCTCGTCTGAAATGGCTGAAGTTACGCTTGAGGTTTGCCGGGCACTTGAAGATGGCCGGGTTTGCCAGATCGAAAAAGCTTCGATTCGAAGAGAAATCGAGCACACCCGACAAAAGCTCGACCTGCTTGAAGAGTCAGTAAAGGTCGCCTGAATTCCAGACACAAAAAAGCCGGTGGCTAGACCGGCTTCTTCAACAACACTTTGTGAGGTCGATTATGCACACCATATCCACCCCGATCAATAGCAGGGCTGATTCGTCAGTCATGCATCAATCGCAAAATATGACGCGCCAGGTCATGTCGTCGCGTGAGATCTCCGAACTTGTCGAGGCTCGCCACAACGACGTCCTCGCCACAATCGAACGGCTCTTCTCGAAGGGGCTTTTACGATCTCCTCGTAAAAGCCGCCGGGAAGCTACTGGCGGTCGTCCCATCGATGTTTACGACCTGATCGAGCGGGACACCCATCTCGTTGTTTCTGGATACAGCGACGAGCACAGAGCCCGAGTGATTGATCGTTGGCAGGAACTGGAAGACCAGGCATCACGCCAGTTTGCAGTTCCATCGACCTTGCCCGAAGCGCTACGGCTCGCTGCTGACCAAGCGGAAGAGAACGAACGGCTCATCGGTGTCATTCAGCTCCAGGCACCCAAGGTCGCCGCGATCAAGCGATTGGCTGCTGCCCATGGCGCCGTGTGCCTTACCGATGCCGCCAAGCTGCTTCAGGTCAAGCCGCGCCAGTTCATCGAATGGATGGTCAATCGCGATTGGCTTTACCAGCGTGGAAACCGCAAACGCCTGACAGCCAAGCAGGATCGGATTGATCAGGGCTACATGACTCATAAGTTTACCGAGCTGAAAGCCAATGAGCTGACAGGCGAGACCAAAGCTGTTCCTCAGCCTCTGGTAACGCCCAAGGGGATGGCGCGCCTCGCTGAAATGCTGCAGGAGGCTTTGTAATGGCCGGCGACTGGATCAAGTTTGAACTTACCACCTTGGACAAGCCCGAGGTATGCCAGATCGGTGACCTGGCTGACATCGACCCCGATGCTGTTGTGGGCAAGCTGATGCGTGTGTGGGGTTGGTTCGACCAACAGACCGAAGATGGTAACGCTCCGAGCGTTAGTAAAAAGCTACTGGATCGTCAGGTTGGCGTTATCGGTTTCTGCGAACACATGAAGTCTGTTGGCTGGATGGTCGAGGCTGACGGCGTTATCTCCCTGCCTCATTTCGAACGGCACAACGGCAAGACCGCTAAAAACAGGCTTCTCACGGCGAAACGCGTTGCAAATCACAAGTCTGCTAACGGTAAAGGTAACGCTCCTATCGTTAGCGGAGCGTTACCTAAAGAAGATGTAGAGAAGAAAGAACACCCTCTCTCTGCGCATGAGCCTGTTGATCCAAGAATGCCATCCGCGATGACCCTCGATTGGGTGGCCGATCCTAAGCTTCTGAAAACTTACGCGCTGCATCAGGGGCTGACAGTCGATGCGGTCGCTGATGCCGACGTGGCGGACTTCACCAGTTACTACGAGCCAAAGGGTCAGGTGAACACTCAGGCTGAGTGGGTCAGCATGTTGGTGAAGTGGGTGAAGAACAACCGAACGCGATCTGCTGCTTCGAACGTCACTGCATTGCGGCCGCGGGCTACTGCTGACTTTGATGCTGATGACACCACTTGGATGAACGGGGTGAAGCCATGAGGTCCGTTGCTACCATCGCTGCCCGAGCTGTCGCCGCAGTCGCCTCAGGCGAATACATCGACACAGCCCCGGCTATCGCTGCTCAAGATCAGCAGTCTCGGTCCGATGCCGTCGGCCTGATCATCAATCAGCTGTTCCGGGATCTCCGGTCTATCCACTCCGCGTGGCGCCAGGCATGGCCAAACCAGGCTGCATACGACGCGTCCAAGCTGACCTGGCTGCGGGCATTCGTCGAAAACGGGGTATGCACCCAAGAGCAGATCGACATAGGGCTGACTCGCTGCCGCGCGGAGAATACCGACTTCATTCCGAGCCCCGGCAAGTTCGTCCACATGTGCGTTCCGCTGCCGGAAATGATCGGCCTGCCAAGCGTCGAAACCGCTTACGAACAAGCTTTGCGCAATTGCCACCCGGCGATGCGCGGTCAGGAGAAATGGTTTCACCCGGCGGTCTATCACGCCACGGCAGCGGCCGGTTTCCACAGCTTGCCGTTACTTAGTCGCGAACTGGGTCTTGTCAGCTTCGAAAAGCGGTACATGGTCCAGGTCCGCAAGGTCTGGCGCGGTGAGGATGTTGGGCCGCTGCCTGCTGCGGAGATTGCCGGGCCTGCTCCTGTGATCACTATGGAAGTTGGAAACAAAGCGCTGGCCGAGTTGCGTGCCCGCCGTGGTGGTTCGCGTGCCTGATCGTCGCCTGGCTGTTCCCGAAATCGATACCTACCGTTTTGCGGTTTTCTGCTGCTCGTTCAAGTTTGACCTTGGCTCAACGCCTGATCATGCCTTGGCGCTATTCGCTGATGCGGGCATGGCTCAGCGCTACGGTGCGTGGATGTGGCCGAGCACCTACGAAGTTGTCGATGTCGTCACGGGGAAGCCGGTAGGAAATCTCACCGTCAAGGGAGCTGCATGACCGATCTTATATTGCCTTGGCCCCCAAAGGTTCTCAGTCCCAACGCGCGGACGCACTGGGCAACCAAGAGCCGTGCGGCCAAAGCGTACCGCAGCGCCTGCTACCTGCTTTGCCGCCAGGCTGGTTTGTCCGCTCCCATAGGTCGCGCGCTGCTTTCGCTGGAATTCATCCCGCCTGACCGCCGTCGCCGCGACGATGACAACTGCATCGCCGCATTCAAGTCCGGCCGTGACGGTGTGGCTCAAGCTCTGGGCATCGACGACAGCCGTTTCGTAACCCAACTGCAGATCAGCGCCGAGACCATCAAGGGCGGTGCTGTCCGTGTTCGTATTTCTGATTACGTTGAGGTCCAACGATGAGCCATCAATTCAAGTCGGGCGATCTGGCAATGATCGTCGGGGCACATACCACTCCGGAAAACGTTGGCAAAGTATGCGAACTGGCGGAGCTTTTGGCGCCTGAGCAAATCAGCACATGGCGCGATCCTATTGATGGCAAGCGGGTTCAAAACGGTGATGTTGGCTCCGCTTGGGTAGTGGTTGGCGAAGGGCTCACATCGTGGTGCGGTTCGAATGGCTGGGTAATGGCTGACCCGATCCATCTGATGCCATTGCGCGATGACTTTGCGCCTGAGCAGCGCAAAGCGCAGGAAATGCCAGCATGACTGCTGCCGTGCGCATCACTGATGCCGAAATCAAACGCCAAGCCGCCGGCAGTGAGCGGGATCTACGTGACGTCGAGAATCGAGGCCTGTACCTGCGCTTCACCCGGGATCGCGCCCGTGCATCGTGGTACCTGGTGCGCAAGGGTAAGTGGAACCTCGTTGGCAGCTTCCCCGACCTGACCGCCAAACAGGTCGTCGCGGCACTGCCCTCTATCCGACTGCGCATCGAGGCCGGGGCCAACTCCACGCTGTCGAAGTGGGCGACCACGGGCGAGCTGCTGAACTGGTTCGCAGAGCGATACGCACGGGACCGTAGCCTGTCCGACAAGCGCAAGAAAACCGGCGCGTCGATGATCAAATGCCACCTTATGCCGTGCCTGGGCGAAACACCCTTGGCCAACATCGACAAAGCGACCCTCGACAGCCAGCTCATGTGGCCGATGCAGGAAAGCGTTTCCATCGACTACGTGCGATCGGCATTCCAGTTGCTGGCGCTGGCGTTTGGTCAGGCTTTCAAACTGCGCCTGATATCGGCCAACCCGATGAAGGACATCAAGTTCAAAGACTTCTCGACAGCCAAGGTCGGCATCAAAGCATCCAGGCTGCGCGGTACCCAGTTGCAGGATCTGATTCACCACTTGGCCGGGGTCATCGAATCCAATCCGCATGACGGCATGCTGGCCGTGATGATGCTCTGCCACGGCACCCGCATCGGCGAAACCCGGCAGGCCCGCTGGTCCCACATCAGCTTGGCCGAGCGCGAGTG
>Ga0247730_1001502_pt1 | contig 12865 bp, 12 predicted proteins | sample UWRJL073202C2_FD_180959 | JGI IMG/M metagenome (GOLD analysis project Ga0247730, IMG submission 180959) | Plant litter microbial communities from Arlington Agricultural Research Station in Wisconsin, United States - UWRJ-L073-202C-2 | ecosystem: Environmental > Terrestrial > Plant litter >...
AGCCGGAGCCCACGTCATCGCCACAGCCAGCCCGCGGGCACGCGACCAGGTCACGTCGCAGGGGGCGGACGTCGTCATCGACCACACCGCCGCCGACGTCGTCGTCGCGGTCGGCGAGCCCGTCGACGTCCTGCTGAACCTCGCCCCGATCGAGCCCGACACGTTCGCGGCCCTGGCCACGGTCGTGCGCGACGGCGGCGTCGTCGTGAACACGACGGTGTGGATGCCTGCTCCCAGTGACGAGGCGCGCGGAGTCCGCGGCGTCGACCTCTACGTCCAGAGCGACCGCGAACAGCTGTCGGGCCTGGTCGCACGCGTCGATCGCAGGGAGCTCACTGTCGACGTCGCCCGACGCGTATCGCTCACCGAGCTGCCGGCCATTCACTCAGCAGCAGCCGCCGGCACTCTTCACGGCAAGATCGTCGTCGTCCCCGATGCCGAGTGAGGTCGATCGATCAGCGATGACCCGGGCTACGCAACGAGTGCCTGCCGCCGTGACACGCGTCGGGCACTCGCGGGGGTTAGACGCAACTGACTGAGTGCGAGCGCCGTTGAGCCAGACAGCGGCGGGCCGGGCGGTCGCTTCCGCGCATACTGTTCAGGTGGAGTCGCTCATCCGTTATGCATTCGAGCTCGTCCCTGGTGATCGACAAGCACAGATCGATGCCCACCAGATTGGTCTCGCCTTCGTTAGATCAGAGGCCCGTGCATTCGAGTGCGACATCCCGTGGTCTGTTTCCGCCGAATGGCCCGACAGCATCGCGAAGGCGGGCCGGCACCTGTCTGAGATCTCAATACGTCGTCGTCATGAAAGTGACGACTACCACCAGACTGGCGTGGTCGGTGAGTTCACAGATGCCGATTGGGAGGCATTCGTTGCCTTTAGCCCATACGCATTCGACGGCACGGTGTGGGGCGAGGGCGGGTCGCGTCTGGCTCACTTCTCTGACTCCGGCACGGCGCTTGACATCTGGCTCACTCAGGAACAGAAGGCGCAGTTCGCAGACCTGATGCCGAGCGTGGACCTTCGGCCGCTGCTGACCCGACGCCAGATCCGGATGGCGCAGGCAGCTCCTACGCCGATATCACCGCGCGGCTAAAGGCCACTGCGAGCGTCGTACGGCCTCCCGCGTAGATGGCATCGAAGTAAAGACCTCCAGACTTCGAGACTGGTCTCGGTTCGACAGGCAGCTCAATGCCGCCCGATTCGGCCGCATGACATGCGATGCGATTGTCTGGTGTGTCACGCGTTCGAGTCGCCCACGCACCTTCGTGGACGTGATGGGGTGGTTGTCTGACGCAGGGTTGACGGCCGCGGAGATGGAGGGCTCTCTTCGGCCAGAGCACCGCGACAGGTCAAGATCCAGGAAGCACTCAGGTCGCCCGCCGAACTACGTACCTGGCTGACGCACGCGTGTAGACCGACCTTCTCGAGCGTTGTCGACTTCTACCCCGTTGATCCGAAGCGGCGGCAAGACGCCTGTCTCGAGGCGCGAGGTCAAACACAGGCGGGCTTTGCGACTTTCTTGCGTGCTAGGACGTCAGGTCATCGATGCGGGATGCGGCTGAGTCCGTGATCGAGCCTTGCTCGATTGCGACGCTCGACAGTGCCGATCGAAAGGACGGACGCCGTCGTGCCAATGTCTCGAGTTCACTAACCAAGGCGTCACCGTGCTGGTTCACGAGGTCCTCGAGCGGACCTGTCCCTACGATCGAAGGCCCAGAGTCCGTTGGACACGCGTCAATGAGATCAGCCAGGAGGGCAACGACTTTGGTCGATCCCTCATCCACAAGTTCCGACAGCTCGTCATAGGCCCAAGCAGGACCGGGCGGATACCCGTTGGCCAAAGCCTTCCGCTCTTCCCTATTCCCTTGGCTCAACCGGCCGTGTTCCCACCAGTGCTCCAAGAGTCGTGCGCGATCCTCCGAGGTCATGGCGCTGAGTCTCCCACTAAGCGCACTGACAGTTTCCAGCCTTACCGCACAGATTGGCCAAAAGCCGATCGCGGTGAAATGACGCGCTGGCGCTATTGGGAATCCGGGGCTGCCCGTTTCTCCAGGAGAAGGGCCTTAATCTCCGCCAGTTCTAATCTGACTGATGCGAGGTCGCGGCGTGTGGCTGCGCTGAGGTCTTCCTCGGTTTCAGCGACGCGTTCGATCAACCATGTCGCCAGCGCTGCGGTGACGATGCCGAGCAGTGCGATGCCAGCGAACATCAGGCCGACAGCGATCATTCGCCCTGTCGTAGTCACGGGATAGAGGTCGCCGTATCCGATGGTCGTGATGGTTGTCATCGACCACCAGAGCGCGTCGCCAAGGCTTTCGATGTTCGAGCCTGGAGTATCGCGCTCGGCATCGAGCACGGCGAGGGATGCGACGAACACGACCAGTGCAACTGAGCCCGCCACGTAGATGCCGACCTTGCCCCGCAGGGTGCCCCCGGCATGCCGGTTGACCGCTCCCAAGAGTGTGACCAGTCGAAGTAGTCTCAAGGGCCGCAAGAGCGGCAGGGCGATGGTGGCGATCTCCAAGGGTGTTGAGCGGACGAACGCGAGCCGCTCGGTCGACAGGGCCAGGCGGACCGCGAAGTCGCCGACCAGAACGACCCAGGTGATCCAAACGGTCCACCGGCACACGTTTGACCATGCGGGCGAGAGGGTCTGGTCAAGGATCGGCCAGGCATAGGCCGCTAGGAAGGCCATGGTCGCGAGGGTGAGTGGGAGCTCACCAGCTGCCTCCCACCTGGTTCTGCGACGTTCGGCCACGCTCATGAGCGCGACGAGGACACTGAAATCAGTGCCGCTGCGATCGATGGGGACTGCCCGGCAGGCATGGTGAACAGCGAAGCCGTCTGACGATTGGAGACGTTGAGTCGAAGCCCATCGCGGTACTGCTCCAGACCGATCAACTTGTCGTTGCGGAACTCCAGGGTTTTCTTCTGGCCGACGAACACCGACCGCGTCGAGGTCACGACGAGCACTCCCGTGTCCTGAGCGACCATCTCCGTTCCGACAACGACGCTGCGGCCGCGAACTCCTCCGACGCGGTAACGCACCCCGCCGCCGAGCGGAACGCTGACACTGCTGGACCCACCGCGGAACTCCCTGACGGCCACTTCCTTCATCAACGCGACACCAAACGACCCGAATGCGGTCTCGCCGTTCTTGACCATGATCGGCGGGGACTCCAGCTCGGGAAGTCGCCCGTCGTTAATCCCCGCGATCACCACCTCCTCAAATAGTGCAAAGTTGTTGCTTGCGATGGCAGTGACTGGCGTGCCGAGCACATTGCCGAGCCGGTGGAGGTGGTCCTCCTCATCGGCGGTCATCACGTCGTCGGCGATGACGTGACGGACAGCCGAGGTCATGACTTCCCACGCCTTGGCGTTGAGCTTGTTCGTGCTCCAGAGCTGGCGGGCATCCTCGACGGCAGCCGGCAACGCGGCGGAGGCCTCGGCGTCACCAGAGGCTGCTCGCATTGCGAGCGATTCGAAATCATCTCGACCCTGCAGCTTGGCCTTCCGGTCATCCCGCAGCCGAGCAAGCATGCCGGGCTGCTTGTCGTGCACAGCTACCTCCACCGCGGCGACCGGCTGGATCGCAACCTCGGTGGTGATGCTCGCCGCAACGGGTGCTGGAGGCGGTATGAGGGGACTCGCCTGCTGCAGGCCCGCAGTAGACACATACTCGGTCCACACCGCACCGTCCCAGTAGCGGAACTCGAACTGACCCAGCGGGTCCGGATACCAATCAGCTGGCGTGCTCATACGTTTCTCCCTCGTCCGTGGAGCAGCGTAATTGCGACAGCCCATCTTCGTCGGGGATTCGAGACACTCTCATCAGACGATGCATGCACGCGGTGAAATGACGGACTAGGTCATAGGGTTTTAGAAACAGCGTTGGTGTTCGGATCGGTAAACCCGCGAGCTGCGCCTGAGTCGGCCAGACTTAAGGGTATGTATTCATGTCCCTGCTGCGGCTACAAGACATTGCCGGGTCGAGGCGACTACGACCTCTGTCCGGTGTGCTGGTGGGAGGACGACGGGGCTGAGCCGTGGGACTCTGACGGACCTAACGGACGAGCGTTGATCGAGGCCCAGCTGGAGTACTTGACCGAGCGGCGTCCCTACAGACAACGCCCAGGTAAGGTCCGCGCTCCCCGCAAGAAGGAGGCACGTGACCCTGGCTGGCAGCCACTAGAACGAACCGCTGAACTGCTCGAGCGCACGGAACGGTCACGCTTGGAACGGGAACGCTTCTACGAAGCGGAGAACCGCCGTATCGCCCAAGAGATCGCGGATGACCCTGAGGGCCCATTCAAGGGGTACAACGCCGCAGTTGAGACTTTGCGGAAGCAGGCGCCCGATCTATCGCATCGAGAGATCAGGACTCAGTTTCAGCACATCAGCGATGAACACGACATGCCATGGTCCGACGCACACCTAGAAATTCTCTCGCGTTTGATGTCGGACGAGCACTACTACCGCGACCATCCGATCCGAGCGATCTGGTGGCTTATCCGCTATCCAGGACCACGCACCTACCGCCGACGGTGGGCCGAAGTCCGCACCGGCACGATTAGCTTCGCCGGGTAGGCCACCATCCTTCAACCCGACAGCAAGCATCACACCCGGAATTTCTGGACGCGCCCCTTCCACCCCGATCGCGGTGGAATGACGCAGGTCCGCTTGTTCCTGTCGTTGTGTGGGCGGTGCCAGGAAAAGCCGACCCGGCCCGCCCTGCAACTTGAGCGCACCACCTGCAGGTCAGCGCCTCTCGCTTGGCCGCAGACTGAGGCGCTGGGGGACTGGCCGTCGACGCGAGGAGACGGCTTCGGCCCTTCCATAATTCCGTGCGACCAACTGGTCAAGACGTCAAACCGAACTGTTCACGAAGCTCATCCAGGTAGGTCTGTAGGGCGTCTTCGCCCCACACACAGATGGGCGGGAACCATAAGGGCGCTGAATCCCATCTGGTCTCGCCTCTCACGGTGACCAGCAATTGCGGCATGCTGGGCAGTCCCCACGGAGCCGTCAACCAGCTAGACCACGAGAAGGTGTTGAGCCCCCAGCCCAGCTCAGCAACTTGGTGCGTGCCCACTTCGCATACCAGTGTTTGGCCGCGAAACGCTCGTAGAGTCAAGCCATCCCAAACGTATGTGACGCGACACGGAAGTAGCAGGCAGTACCCGTACCAAGCCGCCGCCCACGTCCCAAAGAGTGCCATGGCGATCAACGCGAACCGCGCGTTGAAATCCTCATGTGCGGAGGCCGTCGACGCTCCGCCGACAACAGCGGTGGCGGCACCTATCGCTGTCCACGAAAGTGCCACCAAACCCGCGTATCGAAAATCCGGACTCAGCACCACGCGAGCGCCAGCCTCTTCGATCTTCGTCACACCTCAACGATCCCACGTCGGTTCGGGCTCGGCGAGCGTTCCTGCCTACTTGAACTACATGAGCGCCGCCGATTCAGCGCAGGTCCCGATCTTTGGCATCAGCGCCTGGCGGGGTGTCGCAGATCGCCCTCTTGGTACTCGCGGTACTCGCTGCGCTCATTGGTCTCCTCGACATGAACGCCGCCGTCATTGGCCTGTACCTGACGCTGCTTTTTGGAGGCATCGCGTGGGTATTTGCAGCCACTTGGGCAATTGAACGCGTCGAAACTAGCGCTGGCCTCACCAGCGGAGCGTCGTCCAAGTCCATTCTGAATCCGTCCGAATCGCGGTGAATGACGCGGGTCACTGCGGACCTGTCGGTCAGATTGCGTGGGCCTGCATCTTGCGAGACTGAGCTACTCCTAACGCCATCCGACTACCCGCTCGGCTACGACCTCGTTCAAGTTCACGCCTTTGAGGACGGCGCCTGTCATGATCGTCACGCCGCTGCAGGTGCCGGTATTGACGTGGGTCAGTGTTGAGCCGGTGAGGTCGCAGTTCGTGAGGTTCGCGTCCGTAAAGTCGCAGCCAGCGAATGTGGCCGCGCGTATCGAAGAGCCCGTTAGATCTGTTCGCCTGAAGTCGCAGAACCGAAAATGGCATTGATCGAATGTCGCGTGCCGAAGATCCGCCCCCGAGAAATCGCAGCGATCGAACCACTTATTACCTGGGCGCAGACTCGCAAGGCTCATACCGGCGAAGCTCTCGCTCTCAACCTTGGTTGTTGGCGAGAGGCCGTGCAGTCGGTCCCTCCAGCTCGTTTCCATGGCACAAGTGTCGTCGACAGACGGAAGTGTCCGCCGTCGTTCTGCAAGGTGTCGGAAGGCGGCCGCCCGGGCGCTCTCAGTTCACTTGCACGGACACGAGCTCGCGGATTCGTGTTGAAGTTGCGTGAGTGATCCAGCCAGCCTCGATATTGACACTCGAAAGAGCCGCCCGAAACGACGGCCGCTGTCGCCCCAGCGTTTCGAGTTCGTCGATCAACACATCACCGTGCTCATGGACGAGATCCTCAAGCGGGCCAGACCCAACAACCGAAGGACCGGTATCGGGTGGTCCCGCATCAACGAGATCTGCCAGGAGGAGGACAACCCCCACGGAACCCTCGTCCACGAGATCGGACACCTCCACCCAAGCATCGATGGCTTCCCGCGGCTGACCCGTCGCCAACTTCTTTCGCTCATCCCTGTCGCCAGCATTCAGGCGCTGATGCTCCCACCACTGGCTCAACAGCTGCGTGCGGGCATCGGGACTCATGACGATGAGTGTCTCATCGGATGCCTCCGAGACTGTGGCTGGCGCCAACGTCTGCACCTTGGTAGTGAACATCCCTCCACGTTCAGCGCATAGATGCTTTCCGGTCAGACACGCTTGACAGGCGGCTTCTTATCAATGGAAGCCCCGACCGTAGGCGGTGGAAAGACGCAGGTGAGCTCACTCGAGTCGAAGACTGCAGGTGACTGCAAAGGGCTTCCTGACTTCTGATCTGCGTGACAACTCTTCGGGCGATTCCCGCCTGCAGCGACGCCTGCGTCTGCTGCGATGAGAGAGCAAGTCGCGTGAATTTTGGGTGGCTAGGTCTCGATCTAGAGCGTTTCGCCTTCACTTAGGGACCACACAACACCCACTCAGTTCGACGATCGTGGGGGAGCTTCTACTCTCGGGACACCCTGGCACGGATGTCGGTAGGTGACTCTAGGATCAGGACATGGACCGACCCCCAGGGCATGCCTTTGTTTCATATGTTCGCGAAGACGCGGAGCGCGTGGACTGGCTTTGCGAGCAATTGGAGCTGGCTGGCATCAGGGTTTGGCGGGACACCAAAGACCTTTGGCCTGGCGAAGATTGGCGGTCAAAGATTCGCGAAGCCATCACGAGCAACGCTCTCGTATTCATCGGCTGCTTCTCGAACGAGAGCGAGAACAAAGAGGTCAGCTATCAGCGGGAGGAGTTGATCTTGGCGGCGGAGCAGATGCGCCTGCGGCGTCCTGGACGATCGTGGCTGATTCCCGTTCGGTTCGATGAGGTCGACGTGCCCAACTACCCTCTCGGCGCCGATCGAAATCTAAACAGCCTTCATAGACTTGATCTCTTGACGAACACCTCACCTAACCTTGGGAGGCTGATCGCCTCGGTCACAACAATCTTGGTCGATCCCAAGACGGCCGCCTCGCCGTCCTCCGAACGCGCGGACGCCGCCGGACGCAGGTCAGGCGACTCCGGGACTGACCTACGACGAATATTGCTGGACCCACAAAGGGCGCTCGATGTCGAAGATCTGGTGTTGGACGCTGTCAGTGAAGTGCGAGCAACGACGGCGAACCGAGACCGGTTTCCCACCACCATCGACAGGTCGGATGTTGTGAAGTTCTCTCGCGCGGCGGCCGCGCAGGCCAATGACTACTTCGAGGTGGCGCGCCCCCTAATCGAGCTACTCATCACCGGGGTCGCTTCGGGAAGCCCAGACCATCACACACTCTGGGCACGTGCGATTCGGACGATTGCCCCTCCGACTGAGTCGCTTGCTGGTGGTCAGCAAGCTCTTGTCAGCCTCCAGAACGCGCCCCTCTTCGTGGCCATATACGCGTCGGCGATCTCTGCGGTGGATCGTGAAAGATTCGGGGCGCTGAAAGCCGTCACTCTCGACGCGCGCATCCGCAATCGCGAGGGTCAATCCATTCCGGGAATCGAGTTCGCGCACCCGTACGTGACCTTCCGCTCCGAGCAGCTCATCGGGGATGTGCTCGCGATCGAGGCCGACGGGAGCACAATGACGGATGAGCAAATGCTCGATCGCACCCGACGGGGGGGATGGCGTTACACCCCATTCCACGATTGGCTGTTCGTGAAGCTTCGCCCGCTGTTTAGTCGTCAGATTCCCGACGAAGATGACTACCTAGAAACCTTCACTCGTGTCGAACTGTTCCTTGGCGCGATCGCCACGGACGCAGAGACTTTTCGCGGCGAAGGTGATGCATGGCTGAACGGGCCCAGCTTCGGATCCTTTACATGGCGACAGCGCTATTTCCGCAATGGACCCGAAGATGGCCTCCTTCAAGAAGCCAAGGCGGCCGGTCAGGCCTGGCCGCCCGTTGTTGCCGGCTTGTTTGGTGGTGAGGCCGATCGAGCCGTGGGATCGTTGACCCAATTCGCCACGGACGCGAAGCGCTCTCGCCAGCATCGCTTCTGACCTACCGGCGACCAGACAAGGACGTTGAGCTGGTTGCGCATGTCGGTTACGCCTCCGCCGAGCGACTTTTACCCTGACGTGACGGCCGCGAGGAATCGTGGTCAGTCTGCGGTTTCTTGGACCGGTCTCCAGACTGGGCGCGGCTACGAGTACTGGGTAATGACTTTGCGTACACGCCTCGCGCGCACGCCTGTTACCGGGCCGCTGCGGCTCGTTCGGGGCTGGTCTTGCCATTGTTTGATTGTGCAGTCTGGCGACGGTCGTTACATCATGCAGCGATATTGAGTCTCGGCCGCAATCAGAGATTAGATCGGCTGGAGCTGTCAATATGAGCCCGTGACCGCAATTTCCTTGAGAGGCGTGCCGCGCAACGTTGACGGCCCATCGGTCGTCGCGGCCGCGTCGGGCCTAATGCTACTGCCAGACAACGCCTCGCGATTGGTACGGCTCCATCGCCTAGCTGCGCTTGGAATGGCCCTTGACGACGATCAGGCACCTTCGATGAGTTCGAGTGCCGTCCGCGCACTACTCAAGACCGAAGACGTCGGCGGCCCAAGGGTCCAAATGCAGGAGGAAACGTACTCAGAAGTGCTCATCCAAAGCATCAGTTTTCATGGCGGCCCATATCTGGTATCTCCCGGTACGAGCGAGCATACGGTCGCAGATATAGAGAACTTGATCGACGCTGCGTTTCGAGAGAATTGGATGCCTGAGGAGATCAGGGCTCCCGCCAGGCAACTAGTTCAAGGACTGCTGACAGTGAGCGACTTCGTTCTCAGGCAGGCAGGACTGACGCGGGGCACGTTGCCGGGCCGGTCAGCAAGGACCCCAGTTGAAGTTCCGAGTGCCGCACGCCTGAAGGAACTGTCGCAAGCCACATTCATCTCGAATGATGATCTCGATGTCCAGGGCGATTGGCTGCGGATGGTGATCGACACATTCGCGATGGATCCCGCTGGACTCACCACTCCGTGCGCAGATGACGTTATGGACGATCGTCTCTACCTGGCGCCATTTCTGCGACTGACTAACGGGTACCGAGTAGCGCTCCCTCTGGACCTGCTCATCACGATTCGGTTTCACCTTCTTCGCTTCGCACGCCAAGCGGGCGTGCTTGAAGAACTCGGTCGGCGTTGGCGCGCGGCGGCATTTCGCAGGGTACTGAGGCGATTGCCTCCCGGCTCGTCCCCTCTGCTTATAGAGGAGGACGGGGTGATGAGCCGGCATCTCCTGACTGTCGATCACGAACTTGATATGCACATCATCGTTGCCACCGACCCGCTCGTTGACTGGCAACTTGACGTCTGGGGTAGCTACGACACACGCGGAGCCCTCGACCGACTGCAGCGCCTGATGAAACCGGATGAGCGGCAAGAGTATTCAGCAGCAACGTCACTGCTTCATTTGGTGATCATCGACAGCCCTGGTCGCAGCGCGTTTTGGGGCATCCCAAACATTGATGACGCCGACCCAGTTCTGATTGTGCACTCGGACGACCTAGAGGTGATGTTGCATAGTGAACCCGATGGAGCGCTTGGGCTCCTGCTGTTCGCCGAAGCGATCGATCGACGGCCAGGTGAATCGATGTCGACGTCCATTCTGGACGAGTTCAACTCCTACCTCGACCATGAGAAATCGTTCTACTTCTCAGACGACGTTCCCCCAACGTTCACGGTGTTCCAGACAGGTGACGGCTTCTACCTACGGGCGCGGTGTTTCGCGGAGACTGATCGGCACGGTGTTATCGGTCCCGCACGGGAGCAGGCCATCCTGCAGGTGCGACGGCGCTACGAGCAGGACGCACCAGAGATCTTCGCGACGGAACCTGGAAGCTCCATCGTCGGGTACATGGTTGAGCTCGGATCCTGGAACGTATTTGTCACCATCGACCCCAGCGCTGCCGAACTCATTGGTGTCGAGGCCAACTTGATCGAGTGCGTCGCCTATTGGGTTCGCGAGTGCGCAATCATCACCGGCATCCAGTTCAACCCTGGCACGACCGAGATATTGCTGACCATAAGCGCCCCCGAAGCGTGGAAGCGAAGCAGGGAATGGTCACAATCTGGGCCAGCAGTGCAGGTATCGCCCCGCAGCACCGGTTTCACTCTTGACTTCACTGAGACGTTCGTCGCGCTCTTACAAGACGGAGAGAACACGGCAGAACGCGAACTCGTGTCAGAGCTTCTCGTGCAGTTGTTCGACGTGGCCCAAGCCGACTTAGGGACGTTACTGAGCGCTGTTGCTCCTCTCGGCTCTAAACGAATGCTCAGTGCATTCAACCAAAATGCTCATCCAGACATGTTGGCCGCCAACCTTCCCACGCCCTTGACCGGTCACGACCAAGTCACTGCTCAGTTACTCGATGAGCTTGGTGTCTGGCTCCGCTCGCCAGACGGCGGCAATCTTCCGATCGCCGTCTTGAAAGGAGGAGACCGTGTCAAGGCACTAAATTCCGCGGTTGCGCATCTTTTCGCTCAACTGGAGTCAGAGACCTCTGCCTTTGACTCTCACCAGTTGCTTGAGTTCCTGATAGCGCAAAACGAAGCACTCATCCACGACATCAAGTTCAACGCCATGATGTTGAGATCACGACTGGCATGCTTCGGAGAACAGTCTGAAACTGTTGATGAGCTTGTTGATCGTCGCAAGAGCAGCGCGACCGCACACCGCGCCAACCGTTTCCTGATCGAGTACGTGGCTGCCCAGCCTCCCGGGGGCCCACGGACGGTAACGACCCGAAGCTACTACCGACTCCTAGCAATCGCGAGGGAAATTACCGACAGAGCAACAGCCTCAGATTTCCTGCACTACGACCTTGCAGACTTCGAAGTATCGATCCTTCAGTCCGGGCGCCTCGGGCTCAATCGCGATGAGCCCGTGACTGTCGCTATGGATGCGTATGCGGCGGCGTCAGGCCTGCGGTCAGTCCAAGCTGCCCAAAGACCCGAATCCGTCGAGACCGATGAGTTTGATATTGACGGGTTCATCCAGCGAAGCGCGGGCGCCATGCGTGCCGAGTTTGGGTTCACATTCATTCAGCTCCGGGACGTCTGTGGTGGCCTTTTGGACCTGGGCGCTGCTGACGAGGTCACCCGTGTCAGCCGTTCGAGCGCCGTCGAGGAGATCGTTGCTGAGCGCGGTCTGACCGTAGAGGTCGTGAATGCCGTTCTTACTGGGATTAGTCTTACCCAGCGAGACTCCTTCCTTGAGATCAAGGAAGACGCATTCCCATGGCGGTTCAATCGCGACATGTCGTATGTTCGACGTCCGATCGTGACCCAGGGGCACGAGCTGATCTTCGGATTTCGGAGCATCTACCGGCTAGGTCCTTACTGGCTCGATAACCTGTTATCTGGTCGCCTGCAAGGTCAAGCCAAGACCATCGAGATGCGCCAATGCATCTCTGAGGCGCGCGGTCGCATCAACAACACCTTCGCACGTTCGGTCGCGGTACTCTTCCAGCAATTTGGCATGGAAACTCGTCTATCGGTCAAGAAGTTCGGAAAGCATCGCATTGCCGATGTCGACGGGCAGGACCTGGGCGATGTGGACATACTCGCTTATGATCGGACAGCCAAACTGATACTCGCTGTGGAGGCAAAGGACTTCGAGGTTGCTCGGATCCCGGCCGAGATTGCGAACGAGCTTCAGAAGTTGTTCGAGGGAAAGAACGCAAAAAAGTCGACCGTCGAACTGCACGGCCGGCGCATTAAATGGCTCCGAGACAACGTCGCGGAGGTGACTGAGGCGTTGGGGCTCGATCTAGGAGAAAAGAATTGGCAGGTCAGGGGCCTGGTGGTGACGAGCGACCCGCTAATCACCCCTCTGGTGGCGTCCAGCCCTGTCCCTGTTGTCCCATTCGACGAACTGACTAGCCAGACGCTCGAAGCGATAGCTGGAGAACCTCATCGCGGTTCTCACAAGAAGCGTAAGGGTCGGTAGCACCCTAGGGACTCAATCCAAGTAGTGCAGTTTGCGCATATGAAGACAGCCCGATGGTTGCGTCTAAGTGGGCGAAGTGCCCGCACCCTACGGGCCAACCAGTGGCTTCCCGGACGCACCTCGCCAACTGTCAGGCTGACGACCATCAGCACCTCCGCCAGCGTTCCTAGTTCACGTCCCGGCCTGAAGGCGGAGGCCCGCAAGCAACAGGTCGAGGCCGGCGCGGAACTGCTCAGCGTCGTCGTGGCCCTCGAACTCGTCGGCGATCTCGTGCATGAAGGGGAACTCTGCGGGGTCG
>Ga0247730_1001503_pt1 | contig 12864 bp, 9 predicted proteins | sample UWRJL073202C2_FD_180959 | JGI IMG/M metagenome (GOLD analysis project Ga0247730, IMG submission 180959) | Plant litter microbial communities from Arlington Agricultural Research Station in Wisconsin, United States - UWRJ-L073-202C-2 | ecosystem: Environmental > Terrestrial > Plant litter >...
CGGCGGATATATCGCCTATGCGGACGCTATCGCGAGCAAGCTCGCTCCTACAGGAAATGTATTCGTCCTTGGGTGCGATGACAGACAGTAGCGACTGGAGTCGTCATGGTTGATCGGCACGACTACGTGGCCCTGGAGTGGGTCAAAGGCGAGATCGCCGAAACCCTCAAACAGGCTCGCCACGCCCTTGAGGCGTTCATTGCCAATCCCCGTGATAGCGCGGCGATGGATGAATGCCTGGACTACGTGCATCAGGTGCATGGCAGCCTGCAGATGATCGAGTTCTACGGCGCAGCATTGCTGGCTGAGGAAATTGAGCAACTGGCGCTGGCCCTGCAGCAGGATCGTGTGGGCCAGCAAGCCGAGGCCGAGCAGCTGCTGACTCAGGCGCTGACGCAGCTGCCGGTCTACCTCGACCGCATCCATTCAGCACGCCGAGACTTGCCGCTGGTGGTGTTGCCCTTGCTCAACGACCTGCGCAGCGCCCGTGGTGAAAGCCTGCTGTCGGAAACCAGCCTGTTTGCGCCGCAACTGCTCAGTGTCCCGGCCCTGGATGCACAAGAGCTTGAACGCCGCGACAACCCCGAACTTCCCGCCTTGCTGCGTCGATTGCGGCAAACCCTGCAAGCGGCCTTGGTCGGCCTGTTGCGCGAGCAAGACGTGCAGGCGCAATTGGGCTACATGGGCAAAGTCTTTGCCAGGCTCGAACAACTCTGCGATGACGCCCCGCTGGGCCCGTTGTGGCAGATCGCTTCGGCGCTGGTTGAAACCATGGTCAATGGCAACTTCACCAACAGCCCGGCCTTGCGCAGCCTGTTCAAGGATGCCGACAAGGAGCTCAAGCGACTGCTGGAGCAAGGCATCGCGGGTATCAACCAGCCCGCCCCCGATGAGTTGCTGAAGAGCCTGCTGTTTTATATCGCCAAATCCGACAGCCTCGCGCCGCGCATGGTCGACCTCAAAGACCAGTACGGGCTGGATGAGGCGTTGCCTGATACCACGCTGCCCAAACAGGAACGCGAAAGTATTGAAGGGCCGGATCGCGATGCCATGCGCTCGGTGATCACCGCCTTGTGTGAAGAACTGGTGCGGGTCAAAGAGCGGCTGGATGTGTTTGTGCGCGGCGACCGCCGTTCGGTGAGCGAGCTGAACGGGCTGCTGCCACCGTTGCGGCAAATCGCCGATACCCTGGCGGTATTGGGTTTCGGCCAGCCACGCAAGGTCATCATCGATCAACTGGCGGTGGTACAAGGTTTGGCTCAGGGCCAGCGCGAGCCCAGCGATGCGGCCTTGATGGACGTCGCCGGGGCGCTGCTTTATGTGGAGGCAACGCTGGCCGGCATGGTCGGCCCTGTTGAAGCAACCAGCCGTGAAGAAAGCCGCTTGCCGACTACCGACCTGACGCAGATCCACCAACTGGTGATCCGCGAAGCCCGGGTCGTGTTGCAGCAGGCCAAGGATGTGATCATCGATTACATCGACGGCGAATGGGATCGCCAGCGTCTGGAGCCGCTGTCCGCGTTGCTGGTACAAGTGCGCGGCGCTCTGGCGATGATCCCGCTGGCTCGGGCCGCGAGCTTGCTGGCCGCCTGCAACGAATACATCCATGAGCACCTGCTGGTCGATGAAACCCGCCCGGCCTGGACCCAGCTCGACAGTCTGGCTGACACCATCACCGGCATCGAGTATTACCTGGAGCGCATGGGCGAAGACCATGAAGCGCCAGGCGAGCAGGTGCTGGACATGGCCCAGGAAAGCCTGGCGCGGCTGGGCTATTCACCCATCCTGGATGCGCAGGAAGTGCCGCTGCTGGATGAGGTCATCAGTCAGGACGAAATTCTCGAGCTCAAAGCCCGCAACGCACTGATCAGCCCGGCGCAAACCATCGCCGACGTGTTGGCCAGTCCAGTCAGCGCCGTCAACCCGCCAGCGCGGCACATGCCCACCAGTCTGCTGCCGCCTCCGGCCGATGAGGAAGGGGTGGATGACGAACTGCTGGAAGTCTTTCTCGAAGAGACCGAAGAAGTGCTGGCCGCGCTGCACGAATACCTGCCGCAATGGATCGGCTCGCTCAACGACGCACGCTGCAACACCACTGCGCTGACTGAAGTTCGTCGTGCCTTTCACACCCTCAAGGGCAGTGGCCGGATGGTGCGCGCGCTGATTCTGGGTGAGCTGGCCTGGGCGGTGGAAAATCTGCTCAACCGCGTGCTGGAAAAGAGCGTCGAACCCGATGCCGATGTTCAGCAGTTGCTCAATGAAGTGCTGGGGTTGCTGCCGGACATCATCAAAGACTTTGCCGAGGGCGCTCAGCACCAGCGTGACGATGTAGACCTGCTCGCCGCCCGCGCTCATGCGCTGGCAAAAGGGCAGGGCGCCCTGACATTTGCAATGCCCGCTGCCAGTGATGAAGACGAGGAACTCGACCCACATCTGCTGGAGATTTTCCGCCAGGAAGCCTTGAGCCATCTGGACAGCCTCAAGCGCTTTCTGGACGGCAGCGAGCAAGATCCTTCGCCCGCCATCAGTGATGAGTTGCTACGCGCGCTGCATACCCTCAAAGGCAGCGCTTCCATGGCGGGGGTGACGCCCATCGTCGAACTGGCCAGCCCTCTTGATCAGCTAGTGCGCGAATACAAAGCGCACATGATCGCTCTGAATCAGCCGGAACTGAAGTTGCTGCGCAGTGCCGAGCCGCTGTTTCTCAAGGGCTTGGCGCAGCTATCAAGCCATCCGCTGGGGCCGATCCCTGGCGCATCGAAATTGATCGAAACCGCCAATGCTCTACTGCAGGAACGGCTGGCGGCCGTGCTCAGTGCGTCGAACAATGGGCTGCGTATCAAGCGTAATCCGCAGTTGATCGAAAGCTTCCTCGCCGAAGGCATGGACATCCTGCTGGATGCCGAAAGCCTCTTGAAGCGCTGGCGCGAGCATCCCGGTGAGCGTCAGGAGCTCACGGCGCTACTCGATGAATTGACCACTCTGGGCCACGGCGCGCACCTGGCTGACCTGCCGCAAGTGGACGAACTGTGCGAGGCCTTGCTCGACCTGTACGGCGCCGTTGAAGAAAGCAGCCTGGCGGTCAGCGAGGTGTTTTTCGATGAAGCCGAACATGCCCACGAAGCGCTGATCAACATGCTTGATCAGGTGGCGGCGGGGCAGGAAGTCCAGGCCCGGCCCGAGCGGGTTCTGGCCTTGCGTGATTTGCTTGATCAAGCCCTGGATCCTTCCGCGACGGGCCTGATCAAAAGCGACGGCAGCCAGGCGCAGAGCATCACCGATCTTGCCGAGGCCACCGCGCTGTTGAGTCACCACCAGACCGTTGAACTGAACTGGGACACGCTGGATGACGAGATCGTCGAGATCTTCCTTGAAGAAGCGGTGGATATCCTCGACAGCGCCGGGCAAGCCTTGCAGCGCTGGCTGGATGAACCGGACAGCGCCTCGCCGCTGCCATCATTGCAGCGCGATCTGCACACCCTCAAAGGGGGCGCGCGCATGGCGGAAATCGGCCCGGTGGGCGATCTGGCCCATGAGCTGGAAGCCTTGTATGAGGGGCTGACCGACCGCCGTTACAGCTATTCGCCAGAACTGGCTGCGCTATTGATCCGCAGCCACGATCATCTGGCGCAAATGCTTGAAGAGTTGCAGAACAAGCAGCCGCTGGATGATCCGGCCGAACTGATCGCGGCCATCAACGAAGTCCGGCTGGGCAGCTCCGCGAATCTTGCCAGCGAGCCGGACCCCGAGGTCGAGCCTTCCCGCCCCCAGCCCGATGGGCCGGATACCGAGCTACTGGAAATCTTCCTCGAGGAAGGTTTCGACATCATCGAAAGCTCTGGCGCTGCCATGGCCCGCTGGCAGGCCGAGCCCGATAACCTGCTGGAAGTGGAAAATCTGCTGCGCGACCTGCACACCCTCAAGGGTGGCGCTCGCATGGTTGAAATCGCCCCGATTGGCGACTTGGCCCACGAACTTGAATCGCTTTATGAAGGCCTGTCAGGCGGAGCGCTGCGGCCACACCCGCTGATGATCAGCCTGTTGCAGAGCGGCCATGACCTGCTTGCTGACATGCTGGATGCCGTGCGCGCCGATAAGCCGATGCCCAGCGCCGAGCTGTTGATCGAAAGTATCCGCAAACAGGCTGACCCGGCGAGCGCGCCAGTCGCCGAGGTGCCGGCAGCAGTGCCGGAGGCGGAGCCGGTCATGCCAGCGCCTGAAGCGGCCGTTGAGCCAAAAACGGTGACCGACACCGAGGCCGAGCGTTCGGCCAGCGAGATGGTCAAGGTGCCGGGCGACGAGCTGGAGACGCTGGTGAACCTGGCGGGGGAAACCTCGATCTTCCGGGGGCGCATCGAGCAACAGGTGCTTGATGCCGAAGGCACTCTGGCGGAGATGGCCACCACCATCGAACGGATGCGCGATCAGTTGCGACGTCTGGACATGGAAACTCAGGGCAGCATCCTCAGCCGTGAACAGGTGCAGGCCGAGCGGCTGGGCTATGAAGATTTCGATCCGCTGGAAATGGATCGCCATTCGCAGTTACAGCAGCTGTCCCGAGCGCTGTTCGAGTCCGCGTCCGACCTCATGGACCTCAAGGAAACCCTCGACAGCCGGGCCAGCGACGCCCAGACCCTGTTGCTGCAACAGGCGCGGGTCAACACCGATCTGCAGGAGCGCCTGATGCGCACTCGCATGGTGCCGTTCGAACGCATGGTGCCGCGACTTCAGCGCATCGTGCGGCAGGTGTCCGGCGAGTTGCATAAAAAGGTCCACTTTGAGGTAGGCAACGCCGAGGGCGAGATGGACCGCAGCGTGCTTGAACGCATGGTCGCGCCCCTGGAACACATGCTGCGCAACGCTATCGATCATGGTCTGGAAAGCAATGAAAAGCGGCTGGCCGCAGGCAAACCGGAAGTTGGCAGCATCACCCTGAATCTGAGGCACGAAGGCGCTGACATCGTCATCGAAATGACCGATGACGGTGCCGGTATCGATCTGGAGGTGGTGCGCCGCAAAGCTCGCAAACGCGGCATGATCGGCCCCGACGCCACCCCAGGCGATCATGAAACCTTGCAGTTCATTCTGGCCCCTGGATTTTCCACGGCAGAAACCATTACGCAGATTTCCGGACGCGGCATCGGCATGGATGTGGTGCATGCCGAGGTCAAGCAACTGGGCGGCACCATGGTCATCGAGTCGGTGCCGGGGCAGGGCGCGTTGTTCCGCATTCGCTTGCCGTTCTCGGTGTCAGTCAACCGGGCGCTGATGGTCCAGTGCGGCGAGGAGCAATACGCCGTGCCGCTCAATACCGTCGAAGGCATCGTGCGGGTTTTACCCAATGAACTGGAAGCTTGCTACCAGGCCTCGCCGCCGCGTTATCAATATGGTGAGCGCAGTTACGAGCTGCGGTATCTGGGTGAGCTGCTCAACAACAGCCAGCCACCGAAACTGATCGGCCAGACCCAGCCGTTGCCGGTGTTGTTGGTGCATGTTCAAGACCAATGGGTTGCGGTGCAGGTCGATGCGCTGGCGGGCTCCCGGGAAATCGTGGTGAAAAGCCTCGGCCCACAGTTTGCCCGGGTACAGGGTATCTCCGGGGCGACCATCCTCGGCGATGGTCGAGTGGTGCTGATTCTCGACCTGCTGGCGCATATTCGTTTGCTGCACAGCCGGCTGACGGCGCAGCAGGCTTCGGGGGTAGTTCCACCTTCCTACAGCGAAGCCGAGCAGGCCCGCCCATTGCTGGTAATGGTGGTAGACGATTCGGTCACGGTCCGCAAAGTGACCAGCCGCCTGCTGGAGCGCAACGGGATGACGGTGCTGACCGCCAAGGACGGGGTCGACGCCATGGCACTGCTTCAGGATCGAGTGCCTGACATCATGCTGCTGGACATCGAAATGCCGCGTATGGATGGCTTTGAAGTCGCCAGCCAGGTGCGCGCCGACCCTCTGCTCAAGGATCTGCCGATCATCATGATCACCTCCCGCTCCGGCCAGAAACACCGCGACCGGGCCATGGCTGTTGGCGTCAACCAATACCTGAGCAAGCCATATCAGGAGTCGGTGCTGCTCGAAAGCATCGCCCATTGGAGTCAGGTCAATGCCTAACACCGCTCACTCAAGCCATCTGGCGACCCTGACTGGGCTGATCCTGCCGCTGGATGACCGCAACCTGCTGCTGCCCAACGTGGCGGTTGCCGAACTCATCGACTATCAGGATTGCAGCGCTGAACCCGGTGCGCCGCAGTGGTACCTGGGCCAGATCAGCTGGCGCCAGCACAGCGTGCCGCTACTCAGCTTCGAAGCCGCCTGCGGCGCCCGGGCCCGAGTGGGCGGCCGGGCGCGCATTGTGGTCCTCAACGCCCTGGGCGGCCGCGACAACCTGAAATTCATCGCCCTGCTGATCCAAGGCATCCCGCGCTCGTGCAAGGTCGACAACCAGCTCAGCTACGTCGACGTACCCTTGGCCGACCTGGAGCTGGCGGCAGTGCAAGTGGGCGAAACCGTCGCCAAAATCCCCGATCTGGTGAAGTTTGAGCAGTGGTTGGTGGAGGCGGGGTTGGTGTAGTTCAGGTATCAACTGAATCCTCTAGGAGCTGCCGCAGGCTGCGAATTGTGGTGTGTCATGACCACCGGTTCGCAGCCTTCGGCAGCTCCTACATATTGCATGTGTCGGATGTACTGGCCTGGCAGCAAACACGATCCCTGTAGGAGCGCACGAGCACCGCGAGGCCGCGATGGCGGCGAATCAGACAGACCGCTATCGCTGCCTCGCGGTGCTCGTGAGCTCCTACAGAACAGCGCTGCGCGTTAGATATTTACTACCCGCCGAGATATTGAGCGACAACTTCCCCGCCCTGCAGCCAGATATCTTCCTTTCGCTTGAGTGAAATTTCCGAGAAAATCCCGGCCTCTTGCGCCTGATTATTCGGATCATTAATCTCCGGCCGCCGCTGCAAAATCAGTGGTCGGGTTTGGTAGACCTGAGTGATTGGCGCAAGGTGCCACTTTCTGCAAAGCGCATTTATCCGGCTTGCAATATGGTGGCCGTGCGCATGGCGTCCTAGGACGCGCCGGGTGCCAATGACCGGTTCTACCAACTTGTGCACGGCCGCCACCCGTCGTTTGGTAGCGATGGATGACGGCTCCTTCAGTCATTTATTGGACTTACACAAAAATGCTTGATAACACCTGTGAAACCCCCTTCCTCGCCAACCACTCCCTGACCCAGGAACAAGCCTTGACCCACGCCTCGGATCTGCTGCGTTGCGCCATGGCCACCGCTTATGAATGCGGCGATAGCCTGACCGGCTCGAAACGTGATCTGGCGTTTTCTGTTGTGCATCTGGTCGAGATGGCTAATGCCATGGTGGAGCGGTCGCTGCGGTAGATGAACTCCTCGCACCTGTAGGAGCCAACTTGTTGGCGAGAGGGTTGGCAGGCGATCTTTATCTATCGCCTGTTCCGACGCCTCGCGAACAAGTTCGCTCCTACAGGTTCTGTGCCCACTTATGTGAGCCGATTAAACCGGCTATTCGGCTCACAGTATGAGCCGAATAGCGCTATTATTCGGCTCACACGATTGAGGCTTCCCCCATGACCGACCCCTTGAACTGGATCTGGCAACAACCAGACTGGCCGAATTTTCACTGGCAGGGAGATCGGCTGGCCGGGCTGTTACGCGCCTGTTCGCAAGCGCAGGGCCAGTTGTTAGGCATGCTCGGTGCTGCCGGGAAGGATGCCAGCGCCCAGACAGAACTGGATGCGCTGCTGCAAAACATCATTACTTCGTCGGCAATCGAAGGTGAGCAGCTCAACGTAGGCTCGGTGCGCTCATCGCTCGCCAAACGCTTCGGTATTGAGGACGGTCAGAAGGTTAGCCCACGTAGCGAAGGCCTGGCAGAACTGATGCTCGACGCCACTCAGCACCACTACGCCCCGCTAACCCTTGAGCGGGTTTTGCATTGGCATACCCTGCTGTTTCCTGCGCAGGAATCGTTGTTGTCTCACAACATGCAGATTGGCGGCTTGCGCGGTGATGAGCCTATGCAGGTGGTGTCAGGTCGTATTGATCGACCCACTGTGCATTTCGAAACGCCGCCTCGCCATGGGCTGGAAGCGCAACTCGATGCGTTCTTCGATTGGTTCGATATAAGTCAGCGCGAGGCTGGGCTCGACCCCCTATTGCGTGCTGGTGTTGCGCATTTCTGGTTCGTGACGCTGCACCCTTTCGATGACGGCAATGGGCGTCTGACCCGGGCCATTACCGACCTTGCTCTCGCTCAGGCGGAAAACCAGGCAATCCGCTTTTACGCCATGTCAGCCAGCATCCTCGCGGACCGACAAGGCTATTACGACATCCTGGAGCGCAGCCAGAAAGACGGCCTGGATATCACGCCGTGGCTCGAGTGGTTCCTGCGAACTTTGCTCCACACTCTGGATCGGGCGATCCAACGCATCGACCGGGTCCTGGCCAAGGCGCGTTTCTGGCAGCAGCATCGGGAAGACGGCTTGTCTGCAGAACAGATCAAAGTCCTCAATCGCTTGCTCGATGGCAGCCTGCTAGCCGATAAACCGGGTTTCGAAGGTGGCATCAACGCCGCGCAATATCAGGCCGTCGTCAAGGTCAGCAAAGCCACCGCGACGCGACACCTTGCTGACTTGCTGGCAAAGGGCTGTTTGCAGAAACTGCCGGGAGGCGGGCGCAGTACGCGGTATGAGGTTCAAATCCTGTAGCGGCAAGCTCCTGCGGGTGGAATGCGATCCATGTGGGAGCGGTGCTTGCCCGCGATAAGGCTGGATGCGGTTCACTTCAGATCGCATCCAGCCTTATCGCGGGCAAGCACCGCTCCCACACAAGCACCCCACAGGTCCGATATTTATCCTTGCATCATTACCCTGAGCGTAACGTTCCCACGCTGCGCTTGATTGATGCCCCGCCCTGTTAGCTCCTAATGTGCCCCACGACAGCGAAATCGTGGAGTGGACATGACAACAATAACGACCCCCGACGCGCGCTGGTCGCGTCGGCGCAGTGAGAAGCAGCGGCGGCTCGAGCAGGTGCGGCATCTTGCCGATGGTGTGGTGTTGCCGACCGACAATATCGTCGCGGCGCTGGAAGCCTTGATGATGCCCGGCGATCGCGTGGTGCTTGAAGGCAACAACCAGAAGCAGGCGGATTTCCTGTCCCGTGCGCTGGCTAAAGTCGATCCCGCCAAACTGCATGATTTGCACATGATCATGCCCAGCGTCGGTCGCTCCGAGCATCTGGATCTGTTCGAACGCGGCATCGCCCGCAAGCTCGATTTTTCTTTTGCCGGGGCGCAAAGCCTGCGCATCAGCCAGTTGCTGGAAGACGGCCTGCTGGAAATCGGCGCCATTCACACCTACATCGAGCTGTATTCACGGCTGGTGGTCGATCTGATCCCCAATGTCGTGCTCTCGGCGGGTTTCATGGCCGACCGGGCGGGCAATATCTACACCGGGCCGAGTACCGAAGACACCCCCGCATTGATCGAGCCGGCCGCATTCAGCGACGGCATTGTCATCGTGCAGGTCAACCAATTGGTGGACGACGTCAGCGAGTTGCCTCGGGTCGATATCCCGGCCTCCTGGGTCGATTTCGTAGTGGTGGCCGACAAGCCGTTTTACATTGAGCCGCTGTTCACCCGCGACCCGCGCCACATCAAGCCGGTGCATGTGTTGATGGCGATGATGGCGATTCGTGGCATCTACGAGAAACACAACGTTCAGTCTCTGAACCACGGCATCGGCTTCAACACCGCCGCCATCGAATTGATCCTCCCGACTTACGGCGAATCACTCGGCCTCAAAGGCAAAATCTGCCGCAACTGGACACTCAACCCGCACCCGACCTTGATCCCCGCCATCGAAAGCGGCTGGGTCGAAAGCGTGCATTGTTTCGGCACAGAACTGGGGATGGAGAACTACATCGCCGCGCGGCCGGATGTGTTCTTCACCGGTCGCGATGGCTCACTGCGCTCCAACCGGATGATGTGCCAACTGGCGGGGCAGTACGCCGTGGACTTGTTCATCGGCGCGACCTTGCAGGTGGATGGCGACGGGCATTCTTCAACGGTGACCCGTGGGCGTCTGGCCGGTTTTGGTGGCGCACCAAACATGGGCCACGACCCACGCGGGCGTCGGCATCCAACTCCCGCCTGGCTGGACATGAAGCAGCACAGCGGCGATGGCCCGGATGCTTACCTTGAGCGCGGCAAAAAGCTCGTGGTGCAAATGGTCGAGACCTTCCAGGAAGGCGGCAAACCGACGTTCGTGGAAACCCTCGATGCCGTCGAAGTCGCCAGGAAAAGCGGCATGCCACTGGCGCCGATCATGATCTACGGCGATGACGTGACCCACTTGCTCACCGAAGAAGGGATCGCCTACCTGTACAAGGCGCGCAGCCTGGAAGAACGTCAGGCGATGATCGCAGCAGTGGCCGGTGTGACCGTAATCGGCATGCGCCACAACCCGAAAGACACCGCACGCATGCGCCGCGAAGGGCTGATCGCGTTGCCTGAAGACCTGGGCATCCGCCGCACTGACGCCAGCCGCGAACTGCTGGCCGCCAAGAGCATTGCCGATCTGGTTCAGTGGTCCGGCGGCTTGTACAACCCGCCTGCCAAATTCAGGAGCTGGTGATGAGCGCACTCGCACACAACACCCAGTCTGACAGTTTGTCGTTCGCCGAACGGCTGGCCGATCTTGCCGTGGATGCGCTGATTGATGAGGCGGACCTGTCGCCGAAACCGGCGTTGGTGGACCGTCGCGGCAGTGGCGCGCACAGCGATTTGCATCTGGGCCTGATGCACGCTTCGGCGTTGTCTCTATGGCCGATGTTCAAGGAAATGGCCGAAGCCGCGATTGAGTTCGCAGAGATCGGCCAGCCTTTGCGCGAGGCTTTGGGGCGTATTGGGCGCGAAGGTGAAGTGACCATGCTGCGCACCACGGACGGCGTGAATACCCATCGCGGCGCAATCTGGGCTTTGGGCCTGCTGGTCACTGCTGCCGCTCTTGAGCCGGACAATTGCAGCGCTGCACAGTTGACCTTGCGCGCCGCAAAGCTGGCCTTGATCGAGGATCGCCATCTGGTCGCGCAGCTCAGCCATGGTGCGCAAGTGGCCCAGCGTTACGGGGCCATGGGCGCCAGACAGCAGGCGCAGTTGGGATTCCCTGCCGTCATGCAAAAAGGCCTGCCGCAATTGCACCTCAGCCGCACCAACGCCAGTGGCGAACAGAACGCGCGACTGGATGCCTTGCTGGCGATCATGACCAGCCTGGCGGACACCTGCGTGCTGTATCGCTCTGGCCTCGAAGGTCTGAGTGCCATGCAGCACGGCGCGCAACGGGTGCTGGACGCTGGCGGCAGTGCAAGCCTGGCCGGTCGGCGCTGCCTGCATGAGCTGGACCAGCAGTTGTTGCAGCTCAATGCATCACCTGGCGGTGCTGCCGATTTGCTCGCCGCATGCCTGTTCATCGATAGCCTTGAGCCCGCGCTCGGCTCTGAATCGAGGAGTGTTTGACCATGGAAACCCTGTCTTTTGAATTCCCCGCCGGGCAGCCTCCGCTCGGACGCGCGCTGGTGGGTTGTGTCGGTTCCGGTGATCTGGAAGTGCTGCTTGAGCCCGGCGTACCGGGCAAGTTGTCGATCAACGTCGTGACCTCGGTGAACGGTGCGTCTGCACGCTGGCAGCATTTGTTCGAGCGCATGTTCGACGGTCAGACGCCGCCTGCGCTAGCCATCGATATTCATGACTTTGGCGCGACCCCAGGGGTCGTGCGTTTGCGTCTGGAACAAGGTTTCGAGGAGCTCGGCCATGACTGATACCGCCCGCTTGCTCCAGCAACACAGTTTTGTCGAACTCGGCGCTCGTCAGCGTGCGAAAGCGCTGCTGGATGAGGGCAGTTTTCGTGAGCTGATCGGCCCGTTTGACCGTGTCATGTCGCCTTGGCTGATCCAGCAAGGCATCGTTGCCCAAGCCGACGATGGCGTCATCGTTGCCAAAGGTACCGTTGGTGGCTTGCCCGTGGTGATCGCCGCCATTGAAGGCGCTTTCCAGGGTGGGAGCATGGGCGAAGTTGGCGGCGCGAAAATGGCCGGCGCGCTGGAACTGGCCGCTGAAGACAACCGCAAAGGCATCCCAACCGCCGCCATTCTGCTGCTGGAGACCGGCGGCGTGCGTTTGCAGGAAGCCAACCTTGGCCTGGCCGCGATTGCCGAGATCCACGCAGCGATTGTCGATCTGCGTCAGTATCAGCCGGTTGTCGGCGTGGTGGCGGGCAGCGTCGGTTGTTTTGGTGGCATGTCCATCGCGGCCGGCCTGTGCAGTTACTTGCTGGTCACTCAGGAAGCGCGACTCGGCTTGAACGGCCCGCAGGTGATCGAGCAGGAAGCGGGCATCGACGAATACGACTCTCGGGACCGGCCCTTCATCTGGAGCCTCACCGGCGGCGAACAGCGTTATGCCAGCCATCTGGTGGACGGTTTCGCGGCTGATGACGTGCAGGCGATTCGTGAGCAGGTCAGCGGCTGGATCAGCCTCGGTGCGCCAGCGCAGGAGCGCAGCAGTCAATACGAGCTGTACCTGCAACGTCTGGCGCGGCTGGACACCACGTCGCAAATCGATCCGCAGACCGTGCGCCAGCTGTATCAAGACGAAGTGCATAAAGGAGCAAAATCATGAGTGCTTCCCGGCGTGGTTTGAACTGGTTCCAGGCCCTCAGCGCCAACGCGACTGAGGTGGTGGGTTTGCCCCATTCGGTCAAGGCGGCGGATGGCGTGCTGGGCAATCAGCCGGTGCGTTTTCTGGCCGTGGTGGCGGATGCGGACAACCGTTT
>Ga0247730_1001504_pt1 | contig 12860 bp, 19 predicted proteins | sample UWRJL073202C2_FD_180959 | JGI IMG/M metagenome (GOLD analysis project Ga0247730, IMG submission 180959) | Plant litter microbial communities from Arlington Agricultural Research Station in Wisconsin, United States - UWRJ-L073-202C-2 | ecosystem: Environmental > Terrestrial > Plant litter >...
ATAGCGCTTGCAGGTTCCATACTATTCTCTCCTTAGTTACAGGGTAACACCGTTAACCCGAGTCCAATAACCAGTAGCACCGTTACCATGCCATACGAATATTTTACCGAAGTCAGGGGCTGCATATTGATCCCCAATAACAGCAGTAAAGATATTGTAAACACCGTCAACAGCAGTGCTAACGTCAATATAACCAGTCTCAGAGCCAGCAGGTACGTTACCACCACTAGGAGCAGAAGTAGACTTGAGTGCAGTACCAAACCAATAACGGCCCGGTGGTACAAGGTTACGTTGTGCTTCTGTACCCGTCTGAATAATACCAATAAGCCCACCAGTAATACCGCTAATGGTTACAAGTGCAGCACTAGCAGCTTGGTTAGGGTTGAGGTTAGGCCAGTTAGCAAACACAGAACCGTTATAGTTAATACCAGTCTTACCAGTTGGGAAACCTACAGCAGCAGCACCAACAGAACGCCAAGTAACAGTGCTACCGCTAATAGTCCAAATGTAAGTGTTAACAGGGTTGGTAAAAGTAGTTACAATTGCAGTTTGGTTAGTTGCATTGAGTCTTACAATTTCCACTTGTCCCGGTTGACTAGCAAAAGGAGCACCAGTGAAAGCCCCAGCAGGGAACCAGTATTGACCAACAGGCAAAGCGTTAATACCCGCTTGTGTTGCAAACAGTGCAGCACCTTCTACAAAGTCACCCTCTACATACTGACCAAAGCGGCTAAGTTGTGCAGCTTCGTTAGGGTTGGACAAAGGCCAAGCTGTAATGTTTACATAACCAGTTCCGGGGTCATATTGAACTGTTGGAATAGGGTAGCCAGCAGTAGAAGCCGGAACACTGCCCCAAGTACCGTCACCTTTCAATACAGTGGTGCTAGAAGCAGTACCAGTACCCAAACGAGCAGTACCAAACACACCAGAAGTAATGTCAGCAGCAGCAAGCGTAACAACACCAGTCTTACCAGCAACAGAACGAACAGGAGCGTCAGAGGCAGTTACAAAGCCAGCACCGTTAGTAAGTTGGTTAGTGTTGGTTGGAATTACAGTGTTACCGGGCATAGCTTGGTTAGCAGCAGTACCAACAATAGGAGCAAAGGTAGTTGGTTTCCCTGTTACCTCAGTCCAAGTAGGAACATAGCTAGCGTCTTTAGCGCCTACGTCAGCAGCGTCTAGAACAACAACACCCACTTGACCGTTTACGCTCTCAACGTCTCCACCACCACCCCCACCGCCTACAACAACAGCCCATTCAGCGTTCTGACGTGCATACTGTTGCCCGTCTACAGGTGCTTCCTCAAGAATGACACTAGCGGCTAGGTTGTCGGCAATAGACTGTGCTCTGTCGGCTTGGTCACTAGACTCCTGTGCAAAGCCATTAGCGTTAATTGCTTCTTGTATTGCAGTGTTAGCATTAGTTTCAGCTTGAGCTTGTGCAATTTCTGCATTAGCCTCAGCCAGTTGTGCAGCAGCTACACTTTCTTGAACATTGTCAGCACCAGCAGTAATGGTTGCTACGTCAGTTTCAAGGGTGTTAGTTGCTGTAGTAATACGCACAATAAGCGCGTCAAAGTCAGCATTAGTTGCCATTAAGTTAATTCCTCTATTACTATTGGTGTGAGTTGGTGAAGCTCTCTAATTACAGCTTCAAACATGTCTACAAGTTCAGGGAATGGAACAGGTTCACCCAATGGGCTACCTTCTGGCCCCGGTTGGTCTGTAGTTGTGTATAAGCAGTCAAACTGAAAGTGTTTAGGTGCTCTACCGGCTTTGGTGTAGTCCTTAGAAGCAATAATTACATACCAGCCTTCTTGTTGCCCTACTTGACTGTTACCACTCACCCAAGCATAAGTTTTAACTTGTGTTGCTTGTGGGGGTAAGTCACCGTATGCAGGAAGGTCACGAAGGTATAAGGTTCTGTAATTCTTGTAACTAGTGCCATAGTCAGCAAGGCTAAACATTGTTCCTTGTTTGAATGGTTGAATGTTACCCTTTACAAAGAATGGTTCTGTGGTGAAGGTTTGAAAGTCACCGTCAACATAGTAGCCATAGGTTGTAACAAAGGGAACCCAGTTTCTATAGAATGCTGCAATGCTCATAGTAGCGTACTACCTCCCAAGCGTTTATATTGTGTTGAGTTCTGGTTAATACGAATAGTAGGAATTAAACTACCACCCGTTAGCATGTTGTAGCAGCTAGCCACGGCATCGACGATATCGTCATGTTGTCCGCTACAGTTATTACCGTCGAACGCTTCCATTTCTGCATAGTGTTCTTTAGTAAACACACCGGGAGCTACAAACACTTTCCCTTCTTGTAAAGCAATTAGAAAGTTCTCGGCTCGTGCCAACTTGCCCTTTCTTGTACTGTCTAGCACCACCTTATGACCTAATGCAGTCAAGCGGGCTTTCTTCTGGTCTGCTACCACCCTACCAGACGCACCAGCGTCAACAGGAATGGTTACATAGGTTTCTCTACCGTCTTCTTTAGCAGTGTTCTCAATTAGAGCCTGTACCATTGCTGGCCCGTCTCTGAGGCTTACCATATTCAGAATGTAGAAGTATCCAGCGTTCTTGTCATAAGTGGCCTTAATACCCCGAGTCCAGTCAGGATCTTTGTTCCCTGCATGGGGTTTTGTACTAGCTAGGTCATAACTGCGAACAGTGGGCAAACCTAGTGGTATTTCTCTCAAGCTCACTTCTTTGAATTCGTCACGGTCAATATATCCGTCACCCTCAGTTTTAATAAACCAGTTGCCGAGCAGGTAGCGAGCGCGGTCTACAGTTTTCAAGTTCTCAAGTTTATGAACGTACTGTGGGAGGTGCTTACGAACATAGGGGTTATCGTAGACATTTGCCGAGTAATAAACGAACTTGAGGTGCATTGCGGCTTGTTCCTTACCTACCTCAGCTACCATGTCTTCAAACGTTTTCCACCACCTAAATTCCCCAGCAACTTGCAACATATACGTGGTTACACCGTCCCTCTCTTTAATTGCATAACCGTCTTCACCTACATAGCCAGCATTAACAAGCCAAGTGCAAAGGAAGCTGGTATTCAGAGGGTTACAAGTAAGGCGTAGTTGGTGTTTCTGTTTACTCTTGGAACGTAACCTTGACGTCAAAAACCAGACGTCTTCTTCTTGACACTGTTGGCTTTCGTCTACCAGACATTCAGTCATTTGTGACCCATGCCAGTCGTCTTGGTTATTGAACAAGTGGTGACACTTAACCTCAGCACCAGACGGGAAAGCCCAACTACTTTCAATTTTGTTTGACGTAATGTTGTATGGTGCAAACAAGCGTATGCCTGTACTCCACAAACTACCCGCCATTTTCATTTGCTTTTGACTAGCCCGAGCTACACCAGCAACATAGTTCTTATCCCACATACCAGCGAGCATAAGACGAATTAAACTTAACTGTGTCTTACCTGCCGAAGCAGCCCCACCCCACACTACAATGTCATGCACGTTATCATTGAGGTAGGTTTCTTGTTTAATTGACAGCGGACATAGAATTTCAATTTCTTCTAGGTCTTCTTGTGTTAGGTGAAACGTGTAATTAAACTCTCTTTTTGCCTTAGCCATTAGTTAGCCTCAAATTGTAGAAACAAAAAAGGGGAAAGGAGCGGTTTAGACTCCCCTCCCCTATAGGACTAGTTACGCACCAACAGTAAGGGCAACAGTTGCACCGAATTGTTCGTTAATAACCAGAGTGCTTTGCTCAGACTCTACTTCAACGTAACGGTCTTTCGGGTCACGGTAGGTAGAAGCGAAACGACGCGAACCAACACCACCCAAACCAGACAGGGTAGAAGCTGGGCCGTAGAACGAAACACCCAGTTCAGTACGTGGAACCAGAACGCCAGCACCGTCAGCCAGAACTTCAACAACAGCACCAGTCTTAGTGGTGAAGGTGTCGTCATACAGAACTACGTCAACGTTGCCGAAACGGAACATGGTGTAACCGTTAGCTACAGAACCAAGCTCGTTACGCAGTGGGTTGCCCGAAGCCTGAGAGAACTGGTAGGCAGTGGCAACGTCTGGGCTTGCAATAATTTCAGCAAACATTTCAGCAGAAGCAAACAGAATGTAACCCTGAATACGACCGCCATTCATGAGGCCAGCACGGCTTTGAGCTTGAGCAGCACGCAGGTCAGCCAGAACAGTAGCAGAGCTAATAGTACCGGTAGGACGTGCAACACCGAACTCAGTAGCCATGTTAATGGTGCCGTAGTTGGTAGTAACAACAACACCGTTCAAGGTCATTTGAGCTTTCAGGTATTCTTCATGTACGTCATGACGCATTGCTTGACGTTCAAGTTCTTGTGCAACAGCTTGAGCAACAATTGCTTCACCTTCGCTACCGAATGCACGAACTCCAGCCAGTTTTTCACGGCCAAGAGTTTTAACAATTGGGTAGTGCGGAATAGCCAGAGTGTGAATGTCAAAAGGGCTGTCTTCGGTGCTGTTCTTCTGTGCTACGTTGCGCAGGTGGTCGTCCAGAATAGCCAAGCTATTTTCACGAACGTCAAAGCTAACAGCGTCAGTACGAACAGTTTCACCACGGTACAGACCAAGGGAACCAATAAGGCCGGGTTGAAACGGAATACGTTCAATGGCGGAAGTTTGGTCTACAACTTGGGTGTTATTCAGAATAGGCATTATTTATTTTTCCTTAGTATTAATTTAAATTACTTGTTAACTACAACAATGCCAGCGTCAGCAAAGGCAGCGTCATGAGTTGCAGCTACATAGCCAACAAGGGCTTGAGCGTTTACAGTGGTAGGGTTGCCGCGAGTCATGAGACGTACACGAGTACCAATTGCCCACTGACCAGAGCCGTTAACAGCAGAAGGGAACACAGCAGTACCAACAATAGCGAAACCGCCGTTGTAAGCAACAACTTGACCAGACACAGCAGCAACAGCCAAAGCAACTTCGTCAAACGGTACGTTATAGTCACCATTCATTTGTACAATGAAGTCTTCTTGAGCACCAACAGTAGCGATAATAGGCATTATTTATTTCCTTTGTATTTTTCAGAGAGGTAAGAGTCAACAAGGTTTTCGCCTTCGTCGGCGGTGTTGTCTTGTTGGTCTTGTTTCGTTTCAGGGTTAGTTTCTTTCTTGAACCAGTCACCACCACTAATGGTTTCGATCTGGCGTTCTTTCGTTTCCAGCAGTTCAAAGACTGTGTTAAAACCTTCTTGGCCTTGCAGTTTCATAAAGACTGGGGCAAGTTCGTTAACTAGTTCTTCGTCGTACACAATGCCCTTGAGGCGTTGTTTAATTTGCTCCTCAAGAGCACCTTTGTTTTCGTCTGCTTTCTTGTTAGCACTCCCCAAGAGGCGTTCTAACAGACTCGGTTTTTCACTCATTTAAATATACCTGTTTGCGAATTGTGAACACTCACCACCAAAAGCCTTGTCAAAGTCATTCCAGTTCTTACGGTCACTACGGAGAATGACGGGAACCTTTGCACCAGTGCGGCGACCTTGCAAACTAACAAGACGTGCAGTCAGTGCTTCGACTAGAGGGCCAGTTTCACTAGCGTCTCCAATTTGCCAACGCTGTGGGCTTAGAGCAATGTTATTAATAATACTTTCCAGTGCCATTATTGAACCGTCAATAACGCTGTTACCTGCAAGCTCATAAAAGTAAACATAAATGGAGTCTTCCAAATACGGTTCGTCTTCTATGAAGTCACCAGTGTTCAAACGCATTTGGTCAACAAAGTTACTGGGGTCAAGGTTTGTACTAGCCATTGTTAACCCCCTTTGCAGGTAGCAACTCGGTATAGTCAGCTTTAGGGGCGTCTCCAGCTTCACGAATGAACGTCTCAAGCCCTTTGTCAGCAGTAACAGCGCCAGCGGTAACAAGACGGCTCCAGCCTTCTGTGAACTCTGTCCAGTCAAGCGGTTGCACTGGTTCAAATTCAAGACTAGGCACACGGTCAAGTGGCAAACCATTAAGTTCATAGGCAATACGAACAGCCTTCTTAAACTCTTGACTAATTACCCGTTGAATGTTTTCAATAAACAGCGTCATAAGGTATGTGCTGTTGTCTGACAGAGCGAAAGAACCACCTCCTTCAGCGCCCATACTCAGAACCATAGTTTGAAGGCTAAGTTGAATTTCTTGGTTATACCGTGCAATGGCTTGACCAACGTTGTAGTTTTGAGCGTTACCGCCATTACCACCAACAGTAGTAATTTCAAACATACGAACGCCATTCTGTTGTGTGTCACTAGCAGACAGAATGTAAGAGCCTTTACCAGCATGAAGCATTTCAGCTTGTGTCAGAAGGTTAGCTACATAAATAGCTTCTTCACTGTTTGGTTCAGCGTAAAACTTGTTAATGTATTCAGACGGTACTTTAATGTCTAGAACACCAGAAAGGTTTTTAGCAACACCAATAGCTTCATACTCTTGCAGGATCTTTTTAGCCTTCCATGCTGTATATGCACCGTACAACAAACTTTTACCAAGTGGGAAGTCTGAGTCTGGTTCTACACGGAAAAACAAAACCTTGTCACCGTTAATGTTCTTTTGTTCAGTACCAACGTTAACAAGTAGTCCGTCATTGTCAGGACTTGACAGTTTCAACCTTTTGAGTCGCCCACCGTCCATTTCAAACTTTTCAACTGAGGTTAGGTGAATAGGGGAAATTGTTTTAAATACGAACTTACCGCCTACACGTTCACACACAACTTCATTCAAGCTGCAACCGTAGTCAAGCATTTGCAACCAGTTAGAAATAAGTCTCTTTTTGTCGTAGTCTTCCATTGTTTCCAAAGAAAGGTTCAGAGCGTCAATTAAGGCTTTCTCTTGCTGGTTACTGTCTACGTGGTATGCAATTTGATAGTTACCTTTACTGAGTACCGCTTTAATGAAACTCATGCTACCGGAAATAATACCGTCTAGTTTCATGTCTCTGTAAGTGTAAAAGGCTTTGTTAACCGAAAGGTCAGACTTACCAAGTTGTAATACTGTGTTCTCTACGTGTAGTGGCTGGCTCTGTTGAGTCAGGTTAGCCGCCAATGTTTGTTACTCCTGTTGTTGTAGGTCTTTGGTTAGTTTGTCTAGCCACCGTTCCCACGTCATTGTGTAGCAGCCACCAAACTTGACGTACTGTTGCGTAGAACGCCACAAGTATTCCAAGTCATAAGGGTGGTTAGCCAACATGTAACGTAGGTATTCTTTCAATTCAGGGCTAGGTGTTTTGGTACATTCCTTGTTACTGAAACAGTGCAAGGGAATGTCTTTAAGAGTCTTATAAGGACTTGTCTGTTTACTCAATGTAGTGTTTCCTTTACTGGAATAAGTTTCCCTAGTTTGACAAACACTTTAATGTCAATATTCACACCTTCACTGCGGTCATAGGTGCGGCCAAACTTACGGTTCATAGCTTCAACTGGTGCAGTAGTACCAAAGAATTTAAGACGTGCTTTGTTCTCTTTTACATAGGCTTTAAGGTCAGCACTCAGAACAACAACCCATTGTGCTTTCCCTTCCCACCACACTTGCCACATGTAATAGTCACTTTCATTCTTGACAAAGCAACCCGGTTGTGTTGCACCGTTACGAGTGTTAATGGTCAGCAATTCAATTTGTACGTTCTTGTATGCCTTGGAACCGCTCAAGCTGTCTTTCACAGAACAGGACTTGACAGAGCCGTCACGAGCTGGCACCATTACGTCAATGTCTTTGTATTGAAGTGCAAGTTCAGTCACCAACGTTCCCTTGAACTGTTGTGCTGCTACGTGCTCAGCGTTAAAACCTTTACCGTCAAAATGTACATTACTCATTGTTTCTTACCCTCCAAAGGGTTAGTATTAAATAGTGTGGGGGTCATGCCCCCTATTGGTTTAAAAACGTTTGGACACGACAAAACCCCCAAGAAGGAGGTTATTTAGTTCGTGTATTACTACAGGTCTAAATAAAGTTTAGTTGAATTCGCGGTATAGGCACCACACTAACCATGTCCTATACATAGGCACCATACTGTGCCCCTCTCCACCACTTGCAGACAGTCACAAGACTGGTGCTCTTTTGTCTAGTGGCAGACTCATTTGTTCAAGAAGCCACCACTCTACATTCTTACCTTCTTTCTTTAGTTCCTCTAAGAACTTGTCACTGTACTTACGTCTCACTTGGCGGAAGTTCTCTCCCGTTACTACGTCAAGTCTCATAACACTAACTCTGTTTCTGTTGGTTAAGTAAGTAGTTTACACACTAAACCCTTCAAAGTCAACCCCTAGAGCAACTTTATTTTATACTGACATAACATATTCTTCAAACTCCGGCATTGAGTCAAAGTCTGGAACCCAATTGTCTATTTCTTCTTTGAAGTAGTCGCTAACGTCAGCACCAACATTGTTTGCAAACCAAGCCTCAAACCCAATGTCAATTACTTCATTCTTCTTAGGTGCCTTGTTCCACCATTCGCCGGGGCTAAAGTCTTCTGCACTATCAAACAATGTAAAGCCATTACCACGCACTTCATAATTGTTAGTACCGCTGTACTTGGTTGTAATGTCAAACACAGGTCCAGTGTACGGCGCTGGTGGTCCAACAAAAGGTTCATACAGTGCGCGTTGCTGTGTCTCTTTATCGAGCTTGTAATACGTGTTGTTGGCACTAGGAATACCGCTTGCACGTCCCTTGTAACCAAGCATAGGAGCAATGAACAACTTAATAAAGCCTTTCTTACTCTCTTGCTGTTGTACCCATTCCTCTACAAGCTTCAACTTACGTGCTAGGTTGGACTCATTAATACCAAGCTTTGCACACAAGAAAGAACGCTTACAAAGAATAATGTTCTTATAGCTAATGCACTCTACAAGCTGTTTCATGAACTTGTATTGAGGCGTGCTAATTAATGCTTTCTCTTTCAGTGTCCGTACACGGTAGTCACTTTCTTTCTTGAACCATGTAAGGTCTGACTTTAGCTTTAGTCCTCGTTGGTCAACAGTGGCTTTCATAACGTCACTCAACTGGTCAGGGTCTGTACACTCATGAGCGGTACGAACAGTGGCAGAGTAAAACCGTTTGTCGTCTGTGCTAGCTTGGGTGTTGACAACCTCATACACAGGAGTAATAATTTCACCAGTGACAAGGTCAACAAGGTGTTTACCAATTGCAGCCGTGTTTTCAGTTACTTCATACATTGGTTGTGGTACATGGTTAAGCATTTTCTTACCTCTCAAGGTTGAATTGTGTCCGTCACTAAATGGAAAAGTGAAGACTAAATAGGGCTACAGCCCACGGTTTATAAGGGGTGTACTAGTTTTCTTATTACTTTATAAAGAAACTCTATTTCTGTTTAGCACTCAAGGCTAACAGAATATTATCCAACAGTAAAGAAGGGCTTTGGTTTTGTGTAACAGCTAGAGAGTCAAGAAACAACAAACTCTCTTTTGAAAGGTAGAACCGACGACGAATAAGGTTTTTATCTTTTACCACTTGCTCGCTGTCTTTACTTAGTTTAACATACTCACTCATTGGAACGCCTCTATAGGTTTGGTTTTAAAAAGAAAGAATTATTTCTCCCCTTTCTCATTATAAGTATAACATGGTTTTGGTAGTTTGTATATAGCAATAAGCATTTAGTTACAAATAAAGTAACTTTCTGTTAGTGCTATAAAAACCTCTACCTCTTAATATTATAGTACCATGTATTTTTAATTCTGTAAAGCATTATTTGTTGTAAGTGCAAGAAAAACGTGTTAAAGGGCTTAAAAGTGAAGGAATTCTGACAGACGGTCTTGTATTATAGAGAATTATAGAGTCAGAATAATTGTTTTTGTCTGTTAGAAAGCAGACGAACGGTATGCACTTTGTTTGTGTATAGGCTTGCGTGCCTGTGTGGTTCTGTTATTCTGTACCTACACCAACTGAGAAGCCCAAGAGGGCTAAGGTAGAAAGAAATGGAACACGTAGCCACCATTAGCCAAATGCGTAACCTGTTAGACTCAACAGCCGGTAAAATATTCTCTGTGACATTCGTAAAGAAAGACGGCACTGTTAGAGACATGGTTTGCAGGAACGAAGTAACAAAGGGCACTAGCGGCGGTGTAGCTGGTCACGCACACAAAGAAGAACTTTACACTGTGTATGACATTCAGGCTCAAGGCTTTCGCTGTGTTAACCTCACAACTGTAAAACGTATTAAGTGTGGTGAACTCAACAAGGAGTGGTATGTATGAGCGTGCAATTGTTCATTGAAGGTGAACCAAACGTGTACTCTGTTGTCATATTTAAGAACATGAGTATTGTGCAAGAAATACAGAGAGCAGCTAGGAAATTCGGTAAGCGTTGTTTTTATATACCTTGTGCATAGCTGTCGCTCTATAAATATAGTGTTTGGTTCGTCCCTTTGCCCCTTCCCCGAGGGGCTTTTTTATGGGCGTAACTTATTCAACTGTGCGTTACCCTTCCTTACTTCCAGTGTCAAGCTAATGTAGCATTGTGCTAGCTCTGTCTCGCTGTAGTCATTCAGTGGGCATTCAGCAAGCGCCTGAACGTCATACACAGGACAAACGTTAGGGCTTACCATTGAAGTCTTTGAGCACCCTAGTAACAGGCTCAGACAGAGAGTTGTTAACCCCATTCTTGTTACGTTCATCGGCTATACCTTTGAGTGTGAGTGTGTAGGAGTCCAGTTCCTTTTTAAACTTAGCTGTCATTGTGTCTAACTCTTTGTTCCAGTCTTTACGCTGTTGCTCATAGAGTTTCATTTGTTGTATTGAGTATTCAGCAGACTCTAACTTACTTTGACTTACAGCTAGCTCCCAATTGCGGTTAGAAAGCTCATTACTTAGCGTCATATATGAGTAAAGGAACCACGTTAGGACTAAACCCAAGCTGACCCACAGCACAGCACTAAATGTTATTTTACTTGTTATAAATGCCCACATATTCCCATATCCTTTTAACGTATGTTGTTGTCTCTACAGAATGCTTTCCTGTAATGAGTGGAAGTGCTTTTGCCATTGGTTCATAATAAAGGCTGTTACCTCCTTTAGCTTGTGCCTTCAATATGTTTCCAAGTCCAGCGTTATAGCTAGCTAGTGCTAAAGAGTGTCTGTCTACTTCTGGTCTAGGCTTCTTAAACTGTCCTCTCAAGTAGTTCATATAATAAGCATGAGCTTGAATGTTGTAAGAGGAAGCATAAGCTTTAGTTCCAACTGGAAACCCTAACTCCTTACTAACCTGTGTCCAAGTGTCGGGCATGAACTGACCTAACCCCATAGCACCAACTGGTGACGTTGCTTGTGTGTCTAAGCGACTCTCAGCTACTAATTGAGCCTTTGCCCACACCCAAGGTATAGAAGGGTTGTAAACAGCGTTCCATTTGGCTATTTGTAGGTCATAAATGGTGTTACGGAGAGCGTTAGCACTAGTAGGAGTACACACACCAAGGGTAGCTAATAAGAGAGCTAGAACTACACTATAAATGCGACACATACAATTAACCCTAGAGCAATGGAACTACCAAGAAACCTAAGACCATAGTAATGACTCATAGCTTTAGGACACTCTTCTATTCTGTCAAAGGCTTTCTTAAAGTCTATACCTAATAGCTTGTCAAAGAACTTTAATAGGACGTATTGAGTGAGTAGAAAGAGAATGAATGCAACTAAACCCATTCCAAGTTTAAGCATAAAGAGAGTAAACATATTAAATATTTCCTTCGTGCATATTGCACGGTTAGTATTGAGTTAGTTAAGTTCGGTTAAATGCTCTGAACTCCTTATATAGCAAGGGTTGTAGGCAATTACCTTAGTTGTGTTAGTGTTACTTACGTTGGCCCGACGACATTTTTTTGACGTTGTCAACACTTATTTTACGTCACCGACGAACGGTTACTGCCAGAATACTGACACAATGTCCAATGAATAATATCTATCGACTAGGTTTGTCCAATAGTATTTACCTATGTGTCTAGTCATTGTATTTATCTATCAGCTCAGCAGTCCTAATAGAGTATGACTAAGACAGAGAGCTAGCACACACAGAGTAGACTGTCAAGTGTAGCTGACCAATGGTACTGTATAAGTTAACAGGTATTGACACACATACTGAACTGTGCATAGCAACCTTGTAGCTACTATAGAGTACGTGGAATATAGATAATATGTTAAATTGAAATAAAACTTCTTTCAGTTATTTACTGCTTTGTCAAGTAGTTTATTCTCATTGCATATTTCTATTCATTTGTGTCAGTCAATAGAGTGTGACTATGCTGTGTGTATAGGTTTAGTCTATCGAATGTCTGTGTCCAATGAATACATACAATTAGACAAGCTCACCAATATCCTGTAAAATAATAGTTGACGCCCCTATGAAAAGCATAGTCCCATTACCACATTTTATTAGAATACCCCGCCTAATAGCTGTACCCTATTTATGGAACATTTGGAAAAGAAACCTCTACAGGCTACTTTGTGTTTCCCCGACTACATATAGCCACACATACATTAGTTATTATTCGTCAGTAGACACTAAACTCTATGGTTTAGCGTTATGCTCTACTTGAATTTTAATTATCTCTACGTCCGTTTTCAGCTTATTAAGTGTGGCGTTAATATCACCTAGAACGTCGAGCTTTGTTTCTACCTTAGTTAGTCGTGAGTCTACGTCTTCCAGCTTCTTAAAGCGGTCTTTAATTAACCACCCAATGAAACCAAGTAGACCCACAACCACTATACCAACTAACCATATAGCGCTTGCAGGTTCCATACTATTCTCTCCTTAGTTACAGGGTAACACCGTTAACCCGAGTCCAATAACCAGTAGCACCGTTACCATGCCATACGAATATTTTACCGAAGTCAGGGGCTGCATAT
>Ga0247730_1001505_pt1 | contig 12860 bp, 13 predicted proteins | sample UWRJL073202C2_FD_180959 | JGI IMG/M metagenome (GOLD analysis project Ga0247730, IMG submission 180959) | Plant litter microbial communities from Arlington Agricultural Research Station in Wisconsin, United States - UWRJ-L073-202C-2 | ecosystem: Environmental > Terrestrial > Plant litter >...
CCTGGGAGCCATTGAAACGCGGAGTCGACAAGTTCGACAAAGAGATGTGCGACGCCTGGAATGGCGAGCTCGACACCATCTTGACTTTCGTGCGTTCTTATGTCTTCTGATGTATTACATGTAAACTCACCGTCCTGAATAGACTGGTCTATTTTCTGCTGCCGTCACCGCATTCTGTATCGAGTCTTTTCAGTCCTTGTATCAAAGCCCAACCGATACAACCAACATCTTCTTGATTGCACTTTCTCAACAACTTGCCAACTCGTCCTCTCCAATGGCAGGATTCTCCATGATTGAAGCTTTCACCCCCCGTCCTCAGGATGTCTATATCAATGTACTGTATTTTGTCAGCCTCACTCTCGCCCTGTCCGTATCCTCTGTCTGCATTCTAGGGAAGCAATGGATACGGGAGTATCAGAAGGAGCTCTCCGTTTCGGCTCAGGACGCAGTTCGAGTACGTCAGGTCCGTTTTGACTCACTAGAGGCGTGGAAAGTGCCGCAGATCATGGCATCTCTTCCTGTTGTTCTTCTAGCGGCCTTGTTACTCTTCTTGACCGGCCTTCTCATTCAGCTCTGGAATGTTATGAATCACACGACAGCCATTGCGGTCTCTGTCGTCGTTGCCCTCATTACAATTTTGGTCATTGTCACCACGGTTGTCCCCGCTCTCTGTAGCATGCAGCCTCGACGGACAGCCTTCACTCCCTTTCGATCGCCTCAAGCGTGGATCTTTTTCGTGTTTTATAGACGCCTGCAACAATGGTATCACATCATTTTCCATGCGTATAGCGAAGCTCCGAGCACGCTTGCCAGCTGGTCTGCGTTCGATCATCACTTTTTGACTATCGAGGCACAGGAATGGTATGAGCATGGAACTAGCTCTGTACATCGTGCGCTGCGATGGGCACATGAAGCTCTTGGAACCTCTAGCTCAATAGGCAAATCCGTTCATTGGTGCTTTCAACAGCAATTTCATCCAAATGCATTGGTTACGCCTGAAAGCAATCTCAGTCGTTATGTCCTTTCTGGATCCGCGGAGGATGAGGCCTTTGACAATCCTTACCATTTGTGCTTTGAGTACATCGATAAGGTTGGCGAATACGACATCACAATGAGAAGATGTAAATTGGAATTGCTGATACGGTCTGCATATCATGCAATGGAAAATACGAAGGACCCGTGGAATGAAATTTCCTACTCTTGTGCAGAGCTGAACCAAGGAATGCTTTTCAATCTTTCCAATGCAAACCAGGAAGACATACGGCGTGCGTGTCTCTCAATTCACGATCGGTTCTCTCTTTCTGACTCGTTCCTTCAGACTCTTATGCAATCCATGATCAAGTCGCCCTTCTCTTCCAGCGGGTCTTTGGAATCCGTCCACCCTCAGACTCATTTTACTGGTTTCACGTTATGTGTTGCCTCATGCAAGAGCAACGCCGCTCTTCTTCCCCATTCTCTCGTCAAATCTTGCATGATCTGAGCACTCGACAAATTCCACATTGGATTAGGACGTTCAAGTCTCCTCCCGTTCTTTATAACATTGGCAAGGCTATACGTGAATGTGCAAGTCAGTCTTGGGAGCACGCTATTGAACTGTTCACCCGGATGGATAAGATTATGTTGGAGATGTGTCATGAGCTAGACGGGCCGGACCGTGAAAGTATGGAGAAATGGAGGGATCTTCGGGCGAATTTTATCGAGGGCACCAGAGAGGGACTGTCTCCAGCACCAGAGCGCTTAAGATTACCTGAGGGACACTTTGACATTGTACATGGACCTTTACCATCGCTTCCTTCGTCTCACAACGCTCACGAAAACTCTTCTTAAGAGTATGTATTTTTACTCCGGCATAATACGAACTACAATGCAGAGCTATCCATTACTTTTATTGTGTATCTCCGCCTCTTATATTCGCCTAGAGCACCTCCGCCAGGTGCACCGTGACGGGCAATAATACCTTCTCTTTGCCTTGATATCATTAGGCTGTCCGTTTTCAATGATAGACTCGGCCAATTTGCATCTCGTTAACGTGCTGAGTTGTGAGGTGCCTGTCTTATTTAGAATAACAGATAGATTCATACACTCTTATTTGCGTCAGGAGATCCTGCAGGAAATCAAGAGCAAGGCGATCTGTGGGTAATTGTTGATAGAGTGAGGGAGTCACAGAAATATTACTTGCTGCTTTGATCGTAACCGCAACATTGAGACAAGACTCCTTATACTCATCCAGAACAGTTTTTGGTTTTTTAGCCTGTTCGTATTCATGTTACCACAGGAGCAAGAATGTACGTGCACCAAGAAAGCCTTATTCCTCGTTATTGAGTCCACAATCTACAATCCTTGAGCATGATCATTTGCAACAGAAAATGTTGGTATGCCTGCCTTTGCTTGGAGGTCGTATAAGTACGCAGAATGCAAGATATCAAGCGAAGAAAGGCAAGAAAGACCATGTCAATAGCTGACTAGCTCTCCGACATCTTTTCAACGCCGGTTTCCTCATCTGATACGCCCTCTACGTGCGCTTTGATACTTATTCTCATGGCTGTCAGTACTTTCAGAAGCGCTTGTAACAGTGACGGAAGCCTGCCTCAAGTTTGGAGTTAGTGGTCATCGTCTGGACGCTTTAGCGCTTTGGTGGCCGTTAGTAGAGTGGGTCACAAGCTATTTGTTGCTTTGATTATGACCACCGTCACCAGCGCATGTCGACAAAACCTCATGGCAATTGAGACTCGATTGCCGACTTTCGCTTCCACCGCCTGTTATCCTACGTCGACATTGAATTGACCTGATTTCTACCCGCCTGTATTACCAACTTCAACGTCTACTAGAACCAAAGTTGGGCTCAGAGATACTTCGAGAGTACTCCTACACGCCGCCTCTATCTGCCGCTACGCCATTTCCTTTGACAGCATTTTCCCTGGACAGGCAGAATCTGCAGCTGTGGACGTATCATTTGAGGCTTACGTGATCTGCAATAGGTGAAGAAAGGATGCTGCGCCCTCATGTACTGGTGTCGTATGCCTCACTGTCAACGCTGTTCGTCTCTCACTCTACCAGAATGTCTTTGATGAATCGAGCAACCTTGCGCTTGGTATGGCCCTATTTCCTTTGTCTAATGCACCTTAATGACTGTTTTCACGTTTAGTGACACCCGTTCAGCCCGCAGTTCGACTCGGAACGATTACAGTCCTGGATTGAATGAGGCCTCTGCCAGCAGATTGCACGGCCATGTGGCTATCCATGCACTAGCGATGTTCTTCCACATCTTACGCGCCTATTATGAACCGCTGTCTATCGAAGCATCTGGAGGGCACCTAGCCTTTGGTCGCGCCAAACTCCGGTATACTCCACATCCATATTCCCGTTATCCATCGTCAGGCCGTCTGAGAAGTCCGGTCTGATAGCTCTCCCTTCATATTCACCTGCATATGACACCACGACCGTATACAGTCGGTGCTAGACAAGCTTCCCTCATACGGGATCATTGCTACAAAGTTAGCCGTTGATTCGTTTATCGAATTGACAGGACGGCAATCTATCGGCCAATCACAGTACTTGTTTAGTGTTCACTGGTTCTCCGAATTGTACTTGTGTCAACAACTCTCTCTCACCCCACCAGCATCACCACCGTTGACTGAAAACTAAATGTCGGAAAGGATGTCGATAAAGTCACTGGGAAATGACGATGTGCGTATTGAGAAAGATACTCAGAGCGGGTGACTCGCTTCGCCTGAGAAGTTGAGCGGGGGGCAGACAGACAAGGGAAAGGTAGGTCATGCCCGTGCTTCAGATATCCTAATGGTCTGTCATTGATTTTCTTGGTATCCAGCGTGAGGAGGGAATGGCCAATGCTACAGGCTCTGGTGATTCTTTGGTGGAGACCGTGCAATTGCGGGAGGTGCGTGGGCAGTGTCACTAATACTCGCAACGCTCACAACACTTCAGCCAGCCAGATGGAATGATATCCAACCATATGAATACCCCATGGTTGCTGGAGACCCGTGGGAACCATTGAAAAGGGGAGTCAACAAATTCGACAAGGAGATGTGCGACGCCTGGAATGGCGAACTCGATACCATCATAATCTTTGTGCGCTATTGTATCTTACACTAGTGATTTCAGCTCATTGTTCATTCAGGCTGGTCTGTTCTGTGCTGCCATCACTTCATTTTGTACGGCGTCCTTTGAGGCTCTGTCGTAAAGCCCGGCCGACATGACCAACGTCTTCCTCGTGGCGTTATTCCAACAGCTTGCCAACTCGTCCTCCCCAGTCGCAGCATTCTCGATGGTTGAGGACTTTACTCCCAGTACTCATGACGTCTGCGTTAATGTGCTATATTTTATCAGCCTCGCACTCGCTCTCTTCGTGTCCTCTGTCTGCATTTTAGGGAAGCAGTGGATCCGCGAATACCAGAAAGATCTCTCGGTTTCTACACAGGATGCAGTTCGAGCACGTCAGGCCCGTTTCGACTCGCTTGAGGCATGGAAAGTGCCACAGATTATGGCGGCCCTCCCTGTTATCTTCCTAGTTGCCCTACTACTCTTCTTTACTGGCCTCCTCATGGCTATCGATCGGCCAAAGGCGATACTCCTTGAACGTTGAACGTTGAACGCGCTGAACACCTCGCCCTCGCAATTCTCCTATTAACAGCTCCCTTCCGTACTATCACCTTCGTCTGAAAGGAAATGTCGGACAGTACCCCGTTCAGGTTGCATGAAAATAATGATGTACGGGTGGATATTAATGACCAGAGGGGAGAGCTACGCAGGGAGCGCAGGGACGAGAGTACGGTAAGTGGACCTTATGCCCTGGATATCTCTACAATGGACAATGCTCATTTTTCGTAATATCCAGCCGGAAGAAGGAGTATCTAATCCTGGGGGCGCTGGTATATCCTCAGAAGCGCAAATCGCTGAGACTGAGTCTCCCAAGTCAGACCCTTCGCGGTAATAAATAAATAAAAGTTCTAGAAAGGAAACTGAACATTCGTGGTGAATCACTGGCTGCTTTATTTCTGACAGATCGTTTCTGACTGCAACTATGACCTCGCACATGTCAAGACAAAACACACAGTCACTGCGACTACTGCTTACCAGCACCATGTTGACTTCTCTGCCCCACATTGCATTCGGGTTGGAACCCCGTTCCACAAGACCGTTTGAAGTCGCCTCGATGCACTAATATGATGCCACAACGCGAGTCGATCATGCAAGCATTTTGACGAGGAGCAAGCAGGTCTCAGGGACTCACGGGAGGATATATAATAAGCAGCAATGAATATCGCTTAGGTTGTCCATTATCGACTGGTGTAGCTATGTTTTGAGTCTCCCTTGAAACATAGCGCACTATCTCCAGTGCATGCAGAAACGTTGTCATACCCCATGGCTCTTACGTGGACTCTAGATCTGTCAACGTTCCCGCTGGCTGGGGCCGTTCCGGTGTCCAATGAAATCGGAATCTTCACCGCCTTTCTTGCGCTTGGTACAGAATGTTATCAGTTCCTCGGTCAAATTCAAACACTTGGTGCCAAATTATCTAGCGCCAGAGCCTTGGGAACGGCAAGGCAGGGCATAGAGGAGCTTAGATCAGAGCGCCTGTAGCCTTGGCTTCTTGGAACACCGTAGAGTTTGAAGTTCGCAGGGAGATGAACATACGATCTGGTGCTCTAATATCGGTATCGGGCAGCGTTCCACTAGTGCGATACAACGTCCAGATCTATTACAGGGTATCAGCATCGAAATGCAGCCATCGTTTGGGAGCAGGCTTCAACGCGTTAGACTCTTGGCGACGTCCACCTGTAATTTCCCTAGGGGACTTCTATGAGGAGTGGCTTGAAGTTCAGGTCTTGTTGGGTCTTGTGCTGGCGATGGTACAAAAGGAAAATAGTGCATTAGGTACGTAAACTACAGCAATGTTCAAAGAGCTCAGCTGACACTTCTTCGAGAACAGTGAAAAGTAGGCTCCAGAAGTCGCTCCACTTGCGCAGGCGGATGCGTCACCATGCACCAGATCCCTGTTCAAGTCACGGAGCAAAGCACCTGCATGCTATGTGCTTCACCGTCCACCTGCACGCCATTGGCAGGACAAGAGTCTCGCAGCATTAAAGATGGTGCTCGTCCAGATCTTATTGCAGTGGCCCACGTGTCAACAATACCAATATAATCCAGTGCGACCACATCACATCGCCTGCATTTGAAGACTCTGGGTCACCGGACATCACGCTCCTGTTACTCAGACAATACAACACCTCGCAGATACCACTACCATTAAGTACGTGTGAAGATGCAGAACGTATTCTGTGCATTTGGTCCTTCATGTGCATTGATAGGAACAGCGTGTCGAGGTTCTGGAATGGACATCTCGGGAACGTGGTATCAACTAGTGCGTTTGCGCTCGTCCAATCTGTCGGCACCTTCCCATGGGTTCCTTTCCTTATTTCTACAGCTTGAGTTGATCGCATGCACTGGGCACGGGGACGTCGACGACAGTATTTGAACTGCTCGCCTCCTGCACTCCTCGGAACCCTCCTCTACGTGCTCCTTGAACCTCGTTTCCTGCTTATTATCAGCTCTGCCTTTTGCCGTTGGCTTTGATACCACCGAAATGCAACCTTCACCTTCAACTGGGGGATCTGACGGCGAGACCTGTTGTCCACACTGTGGTGGAAACGACTCGAAACAGGGCAGAAATCTTGTAGTTTGCATCGATGGTACGGCAAACAAATTCAGCAGCCGAGTGCAGTATCCTTCCGTTCCAAATTCCTATGCATATTTCTGATAAGATATCAGAACACGAACATTGTCGAGCTCTATAGCTATCTTCTTAGTGACAAAACCCAGCTGACCTATTACAATAGTGGCATTGGAACATATGCCCGCCCAACTTTACAGACTTTTCATTACTGGAGACAAATCGTCGATCATATGATTGATTTGGCCATTGCATGGTAGGTATTCATCTTCGACATCAGTGGCCTAGAGAGCTTAACGGGCTGTAGGAATTTTGAAAAGATTGTGTTAGGGGCATATCGGTGGCTTGCTGCTAACTATCAATCTGGTGATACGATCTATCTCTTCGGTAAATTCCAAAACCTCGTCTGATTAGATGGCGTACATCCTTATGCTAAATACTACTAGGTTTTTCCCGTGGCGCTTATCAAGTTCGAGTATTATCGGCGATGATAGAAAAGGTGTGCACACCGGACTTTTCAAATAGTTTATTGGTCTGAAGGCCTATACACGCCAGGTTGGGTTAATTCGTCGGGGAAACGAGGAGCAAATTCCCTTGTGAGTCCATGTTCCCTGATGTTATTTGTTTCTAACTATCTTTGCAGCGCTTACGAGCTATATGCTTCGCTGCCAGAGATTACAGATGAAGTGCCGCTGCCTAATGATTTGAACGAAGACCCTGGGTCCAACTATCAGAGAGAAAACCTGAATCCGGAGCAAGAGATCCATCACCTAGCAGGCATGTTTAAACGCACATTTTCCCGCGAATCTGTGAAGGTACACTTTGTTGGGGCATGGTGGGTTGATCAAATTTGTTGCCATCATCGTTACTGATCTCGTGGACACTCAACAGGGATACTGTTTCATCTGTGGGTTTAGGCTGGAACAAGGTGCTCCCGTACACTGCGAATGGAATGAAGCACGTCTGCTACTTTCGACATGCCTTGGCACTTGATGAAAGGAGAGTCAAATTCTTACCGGAGTATGCCTATGCTGGAGCGACGATGAGATCAAACACAAATAACGATGATGAAGGATACCAGTATGGTGAACCTCACACTAAGGAGGTCTGGTTTCGAGGGTCTCACTCTGACATGTATGTCTGCTCTGTCTAAACCGAGGGTATGCGTGATTTAGCTCTGCTTAATTTTCCAGAGGTGGAGGGAGTGCCGAAAATGTCAATCTGAACCGAGGAGTTCCGTCTTTGCGATGGATGTGGCATGAGGCGGTTACAGCTGGCCTGCACGTGTCACCCCAATTCGAGAGGGCTACTATCTACCGGCCTGTTCATTTCAACAGCAGTGTCTCCATGACAGGGATCTGGTGGCTTCTCGAAATCTTGCCGATTCCTCGGCTGTCGTATCTGTCTGAAGAGGATGAGAAACACATCACATACATGTGAGTACAATAATCAAAGATAATTCGGGGGATGTTCTGACTGTTTCCTTTCTTAGACCCCATCTCGCTCAGGGACGTGAGATCAAGTTTGGACAATTGATACATGCCACTGTCATGGAGTGGCCATCGTTGAACGAGGACGAGTTCTATACACCATTTGCCGTTCTTCCTAAATTGGCGTTCCACCAGGAGTGGGATGACTTCAGAGATTGGGATGAACCCGACCCCAACGTGCCGGCAATTAGAGTGGAAATGAATCACTTGGACTACGCTCAGAACCTCGTCACTGAATTGGATCGGAGCATGGGACAGCCCAATCGAGATGAGCTATTGAATGCATTCCGGGCTATGCTTGAATCTTGTAGGTCTTATCTATGTGCATTGCCCACACTTCAACATTAACGCCTATGCCGTCAGCCAAGAGTGCGTTGCTTCTCTATCAACACATCTTAAACAATACACAGGCGCCAGGGCCACGAAATGCTTTGATGCGTAGTTTCGAAGAGCTTGTTCATGGAACGATCCATGCTTTCCAGCATGAGCACAGTGGTTCGATTGCTTCATTGTCATTATCTATCACGGGAGACGTACACTTATTCTTGTTGTGTCTTCGGTTACTGGACGGGCTATCGCCTTCTTCAACCCCCTTGGGATTTATAATTGAGAGGATCGTAGTGGAAGATTCGGCCGCAGACCCATCGAAGACGCCAGGAAAATGTGACGTATACTGGAGCTTTGATCGGACGAATAAGGCCCTAGAGACTTCAATTATGGGGCTGGAATACTTTGCAGCCGGCCAAGAGAAGGTAGTATTGTTGTCTTGCTCTTTAGACGACGTAAAGACTGCATTCACAACACTTCGTCACGCGGCTCAGTTTTTCTCTCACATACGATCTACCCCGCCGACACTCGATATTGATGTCTCTGTAGCAGGATATACAAACTGGGTTAAGAAGAAAGCACCAATCGAAGCTCGACCGGCGCAAGAGCACTGGTGTACTTTTCGTCATGATGTCTGGAGAATGATTGACATTGAAGACACGGATGCAGCTAAGGTCACTGGTGCCGGTATTACCGTGTTCAACAATCATGTCATGCCCATGTTTGTTTATGTCCTCGCTTTTGAGAATAATCTGGATATAGGTGCGTTTACATATGTGTGATTATGCAGTGTCAAGAATCTGACTAAATAAATGGTCTTTGTAGTCACTCTGATCGCACCAGACGAACCCCTTGCTGTCCATTCCACCTCAGATGTGGGATACTACATCGACGCTCACCGGAGAAACTCGAGTTCAAGAATTGGACGCAGCATCACATTGTATAAGATAATCTTGTCCAGTGCAAAGATACCTGCCTTCGGACACATTACTGCACGCTCGGACCATTTACCATGGAATCGAGTTCAAGCTTCAAGAAGGGGGACGGGGGTGAAGCGATTGGAAGGCAATGATCCTTGCTTCAAGCCCATAACAGAGCTTTTCTCCTCTGCCGGCGCAGAATGGGTATCTTGGACTCTAGCAGCTGTCTATCCTCGCCCGAGTCCTGATGATGGCGATGCTAAACGTGCAGCAGCAGCTGCTGAAGAAGCAGACCATCTAGAGGACGAGAGCGCACCTGGCGCGTATATGAAAGCACATTCTAAGCAAGAAATGCAACTCGCAAGGGCTTCGCAGATGGCTTCTGCATATCGTCGTTTGCCCAAACTACCAGTCGCCAAAAATCACTTGGTACACAGGAGAATCCAGCACCACACTTCCAGTGTCACCAAATCGGACAATGTGTCCAGTTCTCTGATATGGGTCACGCGCATCGTCGAAGCTGCCTCCTTTTATGTCTACAAGGCCTCGCCTTACGTTTTTTTCCTCCTCTTCCTAGAGTTATACTCGTTCGTCAATCTGTCTCGTCTGATCTCATGGATTCTTTTCGTTTATCGTTTTCCTCTGTCCGATACTTTGTCCCAACTTTTTTCCCCTATCCGTTACGTTTGCCATGCCCTTCTATCTATCATGCTCTCTCCTCTCTCTTTGATCCTTTACTTTTACCACATACCTGATAGTAGTATTGCGCTCGTCATGGCTATCTTTTATGTTCTCCTGGTTTTGTTTTTTGGACCAGACCTAGTCAGAGCTTACTAGTATCTATCTATATCACATCTTGATTTCTTGTGATAGTAAGAGTGACCATGAAACATCTTTCAGTGACGCTGATATGATCCACCTGAACCATTCTGCCAGTGCTATATTAGTTTAAGCCAAGCTTCAGCTATTGCAATCATTATGACCACAATTTGGGCACCAACTAGTGCCAGCTGTTCCCCCTCGCTGCGACGACATGTTCACAACATCTCGGACGCCGACATATATCGCTCGCACTGCTTACTACAGGGCTCCTTGTGTATTTCCTTCTCGTAATAAGGGCCCCACGGTATTTCGTAAACTCGGGAACACTTGCAAAGTTGCATTCGAGGCAAGAATGGCGACTTTGTTGCTCCAGAATCTCAAATTGGTCCTACTGCGTCTGAGGAACCCTGCCGAATATCGAGAGAAGTAGCTGCTTCGCTTGGATCTTGACGAGGCGTGGTATAAATAGTGCAATTAAGTATCAAAAAGTACAAATACAAGACAAGGTAGGATTTGAAACATTTCGGAAGTCAAAAGAGAAAGAATACGCGATACAAAAGTCGCGCAAGAAATTAAGCACGATCAGCTCCTCCTGGTGCATAGGTCTTCGTGATACCACCGGGTTCGTACAATGACGGCAACCGGTCCATCTTCATCTTGAATATGTACTTCTTGATGCTTCATGGGAGAGCTTTCAGCTGATAAGATGCGTGGACGTGGGTGGGCACTGAGAGCACTTGATCTAGTTCTTCTAGCGATAATGCTTTCGTCTCAGGGAGGAATAACATAGCGGTGAAGAAGCCAAAGAGGGTAATATCACGATCTTCCAGTATCAAAAGCGACAATACACACGTACTTCCATACGGCGTAGAAGCCGAAAGCACCTTGAGGCTTAAGGTTGCAAGCCCCGAGTAGCTTGGGGAAGTTGAGTGCAAGAATGAAGTCGAGAACCCACAGCATAGTGGTTGCGAAGGAGTCACGAAGGTAGAGAGGGAACGCTTCAGCCTGATAATCAACATCAAGGAGTTCATGGCAAGACAACCGTGACAGTACTTACTTTGAAGGGAACAGGCCCTTCTCCTAGACAGTACGCACAGGGGAATAAGTAGATACTTGCAGCCGCTACTCCTATCCGAGTAATCTGAGAAATTGCCGGGTTGATTAGAAATCTAGCTATCAAGGAGCATATTCAGTGGCTAGCAAAACAACTTGAAATGAATGAATCTCATAATGCGAAGCGCATAAGAAGCGGCAATGACGCCATGAAGGGGAAAGTGACCAATAACAGTAAGCATCGCAACTTCTTCCCTTCATGGCATACCAACGGACAGAGGACACTACAGTTTGTTGTAGTCGAAGTTGTATTCGAGTTCAGTTTTCACTTCACGATCATTGATGACGTAGGCCAGTTCTCTCTTATACTCTTCTGTTCGGCTACTGTCAATCTTTATGCAAATAGCTGTAAAGCTACTCGTCCTGCATATTGTGTTGATAAGAAAGCAATCTATCAACCAGACAGGCTCATCAAACGAGCATCCAGTTCTCACAGCCTCGTCCTGACAGCACTCTTTTCCATTCCACCAACACGACCGTCGTCTGATAAGAGATGTCGAACAACACATCTCCCAAATCCCTTGGAAATGACCAGGTGTGGATAGACATGGATGATCAGAGCGGGCGTGTTCCTTCGCCCAAGATGCTGAGTGGGGAGCAGGTAGACGAGAGCAAGGTGAGTAATTCATGCTCTTTATGTATCCTTACGTCGAATAACGTTTGTTGCCTTGATATCCAGCCTAAAGAAGGTACACCTAATGCTAGAGGGGCTGGCATACCTTCAAAAGTGGACCCAGAAATGATCGACACTGTGCGACTGCCAGAGGTGGGTGTGTACGTAGTTCCAGTTCCGCTCACTACAGAACTCACAGCGATGCAGCCAGACAGATGGGACTGGCGCAAACCTCATGAATATCCTACGGTTGTGGGAGATCCGTGGGATCCATTGAAGAACGGAGCCTATACGTTCGACAAGGAAATGTGTGACGCCTGGAATGGCGAACTCGATACTATCTTAACCTTTGTGCATCCTTTCGTGTTCTCCCATCATCCGTGTAAACTCACTGTAGTGTTCAGACTGGTCTATTTTCTGCTGCTGTCACCGCATTCTGCATCGCGTCCTTCGAAGCTCTCTCCCAAAGCCCGGCCGATACGACCAATGTCTTTCTCATCGCGTTATCGCAACAACTCGCCAACTCATCCTCCCCAGTTGCGGCATTATCGATGGTCGAGGGCTTCACTCCTAGTGCTCACGACGTCTACATTAACGTTCTCTACTTCATCAGCCTGACTCTCGCCCTTTCTGTGTCCTCGGTATGCATTCTTGGAAAGCAATGGATCCGGGAATACCAAAGGAATATATCTGTTTCCGCGCGTGATACAGTTCGCGTTCGTCAAGCTCGTTTTGACTCGCTCGAGGCATGGAAAGTGCCACAGATCATGGCAGCCCTCCCCGTCATCCTCCTAGCATCCCTTTTTCTCTTCTTTGCTGGCTTGCTGATCCAGCTATGGAATGCGAGTAACCACGCAACAGCTATCACAGTCTCTATTGTTGTT
>Ga0247730_1001506_pt1 | contig 12858 bp, 8 predicted proteins | sample UWRJL073202C2_FD_180959 | JGI IMG/M metagenome (GOLD analysis project Ga0247730, IMG submission 180959) | Plant litter microbial communities from Arlington Agricultural Research Station in Wisconsin, United States - UWRJ-L073-202C-2 | ecosystem: Environmental > Terrestrial > Plant litter >...
TGTGATCGAGGCCCTTTACTCCGCAGCGCGCGATCCGCAGCGATGGGCGGATGCGCTCGAGCAGATTGCCATCTGGACCGGCGCAGCTTCGGCGATGATGGCCACGCATGACCCGCTAAGCCGCGTCAGCTCAACGGTAGTAAGCGCGGGCGGTCCTTCGTTCGGCGGAGTGTCGGATAACGACGATGTCGATTACCTTGCAGAGCAGGTCCAAGAATACTGTCTCTCGCGCGACGTCACCACCGGCAAAGCCGAGGCACCTCCGGTCCTCATCCTGATCCATCCGAAAGCCATCGGCGACGGTAGTGGCCGCCACCTCGCGCTGTTGCAGCCGACGCTGTCTCGCGATGGCCGGATTGGTTGGATCAGCATCAAGCTGTCATCCGGGCAGCAAGCATGGCGTGAGCAGGCCAGCAGGAAGCTGGCATCATTGCACGGACACTTGACTCGGGCCCTCGATATCTCGCTGGCACTGACCGACGCGCACCACGGCGAACCATCAACGATCACCTTGCTAAGTGCAATGCCCACGGCAGCCCTGCTGTTGGAACCGGAGGCCGGCATCGTTCAGACCAACGTCGCCGCTCGCATGCTGTTGGACCGCGCCGAAGGGGTATATGCCACGCCTGAACGACGGCTGCAGGCCCGTATCGCGCGGGAGGATCAGCGCCTCGCCAAGGCCATCGAAAACTCGTTTGCCGCGAACCGAAGCAAGTGGATCGGGGGTGAGCGCCAAGTGATCCGCATCAGCCGGATCGGCAATGCCACGCCTCAACTCATCATTCTTGATCCCGCCCCAATGAGCAATCGCTCATCGCTTTTCGATGCGCCTCGCAAACCAATCCTCGTGCGGATTATCGATGAAGAGCACACCTCGCACGCCATAACTTACCCGCTCCAGGCAGCGTTCGATCTGACACCGGCGGAGACGCGGATCGCGGCGGCTATCGCTTCAGGACTTTCCCCGGGTGCGATCGCGCAAAGCCTCGACCTGTCGACTAACACGGTCCGGTCTCACCTCGCGCGCATCTTCGACAAAACCGGTACCCGGTCGCAGCACGCTCTAACCCGGCTGCTCGCCGCCATCGGATCGTGGCCGCTGACCTAGCCGGCCGAAAACCAACAAGAAAGGCTCGCACATTGCTGTTCAGAGCGGAAGCGTCCCAGGCGCGATATCGGCTCCAGGGTAACGTTAGCCTTGCCCCGCCCGTGCGGTGGCAGGTGCTGGGAATTTTCCTCGTCGTAACGGTGCTACTTGCGATCGCCTTTCTGTCGGTCTTCACCTATGGCCGACATGTCACTGCGACCGGTGAGATCGCGGGAAACCAAGGCGTCGTCACTGTTTCCCCGCCGCGCCTCGGCACGCTTACGCGCATCCTGGTTCGGGAGGGTGAGGCGGTGCGTGCCGGACAGCCTCTAGCGCAGATCGGGTTTGACACGGTCGCCGGCGAAGGCTCGCTGGAACGCCGCCGCGCGATTGCGCTAGACGAGGAAGCATCGGCGCTCGCGGCCAAGGGCGTTGCCGATCACGCGGTGGCGGATGCCAAGATCGCAGCGTTGCGATCGGGGATGGAGGGCCGCCAGGTCGAGTTGGGCGAACTAGCGATGCAGACAAGCGAGCAGCGCCGGTTGGTTTCGCTGGCGCAGGAGGACCTGGATCGGACGCGGGGCGTTGCCGAGCGCGGTTTTGTTTCTCGGCGGGAAATCGGGCTGCGCGAACAGTCGTTGGTCGAGCGGCGTCAGGCGCTGGCACAGCTTCAGCGCGAACACGCAACGCTGATGGCGGAGCAGGCAAAGGCGACCGCCGAGGTGCGCCTTGAGCGGGCAGGTGTTGCCGCCGCCAGGGCTGATGCCGCCCGCGCACGGGGCCAGCTCGCAGGCGCTTCGGCCGCCGACACGATGCAAAGGGGCATGGTGATCGTCGCACCCGTGTCTGGCCGGGTGACCGGGGTCGTGGCAATGCCCGGAGAGGTCGCAGGTCCGGGGAAAGCGATGCTCTCGATCGTGCCGGCACAGACGAGGTTGGTGGCGCGACTGGCGATTCCCCCAGCAGGGGTTGGCTTCGTACAGCCGGGCCAGCCTGTCATGCTGTCGATAGATGCGTTCCCGCGTGAGACTTTCGGGACGGTGCGGGCGCGGATCGCCTATGTCACTGCGGCCACCGTGCCCGGCCGCAACGACTCGGCTCCGACCTTCCTGGCCGAGGCAGTCATCGAACGACCGAGCATCGCGGCCTATGGCGCACAGCAGCCGCTTCTGCCCGGAATGGGCTTGAGCGCGGTCGTGACGACTCGCCGCCTCAGCCTGATGCGTTGGCTGCTCGATCCCCTCTATGCGGTGATGACTCGATGAACGAGATTACGCCCTCGCTGCTACCGGTGCGCCGGCTCAAGCTGGTGCGGCAGTCGGAGGTCGCGGAATGCGGGCTGGCGTCGCTGACCATGATCCTCAATTACTGGGGCGCACGCACCAACTTGGCGGCGATGCGGCGGCGGTTCGGCCTGTCGGCGCGAGGCGTAGGGTTAGGCGACCTAATGACGTTTGCCGATCAGTTGGGGATGGCGTCGCGACCGCTGCGCATGGAGCTGGACGACCTCCCATCGCTTGCGCTCCCGGCGATCCTGCATTGGGACCTTAGCCATTTCGTCGTCGTCGAGCGGGTCAAGGGGACGCGCGCGTGGATCGCGGATCCGGCGACGGGCGAGCGCTGGCATGACCAAGCGTCGCTGTCGCGTCACTTCAGCGGCGTCGCTCTGGAGCTGAGTGCCACCAACGACTTTGCGCCTCTCAACGAAGGCGCCAAGCTGAGGATGCGACAGCTGTGGAGCAACATGCAGGGGTTGAAGCGGGCGCTGGCGCAAGTCGCGCTGCTCAGCCTATTGCTTCAGCTGCACGTCCTGGCCGCACCTTACCTGCTGCAGATCGCGGTCGACCATGTCATGCCCGCGCTCGATCTCGATCTGCTGACGGTGCTCGGCGTCGGCTTTGGGCTGTTCGCCTGCATCTTTGGGGCTGCGCAGTGGCTGCGGGCGAACGTGCTGCTGTCGTCAGGGGTGGCGATCTCCTTTGCCATCGCTGCGAATCTGGGCAGGCGTCTGATGCGGCTGCCCGTTGCATGGCACCAGAAGCGGTCGGTAGGAACGATCATTGCGCAGTTCCGATCGGTCCTGCCGGTCGAAAAGCTGCTGACCGAGAGCGCGGGCGCGGCTGCAGTCGACGGACTGATGGCGCTGGTCACACTGGCGATGATGATCGTCTATTCGCCACTTCTGGCGCTGGTGCCGGTCGCTTCGCTGATCGCCTATGTCGGTGTTCGCCTCGGAACCCTTAGCGCCGAGCGCGCCACAGAAAACGAGCGGATCGTCGCCGAGGCCGAGGAGCAGACGGTGATGATCGAAACGTTGCAGGGCATGGTGTCGCTGCGGCTGGGCGGGGGCGAGACGCGCCGCCATGCTATGTGGCAGAACCGGCTGTCGGAGGCGCTGGGCGCGCGATATGCGCATGATCGCATCCGCGCTCTCCAACAGGCGGCTGCGCTTTGGCTGGCGGCAATCGAGCAGGTTGCGCTCGTGTGGCTGGCGACGAAGGCGGTTATCGCTGGTGGCTTCTCCGTCGGCATGGTCTTCGCTTTCCTGGGCTATCAGCTTAGCTTCTCCACTGCGGCTCGGCGGTTGGTCGACGAGGCGACGGCGTTCCGCCTGCTGGGATTGCACCTTGACCGGCTGTCGGACATCGCGCTGGAGCCCGAGGATGTCGGTTTCGCCGAAAAGGCGCCGCCGCCGGCCGTGCCGCCGCACAGCCTGTCGGTCCGCGGTGTGACCTACAGCTATTCGCAGATCGAGGCCCCGGTGATCCGGGACATGAGCCTCACCATCGAAGCGGGAGAGTATGTCGCGCTGACCGGTCCGTCGGGCGGCGGCAAGTCGACTCTGGTGAAGCTGCTGCTCGGGCTACTGGAGCCCGAGGCGGGAACGGTGCTGGTGGGCGACGTGCCGCTGGCGCGCTATGGCAGGCGCAATCTGCGTCTGGCGGTCGGCGCGGTGTTGCAGGATGACCATCTGTTCGATGGCGACATCGCGCAGAACGTAACCGCGTTCGGCCCGCTGGACGAAGAGCGGCTTGCCGAAGTGCTGGCGGTCGCCGACATTGCCGAGGATATCGCGAAGATGCCGATGGGCGTCTATACGATGGTGGGGGCGGGGGGATCGAACCTGTCGGGCGGGCAGCGCCAGCGCGTCCTGCTGGCGCGCGCGCTGTATCGGCGGCCCAGCGTCCTGGTCATGGACGAGGGAACGGCGCATCTCGACCCGGCATCGGAGCGGCGGGTAAACGCTGCGATAGGCGCGATGGGCATCACGCGCATCGTGGTCGCTCACCGTGCGGAGACGATCGCGTCCGCGCGGCGGGTCGTGGAAATTCAGGACGGACAAGTTGTCCGTGACGAGCTTCGTCCGTCCTGACGCCAAGCGACTGCTAAAAAGGAGGGGGCGTGCCGACGTGCGATCGCACGCCGGCACGCCCCCTGCCTATTATTCGAAAACCGCCATGCGGCCGAAGAAGGCAGCGCCAGTGACCTGGGCGATCTCGGCGGGAGTCAGGACGCGCTTGCTCTGGGTGGTCTTGGCGTTCTTGGCGTTCTTGGTCATGGTACATCTCCAGTGGCCGGATCGATCCGACGATTTTCGAATATCAGCCGTGCCGTCGGTCCGTCGCCATCCATATGGATGAGGAGGAACATTGCGATGCATGTGCAGCGGCGCTTGCTGCCGGCGTCCGCTGCGTTCCCGGTGGCTGTTGGCGACGACTTCGCTTAGCCTGGCCCTCAACCATCGAAGAGGGGACGTAAAAGGGGAATGTCGGTTGCTGAGCTGGTGAAAGACGAGTTCGAGCTGAGGACCGTGCCCTCGGATGCGCGCGCGACGGCGGCGTCGGTCGGCACGATGTTGCTGGCAGCCAACATCTCGCTGCCGGTCCTGGTCATGGGAGGCCAACTGGGCGTCGCCCGGGGGCTGGAAGGAACGATACGCGCATCGCTCTGGGGCGGTCTGGTGCTGGCGGTTCTTGCGGGCGCCTGCGCCTACGCGGGCGCGCGGTCGCGGCTGTCGACCTATCTCCTGATCGTGCGCGCGTTCGGGACGCGAGGCGGGCACTGGATCAGCCTTGCGCTCGCGTGCAGCGTCATTGGCTGGTTCGGCGTCGTCCTGCGGTTGTTCGCCGATACGGTGGTGCGACTGGCGGGTGGCTGGATCATCATCTGGGCGGTGGGCGGCACGCTGTTGATGGCGTGGACGACGATGACGGGCTTTCGCGCACTGACCCGGCTCTCGAACGTCACGCTCCCAGCCAAGCTCGCCCTGCTAGTATGGGCGATCTGGGCAGCGATGCGCGCGCACGGGACCTACCTGGCGGGGCCGCCGCGTCAGCCCACTCTGATCGACGAGGGCGGCGCCATCTCCTTCGTCGTCGGCGGCTGGGTGGTGGGGGCAGTGATCGCGCCCGACTTCACCCGCTATGCGCGCAGCGTCGCGGGAGCGGCGATCACCAGTGCGGCGGCGCTCGGCCTCGGCTATCCGCTGGTTCTGGTGGCTGCCTCGCTTCCCGCGATCCTGACCGGCAACAGCGACCTGCTCGACACGATGGCACGGCTCGACATGGGGATCGCGGCGCTGGCCATCATCCTGATCTCGTCTTGGGCAAACGGCGCGCTCAACCTCTACAGCGGCTCGCTGATGCTGGCGGTCGTTGCGCCGAGGACAAGTCGCGCTTGGTTGATCTGGGCGGCGGCATTGATAGGGATGGTGCTGGGCGTAGCAGGAATCGCCGAACGGTTGATCCCATATCTGACGCTGCTGGGCCTCGTCGTGCCGCCGGTCGCGGGCGTGTACCTGCCGCGCTTCTTCCTCGATACCGCGCGCGGCACATCGCTGGCGGCACGGCCATGGCATCCGACGGCAGTCGTGGCGCTCGGCGCAGGGCTCGCGGTGGCCGTTATGGCGCGGCAAACGGGGTTTGCGCTTACCGGAGTGGGCGCGATCGACGCACTGGTGGTCAGCGGGGGGACCTACCTTGTTTTGGAGGGCGTGGGCGCGCGACCCGGGCGCATCGATAACTAACCGAGCCGCTGGCCAATCTCGGCGGCGATCGAGCGGTTGTCGATCTCGAGCTTTCGGAACACGTTCTTCAGATGGAACTTCACCGCGCTTTCCGACAGGGCGAGGTCGCGCGCGATCATCTTGTTCGATCGGCCCGGGTGCAGCTGGCGCAGGATATCGCGCTCACGCAGGGTCAGCCGGTCGATCAGCCAGCGTGCCTTGTACGCGGCATCGATCCGCTGGATCAGGTCATCAAGGAAGATCGCCTCGGCCGTTGGCAACGCGGCATCTTGCTGCGTAACTAACGCGCGCAGCATCGCGGAGAGGGGCGGGCCGTGTTCCAGGAAGGGCTGGCAGATCGTCTCTTTGGCGGCAGCTTGGAGCGCCTCACCGAGTAGGCGGCGTTCGGCGACGGCGTCGCCCAGCGCGGCGGCGGCCAGCGCCTCCAGCAGCAACGCGCGGATCATGGACGGGACGCGGCCACCCGCCCGGCATCGCGCCGCCATCACGGCAGCGATCTTCTGTGCCCTAGCCGCGTCGCCCGCCTTAATTGCCAGCAAGCAGAGCACGGGATCCGCGTGGTCGGCTTCCAACCACTCGCCCTCGTCGCGCGTGAGAGCTAAGCCAGTCGCCGCAATAAGTCGCTCCGCGTCCTCAGCCCGATCCGAGTCGATCAGCAGCCGCGCGTGTAGCGCATCCAGCAGTCCGTCGACGCGCGGCAGGCCGTGATAGCGCGCCAGATGCCGACCGCGCTCAAGCACGCGAAGCGCGGCATCGAGCCCCTTGTCGACGAAGGCGGCCCGAGCAGCGACCAATGTCGACAAAAAATACTGTTCGAAACAGCCCTCAGCGCGCTCCAGCCCGGCGAGCGCCAACGCCGCTGCCTTGCCCGCCGCGGTGCCCATGCCGCGCTCGTGATAGAGCACCGCCTCGATCGTGCGTGTGACGCCCTCATAGGAATCCGCCGCCTCCACTCCCTCGGCCAGAACTTGGCGCGCGGCGTTCAGCCCCCACTCCGCGTCGGCCAGTTGCCCGAGAAACAGCCGGCACACGGCAACATTGGCGAGCATGAAGAAGTGGCCGTGTGCCGAGCCGCCCCGTTGGAAGATCACGTCGGCGCGCGCGAGCGACTTCGCCGAATCCACAAGCAGGCCGCGGCGCAGCTCCAGCCGCCCCTCAACGTTGCGCATAAGGCCCAAAATCCACCATTCCGCAGGGTCCATCCGCTCGATCGTGCGGTGAAGGTCCGCGATATCCGCCAGTGAGGGCACCCCGTCGATGAAGCATTCGCGCAGGCTGGCGACAATCGTCACGTCGCGGCGGAGCGCGGGATCACCGGAGCCCGCCGCGACCAGACCCTGGAGGTCGGCGATGGCGCGTCCCGCCTCCGCGATGCTGCCATGTTTCAACCGCGTCGCCGCCTTTGCCGCGCAGAGGCGGGGTCGGCGCTCCACCTCGTCAGACGGAAGCGTGTCTAGAAGCGCGCGCACCGCGGAGGCTCCATGGCGCAGGCAGATGTCGACGCACTGTGCGCTTTCGACGATAGCGCCCGCTCGCGCGTTGTCGCCGCTGGCGCGGGCATGTGCAACCGCCTCGACGATGAGCCCCTCGCGCTCGAACCAGTCGGCTGCGCTGCGGTGAAGAATGGCAACCTGGTCGGCTGGCAGCCGGGCCCGCTCCCTCTCAAGAAATTCCGCGAAGATGCGGTGGTGCCGGTACCAGCGTCCTTCACCGTCGAGCGGGATCGCGAGGCCCCGCAGCGCGCGTAGCGACTCCATCAGCGCTGCCGAGTCCGTCCGCTGCCGAACGTTGTCGGCAAGATGGTTGTTGAAGCGCACACAGATCGACGTCTCGACCAGGAACGCGCGCATCTCCGGCGATAGTCCCGCAAAGATCTCGGAGGCGAGATAGTCGGCCATGCCGTCGATCGATCCGACGAACGAGGCGCGCAGAGCATCCAGGTCGCCAGCGTTGGACAGCCAAAGTTGCGACACCGCCAACGCGATCGGCCAGCCTTCGGTGATCGCCGCCAACTCGGCGACTACCGCGTCGGACGAAGCCGCATCTTGCATCAGAGCGCGCGTCTCGTCCGCCGAGAAGCGCAGGTCGTTTTGCCCGAACTCCAGCACCTGTCCGCGCGCGCGGTGGGCCAGCAGGTTCAGCTGCGGCCGCCACCGGCTCGACAGCGCGACGTGCCAGCGGTCGGGCATCCGGCGCAGCAGCCGCTCGACGACCGCCGCGGCCTCGTCGCTTTCGGCGAAATGCCAGTCGTCGAGGACGAGCCACGTCTCGCGCTGGCGCTGCTCATCCAGCCGCAGCAGCGCATCCAGCACCTCGTCGGGCTGCGCACGGGTCGCCGCGCTCAGCAGCTCATCGGGCAGGGGGACGCCCGCATGCGCCAGCGCGGATAGAATGGCCTCCACCAACGTGCGTGCCGTCCGGTCAGATGCCTCTAATCCGATCCACGCGACGAGCGCCCCACGCGCGAGCGCCAGCTCGCGCCATTGCGCCAGCAGCGTCGTCTTGCCGTACCCCGCGGGCGCCTGCACCAGCAGCAGTCGCCGCGCACGGCCGGCCTGTATTGCGGACAGCATGTCACGCCGCTCAACCAGCTGGGTCAGCGAGGACGGCGGCGCATGCTTGGCGCTGGCAAATTGGCTAGTGGACAGGAGAGCGGCTCCAGGTAGACGATCCTGCTTTATCGCCCCGCTCCAGGCGAAACGGAAGTTCCCTTCGGGAGCGAGATCCAGAAGCGTGAGTATGGTCCGCGTTCGAGATCAATGCGCTGGCAAAATGAACGAGCGGCCGAAGTTGGGAAGCGTCGAACCGGATGCGAATGACCGGCATTGGGTCTTTCCGGTGGCGAAGCGACCGGTCCGCAGCCAATTCGCTCAGCCACGGCGCTGGTTGCTCCTGGGGGAGCGACTGTCGAGATAGCTTCTCCGGCCTGATAAGCTAGGACGCCGCACCAGTAGCCATCGCAGGTAGCCATTGCCGACCGACATGAGACAGCTCCCCTCCCGACTCCGCCGCCTGGACGATGCGCTGGCCGATCTCCCGCTTGACGAACCGATGCTGCTGACTGAGCTGGATGGCTTCCTCACCGGCGTCCTCGTCTGTCCCGAGCTCATTATGCCCGCCGAATGGCTCCAGAGCGTCTGGGGCTCGGACGAGAGCGAAGCCGCACCCTTCGACAACCCCGCCGACGTGCAGTGGTTCGCCGATGCGGTCCTCGCCCGCTACAACGAGATCGTCCGCGATCTCGGTCGCGGCAAGATCCAGCCGATCTTCGACGTCGATGAGCGCAATGGTGACGTGCTCTGGGAATTGTGGATCGACGGCTTCGCTCAGGCCATGGAGCTGCGGCCAGAGGCTTGGGCGGCGCTGGCCGCGAGCGGAGATGCCGATGTTGAGTTGGCCTTCTCAAGCATGTCGACCCTGATCGCGGTCGCTCGGAATGAGAGCGATCTCGACAGCATGCAGATCAACGCCCTGGAGGATCAGGCGCCATCGGAAATCATCGATGGAGTTCTGCAGCTTCACGCCGCGCGTATGCGGAACACCGGCTCTCCGGCAAGCCCGCCAACCGGCGCACGCGCTGCCAAGGTCGGTCGCAACGACCCGTGTCCCTGCGGTTCGGGCAAGAAAAGCAAACGATGCTGCGGATGAAGCGATCATGACGACCAGCGAAGTGCGCATTCTGCACGTCACGATCCGCGTGCCGATCGAGAGGGCCTATGCCTTCGCGCATCGGCCGGAGAACTTCCCACGCTGGGCGGTCGGCTTGGCCGATAGCCTCCGCCTCACCGAGCGTGGCTGGATCGCCGACACGCCCGAGGGCGAGGCGCTGATCCACTTCAGCGAGCCGAACGCGCTTGGGGTGTTGGATCACCGCGTCGTAATTGACGGCAGGCCCGACGTGGTTGTGCCGATGCGCATGGTCCCGAACGGCGACGGCACCGAGGTGGAGCTCGTCCTGTTTCGCCAGCCGGGCATGACCGACGCCGACTTCAAGCGCGACGCGCGTATGGTGAAGGGCGACCTGGGAGCGTTGAAGACGCTGCTCGAAGCGAAAAGGTGACGATCGGCGCAGGGGTCGAGCGCTTGCAAGCGGGGCATGACCTTGTCGACGCGCCGGTCGACCGGGTGCTCGCGTCGGGGATCGCCCGTCTGCGTAAGATCATCCCAGAGTGTTGGCGACGAACCGAAGGTTTCCATTCATGATCTGAAATCCCCTGCTCAGGAGAACGCGCCGGCGACCCGGTGGGTGCGCTATCGCGCGTGCCTTTAACGCGGACAAGCTAGCTGAACGGATGGCGGAAATCGGGAAGTCGGCCAGACGAGCTGAATGGCGCCTAATGGGTCAGAGCAGCTGCTCGACGCGGAAGGGCAACTCGCGCAGCCGCTTGCCGGTAGCATGATAGATCGCATTGGCGACTGCGCCCGCGCAGCCGACCATCGCCACCTCGCCCAGCCCTTTGGCGCCAAGCACGTTGAGGAGCGGGTCGGGCCGGTCGATGAAGCCGACGTCGATCTCGCCAATATCGGCGTTCACCGCGACGACATAGTCGGCCAGATCGTTGTTCAGCCAGCCGCCATAGCGTGGGTCAACCTCCGTCTTCTCGCGCAGCGCCGCACTGATCCCCCAAACGACGCCGCCGCGGACCTGGCTCTCGGCGGTGCGCGGGGAGATGACGCGGCCGCAGTCGGCGATACTGACGACGCGTGGTACCCGGATTCGCCGCGTGCGCGGCTCGACGTGCACCTCGACGAAGTGGGCGATGTAACTGTAGCTGGTGAACTCGGGATAGTCGGGTCCGCCGATCGCCATGCCGCCCTGGCGGAACGTCGCCAGCTCCTTCGCGCCTTGGCCCGGAGCCACGCGCGACACCTCGACTTCCAGAGAGGGGCGGCGCACGCTGGCGAGCTGGCGGTGGAGGTTGCCGCCGGGTTTGCGGCCGGCAAGCAGCTCGGCCATCGCCGCGTTGAAGCGCGCCGCCGCCTGCTCCGCCACCGGGACAACGCTGGCCGTACCCCAGGAACCCGCGGTGGTGTGCTGCGGACCGACGGCGGTGTCGCCGATCACGATCTCGAGCCGGGCTGGATCGATCGCGAGATGGCGCACCAGCACCTGCTCGATCGTTGAGCGGATGCCCTGACCCATCTCGTGACTGGACGCGGTGAAGCGCGTCGTGCCATCCGCACTAACGCGCAGCTTCACCACATTCGGGTGCGTGGAGGCGGGATAGGCGCCACAGGCAACGCCGAAGCCCACCTGCGTTCCGTCCGCCAGCCGCATCGATCCCGGTGCCGGCGTCCGGCGCTCCCAGCGGAACCGGCGCGCGCCTTCCGTCAGACACTCGTGGAGCAGGCAGGATGACAGCGGCTTGTCGTGGATTGGGTCTCTTGTCGCCCGATGACGCAAGCGGAAGGCAACGGGGTCGATCCCGAGCTTGGCCGCCAGCTCGTCCACTGCGCTCTCAAAAGCGAAGCAGGACGGATGCGGCGTTGGCGCGCGCATGTAGCCGGGGTTTTGCGTGTCGATGCGGATGTTGGTCGCGGTGCCATGGTAATGCGGGATGCCGTACATCATCGGCACCGCCTCATGATATTCGGGCGGGAAGGTGCCACGACGCGACTGTTGCTGCGCGGCATCGTAGCGCACTGCGATCATGCGGCCCGATGCGTCGGCACCGATCTCGATATGGTGGCGGTTCTCGGGCCGGAAGGTCGCGTTATGGAAAATCTGCCCGCGCGGCACGACCAGCTTCACCGGGCGGCCGATCAGCATCGCGGCGCGCGCGACGAGCGCGGTCTGGCGCTGCGCCGCGCCCTTCTGTCCGAATCCCCCGCCGACCTGCGGGCTCTTCACCACAACCTGTTCGGGTGTCAGGCGAAGACCGCGGACCAGGCTGCCCTTGACGTTGCCCGCGCTTTGCGTGCCTTCGTAGACCGTCAGCAAACCGTTTGCCCACACGGCCGTGGTCGACAGCATCTCGATTGGATTGTGGTGCTGCGGCGGGCTGATGTATTCCGCCTTGTGCCGCGTGGTTACGCCGGCCATCGCCCGCTCGGCATTGCCGCTGGTGGTGGGCTCGACCTCCTCGCGCACCGCTCCCTTCTCATCAGGGAGCACGGTGAAGTCGGCAGCAGGGGCGTAACGCGGGTGGATCGCCTCGGCGCCCTCTATTGCCGCTTCGAGCGTCTCAGCGACAACCAACGCGACCGGCTGGCCGCGATAGGCAATCTCGGCGGTGATCGTTGGCGGGGGTGGGGGCGGTCCGCCAGCCGATGGCGGTGCGACCGGCGGCGGGAAGTCGTCGGCGGTCAACACGCGAAGCACACCGGGGACGCGCATGGCGGCGTCGATCGGCACCGATGTGACCCGTCCCTTGGCGATCGTCGCGGGGACCTGCATCGCATGGAGCAGGCCGGGCACGGCGACGTCAGCGGCGTAAACCGCGGTGCCCAACACCTTTTCGCGTGCGTCGACGCGGGGGCGGTCGGGAAAGGCGGTGGTGCTCATGCACGGCTCCTGTCGGCTGCGATCATCAGCGCGTCCGCGACCGTGCGCGCGCCAAGTTCGATCTTGAACCCGTTGAGGCGGCCCGGGCGTGCGCCCGACATCGCCGCACGCGCGGCCGTAAGCGCCGTCTCTGCAGTCAGCTGGTGACCCACGAGAGCGCCTTCCGCAGCGCTAGCGCGCCATGGGCGTGTTGCAACCCCACCCAGTGCGACGTGTGCGCGGGTGACGGTGTTGCCATCC
>Ga0247730_1001508_pt1 | contig 12816 bp, 12 predicted proteins | sample UWRJL073202C2_FD_180959 | JGI IMG/M metagenome (GOLD analysis project Ga0247730, IMG submission 180959) | Plant litter microbial communities from Arlington Agricultural Research Station in Wisconsin, United States - UWRJ-L073-202C-2 | ecosystem: Environmental > Terrestrial > Plant litter >...
TATTTTTTCCAGGTAAAAAAACTGATGGGCGATTTTCATTTTGTCAAAAATATGAAAACTGATCCCATTGTTGATGTTTATGGTTTGAATGGACGGAAAATATTTGTGATGTTTGTACCGGACGAAAAGGACAGAAGAACTGCGTTTCGTTTGAATATGGGCACTGCTTCGTCGGTGACCGTGTACACACCTGTTGCGGGGGCAGACAGCATGAGGGCAAAGATTGTGGCTACCCCGAAAGGAATTTTAAATATAATGCTCACAGAAACACCCGTTTTTGTGGAGAAGAATTAAAAGGGCAAAATATAAATGGATAAGTCGGAAGTAGAATACGTATTGATCACAGTGAAATCGGGAGTGGAAGAAGCCCTCAATATTAAGATATATAAAAATGGTATTCTGGCGCGCAGGGGTTGCGGAGGCTTGCCGGGCGTAACGATCTCAGGAATGAGTTTTACCGGGGATGCTTCTTATTTTGATCAGCTGATGCAAAGCGTCTCACAGCAGATCCTGGATGAAAACATAAACCATGAGGAAGAGATTAAAACCGGTTCACTGGAATATCTGGTTGCCTTTTATGGGGTAAGTGCCAATGGCGACCAGGGGGAGCGGGCAGAATGGACAAAATCTACCGGGCTGCGCTTCTTTATGGATGAGGGCACCAGTTTCAGGCACAATTTATTGGGTTTTGCTGATGGCTTTGCGATAGAAGCGATGAAACTAACCAATTCCTGGTACTTTGACATCGTGATGCTCGCACTGGAAAAAATGCGTTCTGATGCACTTCCTGAGCAGACACTGGTAAATGCTCCGAAAACAGATGAAGCTTTGAACAAAGATTTCCAGAGTTATTTTGAGCAGATCAGCAAAAAAGAACTTCCTGAATTTATCAAAAATAAGAGCTACACAGATGACAGCGGCCAGCCGCATCAGCTGTCACTTGAAATCGAAGGACAGTCTATCAGCTATAAATTTGGGGCCAGAGTTCAATAAATAAGAATCTGCTGCAGCTGCAATTTTTATCGCACTAGCTGAAAAGCTTTAACAGATCAGTTTTGGTCAGTGATTTCAGCATCGAGCTATCGGTCTGGATCAGGTCACTGACCAGTTCTTTTTTGGTTTCCTGCAGTTTCATGATTTTTTCCTCTATTGTATCCGGGCAGATCAGCCTTACAGCCACTACGTTCTTCTTCTGGCCGATGCGGTAACAGCGGTCTATGGCCTGGTTTTCTGCCGCGGGGTTCCACCAGGGATCAATCAGGTAAACATAATCCGCTTCGGTAAGATTAAGCCCTGTGCCACCGGCTTTGAGGCTGATCAGGAAAACGCGCACATCCGCATTATTCTGGAAATTCTCTACCCTGCGCTCTCTGTTTTTAGTCTGTCCTGTCAGGTATTCAAAACCAATATTCCTGGCTTTCAGCTCTTTTCTGATCAGGTCCAGCATCGATACAAATTGTGAGAAAACCAGGATCTTGTGCTGCGGCGAATGGCTCTCAATTTCTTCCATCAGGGTATCAATCTTCGATGAAGAAATTCCGTGCAGCAGATTATCGCCCAGCAGGGAGGGGGAGTTACAAATCTGCCTCAGCTGTGTAAGGCCTTTCAGCACATGCAGTGTATGTTTTGGCAGGTCTTCTTCCTTTTCGCCCATCAGGTAACGCACATACTCATTTTTGCAGGCATCATAGGCAGTTTTTTGCTCAGTGCCCATTTCGCAGTAGATTACCATTTCTGTTTTATCAGGCAGCTCTCCGGCCACCTCTTTTTTTGTGCGGCGAAGGATAAAAGGACTCACCTTATTTTTCAGTGCAATTGCCCTCGTATTATCTTTAAATTTATCAATTGGTGTAGAGTAATGATCCCTGAAAAACTGTTTGCTGCCCAGCAGGCCGGGGCAGGCAAAAGAAAGCTGACCATACAGGTCGAAGGTATTGTTTTCTATAGGTGTGCCCGTCATGGTAATCTTGTTGCGCGACTGCAGGAGCCGTACAGCATTGTAACGCAGCGAATCAGGGTTTTTTATTGTTTGCGATTCATCAAGAAAGATATAATTGAAATGATACTTTTTGAGCCAGCCAATATCATACAGCAATGTTCCATATGAAGTAAGTATCACCTCATACTCATTAAAAACAGTTATATCTTTGATCCTGTCGGCACCATAAATGGTATACAGCTTCAAATCCGGTGCAAATTTAGCAATTTCGGCCTGCCAGTTAAAGATCAGGGTAGTGGGCACCACCACAAGATTTGTATTCTGGTATCCTTTGTCCCGCTGCGACAATATGAATGCGATGATCTGGATAGTTTTGCCCAGTCCCATATCATCTGCAAGACATCCGCCAAAGCCAAACTCGTCCAGGAAATTCAGCCAGTTGAGCCCCTCTTTCTGGTAATCGCGCAGTTCTGCATTCAGCGCGGCCGGAACATCCAGCTGCCCGATCTCTTTGAAATTCCTGATCCTGGCTTTATATGCAGACAATTCCATTCTTACTTCGGCAGACAATACTTCCTTCTCATATAATTCGGCAATGCCGGAGAAATTTACTTTTGGTGTGCGCAGGGTATCCTCCACAACTTCTCCCGCAGTAAAATAAGCCGTAAACTTATCAATCCATTCCTGCGGAAGGATACCCATCGTACCATCCCCAAGCTTGATGAATTTATTCTTGTTCCTGATCGATTTATGTAAATGCTTCAGCGAAACTTTCTGACTGCCAAACTTTACTTCAAATGTACTGTCAAACCAGTTGAGGCCACTTTTGACGGCAATGGTAATTTTAACCGGATTGGGATTGATATGGTTTCCCTTCAACTCATTAAATCCCAGTACAGTAATTTGTTCTGACCGCCATTCCTCAAATACAGACAAAAACCAGCCCTCGTCCAGAAAACGTTTTTTATGGAGATACAATTCCTGCCCGTCCAGCTGTTCAGAAAAATGCGGATGCTGGCGCGTCAGCATTGTGATAAACCGCAGCTCATCATCTTTATGCCGGGCCACGGAAAACACATTACCGGACTGGTCCGTGGCATAGATTTGCTTGCGGGACAATACAGGGACTTCTACTTTACCATATTTCATCACGGGAGTGATCAAAACATAGTTCTCCGAATCAGAGAGGTAAATGATTTTTTCTACAGAATGATCAAAATCACGCTCGTCCAGCTGTTCTGGTGTAGCAGGTTTGAGGTAGGAGTAGGTTACATTGATCCGGTTTTCCAGTTTAGATATAATGTCGTCCTGGAAAACACTGAACTTTGATTCATGGATCACCAGGTGATTGTTGTGCTGCCTGAAAAACGCTATGATTTTTAACAGATCCGCCTGATCAATCAGGTGCATCACGCCCTGGTAAAACAAAAAGTATTTATACCTGATATTAAGCATGTTCAGATCGTATGCCTTGCCCTCCAGAATTACCTCGGCCGTAATCGTATAAAAGCTCTTTTTTAAAGAAACGTACAGGTTAATTTCAATCTTCTGATTTCTTAGCCTCACCGGAAGAACAGAACTGACTGTGAGGTTGGGTGAAATCGTTGCATCATGATAATAGGCAGCAAGCTGCAGCGGATTTTTGAGCAGCGCCTTTAGTCCTTCAATTTCAGTTTCAGATTTTTCGGCTTCATAATTTTGCTGAAACCTGGAGATGGCAGTATAAAATTTAAGCTCATCTATATTGTCGGTAGTCCAGAGGAAATCCATTGGGTTCAATGGCCTGAGCGGGTTCCTTAACTTCCCGCTGCTGGTAATGGTACATTCCATCAAATCTGCCTGGAAGTGGTTATAATAACGGTGTTGTTTCAGTACCAGTATTTTGCTCAGGCTTTCATCACCCTGTCTGAGCCAGGGTGCAATCCGGCCGGGCAGGAGCATATCCTTGAGATGTGCATTCTTTTCTCTGGTAACCGGCAGCAGGTCTTTAACCAGGCAGATGATGCTGTATTTTTTATTTTCATATTCCAGGCCAAAGAAATTCTCCAGCTGCTCCTCATTCTCCAGTCCGTAAGCGCCGGCAAATGCTTTTATTTTTTCCAGCCGCAGCTCCTCATCAAAAAATATACGGATTTCCTGTCTGCCCATCACGTTGAACAAGGCCCGTACCTGGTGTTCGCACAGCTTGTTTTTATCAGCGGCACACCTGCATGAAAGGATAAGGGTATCCTGGTTTTGCCGGATGTTCAGCTGTGGAAATTGAATGGGGCTGCCGGTTTCAGTAAAAGAGGCGAAATCTACGGAAATATTTTCTGGCTGGAGTTCCAGATAGCCTTTAACGGCAGAATCAATAGGGCCGGCACTGTGTCTTAAAATTTCAACAGCACTTAACTTGCTGATTTTAAAATTTTTCCAGATAAAAGTATCAGGATTTCGTTTTGCGGATTCATGTTGATTTGGCTTGTTCGGCATAGCTCGGCATCTAAGATAAGCCTTTCTGCCGAGGCCTCACATCGGAAGAAGAATAATATTTTAAAATAAATTCTACTATTTCAGTAGACATTATTATATTTGCTGTCAGTCGGGAATTTAAAGATTGTTGCTTTGTTGTAAACAGGTTTGTTGATCAACTTTCTTTTAATTCTTTTAAATAGTCATGTGGCCGAGTGGTTAGGTATGGGTCTGCAAAACCTTTAACGGCGGTTCGATTCCGTCCATGACGTCAGCTGTCAGCAATGACGCTTACTTATTAGATTTTTGGTTAGATCTAAGTTTTGTTTTGTTCATACCCCAGGCCGGATAGTCTGGGGTATTTTTTTTGGCCGGGCATAATAAATACTCGCCATTTCGTGTAGATAATCGTTCGTTCGTGTAGGTAATCGGGCTGTTGGTGTAATATTATTTGATAAATGGTATTACTTGGCTAGGTTTACCATCAAGCTAGGTTTCAGCAAGTTTAAATTTTCATCACTTGTCATAAATTTCGCTCTCAAATTGGTGTGTTTGATATACTGGAGGGGATAACAATCCCCTTCAGCTATATGTTTCTCCTGCCCACGATAACAGATCCCTTTTCTAACCAAAGAAAATTATTGAGTACATTCTTGTATATTGCGTCAGACATCCATAGAAGATGAAGAATATACTAAAATGTGTAATAATTGATGATGAGCAGCACGCGATTGATCTTTTAACCGATTATGTTGCTGAACTTCCCTCGCTCTCCCTCTATAAAACTTTCAGAAGCCCGCTGCTTGCGCTGGATAATATCTCTGCCGAAGATGATATTGATATTGTTTTCCTGGATATCAATATGCCTGGCATCTCAGGTATCGAATTGGCAAGATCATTACGGAACAAAACTAAAAAGCTGATTTTTATTACAGCACATAGCCAATATGCGCTGGATGCTTTCGATGTAAGGGCAGATCACTACCTGCTTAAACCAATCAGGCTGAACAAATTTGCCGATATGGTAGCAGAGATTGCCAGCAGCTTAGTGGTATCAAAACCGGCAGCAGCTGCCGAAACGGCCTTGCCGGCAGATTTCTTTTTTATCAAGGGCGATGAAAAAAGCAAGATCAGGATCAACATCGGCGATATCGTGCTGGTTGAGGGCTTAAAGAACTATATCACTATCTATACAAAAAACGAGAAGTTCACTACCTATCTGACCATGACCGAGGTAGAACAGGCACTGGAAGCCGATGGAAGGTTTATGCGCGTGCATAAATCCTTCATCATCAAAATGGAGGAGATCCGGAAAATCACCGGGAATACCATTTATCTGAACAATGAAAAGGAAATCATTTTAGGCGGTTCCTATAAGGACATGTTTAATGCTTACCTGAGTGAGTATTCTCTGAAGACCGGACGTAGATAGGTACAGATGCTGCATAAATTGTCAAAAATTCTGAGCTTGTACAGAGTGCACATTTTATCATGGAGCATTTACATTGTCTATGAAATGATCGTGGTAGCAGTGATCAGCAAACTCACAGGCTCTGTAACTGCCTATGTTGTCCATTATATCTTTAACATTTTTCTCTTTTATATCCATGCTTATACGGTGCTGCCAAGGGTTTTCAAAAAAAGGGCACAGGTATTCTGGAGACTTCCGCTTACCATTATCGTAGAAGTTGCGGTCTACTTTGTTATTGTATATTTTGTAGATTACATTCTGCTCCGGTACTTGCATCTCATGCCTGAGATCAGCCTTACCATCGATACACTCTTTATTGTCAAAGCTATTTACAGGGCAGTTTATTTTATCGGAGTTTCTACAGGATATTATTTCCTGATTACTTTTATCAAAGAGCGTACGCTAAACGAAAAACTGGAGAAACAAAAGCTGATTGATATCATTGATCAGCAAAAGGTGAAGAATGAATTGAATGTTGCTGTTAATGCTTACCTGAAAGCACAGATCAATCCACATTTCTTATTCAATACCCTGAGCTTTATTTATAATAATATAAGAAAAACCTCCCCAAAAGCTGCCGAGGCGATTATCACTTTATCAGACATGATGCGGTATGCCATTGAATCAGAAAATTCTGAAGGCCTGGTATTGCTCTCTGAAGAAGTAGAACAACTCAGAAATTTAATCCTGCTGCACCAGATCAGGCAGGATGATACCCTTTACCTCAGGCTTGAATACAGCCCGGGAACTTCCCAAACTACCTTTATTCCACTGGTGCTGCTCACCCTTGCAGAGAATATATTTAAACATGGTAACCTGAGCAGGGCATCCCGTCCGGCTACGATCTCCGTCAGGATTACCCAGGCCAATCTTCAGATTACAACAGCAAACCTGATCAATGAAGGAAAAGGTGAAATCAGCCATCACCTTGGACTGGAAAATATCAGGCAGCGGCTCTTGCATACTTATGGAGAAAAAGCCAGCATTATATATTCTACAGACACTGATCATTATTTTCATGTAAATGTTACGTTGAGCTATCATTGATCTGCCTACGGTAATTTGTAGTAAATAATTACCATCAATCCACTGGTTTGTAATGGTGTTGTCTGTTTTAAAAGACTTATATCCTTATTTTATTTTGTATTTATCATATATAGATGTATTATATTGTGGCTTTATGCTTTTGTTGACATTTTTGGCATTATCTCTCTACAACAACCCTGTTTTGGTATGTGGTTTGTAAACTTTCAGGTATCTAACTTGAAAAACAAAATTATGAGCACAAACGACTTCAATTACCAGCTTTACAGTTATAAGGACTCCTTACATGCATTTGCGATCTCGTTTACTCGGGATGTTGAAGACGCAAACGACCTGGTGCAGGATACCATGTTAAAAGCCATTAATTATTCTACACATTTTAAAGAAGGGACTAATTTTAAGGCCTGGCTTTACACCATCATGAAAAACACTTTCATCAATAATTACAGAAGGGCCACCAAAACTAATTCTATCATGACTGTAACTGATGAGATCACTTCAGACAAACTGCACTACAGTGCCAGCGTTAATGATAGTGATGGTAAATTTGTAATGGAAGATATTTATAAAGCGCTTGCAAAATTACAGCCTGAATACTATGTGCCTTTTCTGAAATACTTTGAAGGCTTTAAATATTATGAAATTGCAGAACAACTGGATATTCCAATTGGAACTGTTAAAACAAGAATACATGTTGCCAGGCAACTGCTCAAAAAAAGCCTGAAAATGCATTATCAAAATTTTCTGCCAAAGGTAGCTTAGTCATCGCTTTAGCTATCAAAAGATGATCAGTGCTGATTATATTGTTTAATTTGACTACCATTGTGTATTCATTTTTACTAAATCACGCCACCTGAATGTATATTACAAGACTAGATGCACACCATAAATTGCTGATCTCTCTTGTTGCAGCACTGATCATCTTCTTTTCTGTCCACACCAAAGTTTCTCTCAATACCAGTCTTGTGATCACATGGATTACCTATGCATCCTTCATGCTGGGACTCTACTGGTCAACCATTTTTACTGTTCATCCGCTGGAGATGAAAAAGGTGGCAAAGATGCAGGACAGCAACCGTACCCTGATATTTGTGTTTGTGCTGGCTGCTGCCGTAGCGAGCCTCTTTGTAGTAGTACTTTTGTTAAGTTCTACAAAACAGTTGACCGGGGTAGAACTGTCACTTCATGTTTTTCTGTCTGTTGCTGCCGTAGTTTGTTCATGGGCTTTGGTACACACGATATTTGTATTCCGGTACGCACACCTGTATTATGAAAATGCACCTGTAAAAAATGAGGGGGCAGACTCAAAATATGTAGAGGGACTGGAGTTTCCGGAAGAGAAGGAACCGGATTATCTCGATTTTAGTTACTTTTCATTTGTGATCGGTATGACCTTCCAGGTATCGGATGTTGAGATCAGCTCTAAACGTATCCGCCGTCTGGCTTTAATGCACAGTCTGGTTTCCTTTGCTTTCAACACCGTTATAGTTGCCCTAAGCATCAACATCATCTCAGGACTGATCACCAAATAAATCTTACCGGGCGCGTTTTTACTTTCTGCGTATCCGGGCAGTATGGTCTGTGCCGAACAGTTCAATCATCAGCAAAACAGCTCCCTCACTGAGGGATTCAAAATCTACTTCTTCCAGATCGGACAGTGCCAGCCCATCCCGCATATGCAGTAAGCGGTGCTCTACCTCAAATGCGCCCGAAATCACAAAACTCAGCAATCTGCTATGTTTGTTCCGTAAGCGGTACATTCCTTCACTTCTGCCCTTAAAACGACCAATGTTCACACAAAAGGTGGTTACAGGAGCACAAAGCCTGATCAGCTGGTCGTCATCTGCATCCAGATCAAAACTGTACAAGGCTGAAAGATCCAGGTTTTTCTCTGTTTTAACGCAGAGGAGCAGATAATTGATCGTATCATTAAGAAATGGATTGGAGAGCGTAACTACTGATTTTCTAGGCAGGCTGATCATCCTGAGTTCGCCCACATTGATCGTAAACTGGTCTGTGACAGTGCTGCTGAAAAGCAGGTCGCCCGTAATTGGAAGTAAAACCATATAAGAGGCCTGCCTGATTTGTATGGTTACTGATCCTCCTCCAGCAAGTTCCTCATCGTTCAGGACAAAGAGTTTGGAAAGATTGAATTTGTGCGTGTTTTCATGAGCCCCGTAACTCAATGTACTGAATGACCGGTGTACGTCTGACTGGCGTATCCTACGCTGATCAGAGAGGAATATTTTTGCAGGTACTTGCCTGATCATGGGATAATCTTTAATGAATTTATGGACAGAAAGGGGACCAGCTTTACGAGGTCCGTCAGCTCCGGCTGTTTGGCATCTTTTTGTGAGACCAGCAGGTAACTGCCGATGGAGTCATGCCATAACAGTGGTTCCGAATAAAAATTGATGGCTACCTGATGGGCAGAGCGCTGCGTGATATCCGAATTGATAATTTCAAAATGAAAACTCTTAAAATTCAGGAATTTATTTCCCAGGATATTATAGATATCAGGTATCCTTTCATTGAGCTGCTGCAAATATTCGATACAGGCGGCGCTGACCAGGAAATGAAGGCGCTCCGCATCTGGGACGTGCAGGACGAGCTGCGCAAGAGAAGTATATTTCTTTTCCTGGTTGTAATATTGCGCCTGCATTAGGAATTCGGTATAGGTATCATTGAAAACCAGCTGTTCCCAGATACCTGCGGCATTCGCGTCGATGATCTTGCGGTAGCAGAGGTTAATAATCCGTGTGGCCATTTCCTTCTTATGCTGGTACGCTAATGTTTATAGTTAAGGCAAATCCTGCCGTAGTGCTGCCTGTAACTGTTGCAACTTCAATCCCGGCGGTATCATCGCTGAACACATTATCTTTTGCATTATAGGTATAGCCCGTCATCCCTTTTGCATAACCATTTACTGCCAGGACAGCGCTGCCCGTAACTTCCGGAAATGCGATCTGTGTAACCTTTAGCGAGGTGCCGGAAGCATTATAAACATGCACATGGATATGTGTTGCCCTGCCGCTGTACCAGCCAGGGAAAATTGAGGTAAAGGTGACCAGTCCGTTTGCATCCGTAGTTTGTCTTCCGCGCAGGAAATGAAGGCTCTGGTAGTCGGTACTCTGCATGCCGCTTCCTCCATATTCGGAGTAATTTCCTTCTGCGTCGCAATGCCAGATATCTACGATGGCGCCTGATATTGCTGCGCAGTTACTGTTACTGTTCCCGATGGTGATTTTAATTGAAAGTGCATAACCTGTCCGCCCGTTAGTGATGTCAGGCCGTACGTAGGATGCCGGGACTTTTGTTGGAAAGGGCCCCTCTGTTTCTGTAGGCGCCAGGTTACATCCTGATGCTGATCCTGATGCACCGGTGCCTGGTGTGCCCGATGTTGTGGCGGTATCCGTTGTGCCCTCGACTTTAGAACAGGCATCAATAATAATAGGTGCAGAGAATGCACCGATCATCAAACTCCTTAAAAATTTTTTTCTTTCCATGTTATCCCTGCGTTTATAAGATTTAAATATAGGATGCTGCTGCAGGTACAGGTGGCAGGTATCGGTTGATAGTGTAATTGTACCGATAAATTATAAAAAGATTAATGAAGCCCTTTTTGAATTAGGGAAAACCATTTACCCGAAGCAGTGTTAAAATGTTGGAATTTAAAAACACATCCTATGACTAACATTCAAAATATCGCATTATTGAGTTGCATTTCACTTTCCATGGCCGCCTGCAGCCCATCAGCATCAGACAAGAAAGATGGAACTACTACATTATCGGCAGACACAGCTATCACTACAGTTGATAAAGACCAGGCAAAGAATGATTCTTCAAGTCTGCAGCCTGCAGAAACAGGATTTATCCAGCAGGCAGCGGTTGGTGGTTTAATGGAAGTTGAAATGGGAAACCTGACCACACAGAAAAGTAAAAGCCCCAAAGTTCTGGCCTTTGCAAAAAGAATGATCACTGATCATACCGCTGCAAACAAAGAGCTTCAGCAGATTGCTGAAAGCCTTGGGGTAAAAGTTCCTGAGGCACTTCCATCTGAAGAGCAAAGCCATTTGGCGATGATGAGACAATCAGAAGCAAATGAATACGATCAGAGTTATATGGATATGATGGTGAAGGACCATGCTAAAACCATAAACCTGTTTAATGGGGCAACAAAATTTAAAAATGATAAACTGCGTGCTTTTGCGCAGAAAACGCTTCCGGTATTACAGCAGCATAATCAGATGGCTATCGGTATAGACTCTGTCATCATGGTGAAAAAACCTGACAACAGGGGAGATGACCTGCCTAATGTAGATAAAAAGCATAAAAATTAATCTTTTTGCGATTGAAAGTCCGGTTTAAGCCGGACTTTTCTTTTAGAGGCCTGTCTGGTCTTTTGATGCAGAAGATTTTCCTCTTCCTTTTGTACCATTTTAGTATTAATCAATTATGATTAACCTATTTTTTAATGTGTTTTTAATCCATTTTTAATCTGGCATACCGCTCTGTCCTGTTTAACCTGCTTTTTGTCAATAAAACACCATAAAAAGGTAAGTTATTGCTGTTAACTTCTTGTTAATATTGGCTTAATACATGAACTTTACTTTCGTACCGTTTTCAATAAAGGAAACTGAGTTATTAAAAACTACGAATGAAAAAACAACTACTTTTAATTTTATTAATGCTTACAACTGTGTGGACCAGCAATGCTGTGTTTGCTCAGGGAGTAACTACTGCATCCGTAAACGGTGTGGTTACAGACGGGAAAGCGCCCATCCCGGGCGCAACTGTGGTCCTCACACATGTGCCAACCGGTACGGTTTACACGGCTACCACAAGAGCCAACGGCCGTTACAACTTAATTAACGTTAAAGTTGGCGGACCTTATGTATTGAAAATAACTTATGTAGGATTCAATGCCTATGTAAGAGAGAATTTTAGCTTATCTATTGGTCAGGATGAGGCAATCAACGCCCAACTGTCAGACAGTGCTACAGACCTTAAACAGGTAAATGTTGTAGGCCAGCAGGGTAAAGTGATCAACTCATCCCGCACAGGTGCCAGAGAGACAATCACAAGAGCCCAGATTGATGCTTTGCCAACAATCAACAGGTCTTTATCTGATTTTACTAAACTGACGCCCTCTGCAAGTTCTACCAGTGCAATGAGCTTTGGCGGACGAAGCAGCACATTCAACAACATCACGGTGGATGGTGCTTTGTTTAACAACTCTTTTGGTTTGTCGGGCACATTGGGCGGACAGGCAAGTTCACAGCCTATCTCATTGGATGCGATTGATCAGATCCAGGTTGATCTTGCACCGTATGATGTTCGTCAGGGTTTCTTTACAGGTGCAGGTGTGAATACTGTCATCAAATCAGGTACGAATGAGATTAAAGGATCAGTTTATTATTACGGACGTGGTACAGGTTTGACAGGTTACAATGCCGGTACTACCAAAATCACAAAAATTCCTTTTGATTATAACTCACGTGGAGTAAGCCTTGGCGGCCCGATTATCAAAAACAAATTGTTCTTCTTTGTTTCCGGTGAGCAGGAGCGGATCAGCAATCCGGCATCTACATTTGTTGCTGCCAGAGATGGTGTGAGTGGTGCAAACGTTTCTCAGGCACAGGCCTCAACACTTGAAGCAATCGCTACTACCCTGAAAACCAAATATGGCTATGATCCCGGTGCATATGAGAACTTCTCTTACAAAACACAAAGTGACAAGATCACCGTTAAGCTAGACTGGAACATCAATAAAAACAATACTTTAAGTGCTAAATACTTTTACCTGAAATCATTCAAAGACCAGCCGGCAAGTAATTCAGGAATCACCAATGCTGGTGTAGGTTACGGATCAACCCGTGCGCCGGGAGTGAACACTTTGCCATTTGCAGGT
>Ga0247730_1001510_pt1 | contig 12809 bp, 12 predicted proteins | sample UWRJL073202C2_FD_180959 | JGI IMG/M metagenome (GOLD analysis project Ga0247730, IMG submission 180959) | Plant litter microbial communities from Arlington Agricultural Research Station in Wisconsin, United States - UWRJ-L073-202C-2 | ecosystem: Environmental > Terrestrial > Plant litter >...
GCTGGTTGGTCAGCACCAGCGTGTCTGCGATCAGTGTGCCGGTACCCTTGGCTACGCCGTCCACATGGACCCGGCAGACCGCATCCTCGCAGGCGGCGAGCATCAGACGATACTCCTCGGGGTCTCGATAAGCGCGGTTGCCGCGCGCCGCGGTCGGCGCGCGGATCAGCGCCTGCAGCGCCCTGCGATCGACCGGAGCGGTGAGCCCGACCTTGTCCGCGAGAACGACGAAATCGGCGACTTCGCCCCTCGCTTCCCGCGCTGCCGCCACCAGCTGTTCCGTCCAACTGCGTCGCTGAAAATAATCGGCCAGCTTCCACGTCCGTGCCGCATCACTCAGATTCTCTCCGGCAAACGAGCGATAGGGCTTTCCGAAACGGGTCGAGAGCAGCCGATCCAGCTCGATGCTGTCGAAGCTCATTTCCAGCGCGGTGGCGAGACGATCGAGGTCTGCGGGCTCCAGCTTCAACGGTCAGTCTCCATCAGACGTCGACATACCGGATGAGACTGCCGCCTGCCCGGAGGTGGCTCACGGCAGGCCACCGTCCGCGGCGATCCAGCCCTTGATGAGATCCGCCACCTCGGGAATGATCCGTGGGGCGGAATTGAGCTCCATCTTGATGTCGGCAGGCGTGCCCCCGATGCCGTAGGCGTGGATGCCGACGACGACCGGCGGCGCGCCCGGGTTCGCCACGATGTAGGCCGGTGCCCCGCTCTGCCCGCCCATCGTATCGACATCGTAGAAGATCCGCCGGGGTGTGACCGCGCGGACGCGATTGCGCGCCCACCATTGCTCGGTGCCGTTGCCGCGATCGCCGGGATAGCCGCTGACGTTGACCATCGCGCTCAGCAGCTTCTCATCGGGCAGGCTCGCAATGCCGAACCAGCCTTTCGCCGCCGGCCAGGCGTCACCCGCCTCGATATGGATCGCCGCCATATCGAAGTCCGGATCCTGCGCCGTCCGCCATTTGTCCGTGGTGCTAAAGCGGGTGCAGGTGAAGCTGCCATGCTCCAGATCCGGCCCGACGCGACCCGGACTGACCACGATCTTGCTCGCCCAGCCTCCCATCTGGTTGGGATCGAACACACAATGGCCGGCGGTGATGATCGTGCGGGGGCCGACGAACCAGCCCGTGCCGATGAAGTTGCCCCAAGGCGCGGTGATATCCAGCGCGCAGATCATCCGCCACGGAGCATCGTCCGTATCGAGGATCTGCGTGCGTTCATCCACGCCGATGACGGACTCGAATGGGCCCGTATTGGCGGGCAGGAGCGGCGTTGAACTGTAGCCGGTGACGAGGCGGCGCTTGCTGGCGGTCTTCTGCGACACCGCATCCTGGCTGGTCGGCGTCGCAACCTCCCGCAGTGGCGCCACCACGCTCTCGGTCGCCGGCTTCGACACAGATCTGACGTCCTTGGCGCCCCCCCCGCCGTCCGGAAGATCGGCCGGATCGGGCAGGCGCTTCGCCGCAGCGCGATCGACGCGCGCGATCGCGCGTTCGAACGGGCTCACGCTGCTCGATCCCGCGCCCTCGGTCGCGCGCCGCGCCAACCAGCCATCATTGTCGAAGCCCGCGCGGATCGCCTCGCTCACCACTTTGCGGTCGGTCGCGGTCAGGTCCGCGCTGCGTGCGGCCGCGCGGAGCGCCTGGCGGCGCAGCAGATCGGCCTTCTCGGGTTCGCCGTCTAGCTTCGCCTCCAGCGCCGCCTCAAACGGATCGCGGATCGCGGTGAACTGGCGGAAATCGTCGCGATGATCGGTCACCGCGATCTCGATCAGCAGATAATCTTGCGCATCCAGCGCGACCAGATTGTCGCGCGTGCCGGTGCGGAGCCCGTCGGGCGTGACGAACAGGTCTTCCGCCCGATAGGTGCCCTGCGGCGCGGTGGAGAGGAACAGGAAACCCGCCTGCAAGGGCGCGCCGCCGCCCAGCGTGTCGTGGAAATAGAGTTGCGGAACCGCATCACCCGCCCCCAGCAACGACTGCACGCCGCTGGCGATCGAACTGGCCAGCGCCACCGCCGCTGCCGCCTGCGGCTGGGCGAGCTTGCCCGCGAAATCGCTGACAACGCCCGCGAACGACTGGATCGCGTTGGACGCGGCCATGGAAACCAGCCCGCAATCTACCGCCATGTCGCCGCCACGGAACGGCAGGAGCGGCGTCAAAGGATAATGGCTGGCGATCGTCCGCCCGAGATCGACCTGCTCGATCGCCAGCGCATTCTTGCCGGAGACGTTCGCCAGTTCGACGACCGCATCGGCATAGCGCAGCGCGACCATGGAATAGACCAGAGGATAATAGGTCTTGAACCAATATTCGTTATTTTCCAAAAACATTTCGACGAGCCAGAGGCGGATGTAATTGTCTTCTGCGGCCGCAACGGTGGCAGGCTTGTTGTCGAGAAGTACGTTTGCCGCCGGGATTTGGATGCGCGTTCGGCGCTCTGGGCTCTTGGCGATGAGCGTGGCGAACCAGTCTTTCAATCCAGACACTTCCCGCTCTCCCCCACCGACGACTCGGTTTGTCACTTCGCGACACTATGCTATATACTGGTTAACCGCAGCAAGCAGCACGGCTCGTCATCCGATTGACTTTGGCCGCAAAGTTCGCGTTGTGTGCGCCGGCGGCAAGGGAGGGGACGATATGCTCAAGCCAAAGCTATTCGATCGCGGAGATCTGCCTCAGGAGGAACTGGTCCCCTTCACTGGCGGCGACGACGCCCATAGTGACGGATTGACGGAGTCCGTTCCCGCGACCGAAGCGGGGGCGAAGTGGCGCGTCGCCGAGGCCTTGCTCCAGTTGCGCGCGCAAGTGAACGAGGTATTCCCGAAGCGCAGCAAGGCGAGCGACGGCACGGTCGGAGATCCGGCCCATCAGAGCCGCGCCTCGGACCACAATCCCTGGGTCGTGGATGGCGGCATCGGTGTCGTCACGGCGATGGACATCACGCACGATCCGGCCGGTGGCTGCGATGCGGGCAAGGTGGTCGAGGCGCTCAGGGCGTCGCGCGATCCACGGCTCAAATATTTGATCTACAACCGCCGTATCGCCAATTCGCAACCGGTCGGCGCGGCGCCGGCATGGGCCTGGCGCGCCTATACGGGCTCCAACCCGCACAATCATCACTGCCATCTCTCGGTGAAGCCGGAGAAGGCGCTGTACGATTCCAAGGCTCCGTGGAAACCCCGCCAGGCAACGGAGTCCGTGGAGCCGACCGATCCCGAACGGGAGATCAGGCTGGCGCTTTCGGCGCTCGGCGCCGATGCGGATGCCCCCTCGCTCCGGCAGGCGATTGTTGACGCGCGAGACGCGGCCGAGGTGCTACTCGCGCGGTATGAAGAGCAGTTGGACGGCACGCGCCCGTAAGCTCGGGATGCGCGACGACGGCTAAAGGTTGGCATTCAACGGATGGGCGTTGATCACGATGTCGTGACTAGCGGCCTAGCAAAATAACGAACTCGTTATCAGGAGGAAGCCAGCCGTCACGTATCACGTGAGGTTGGAAAACTCAGAATCGGTGTCGCGGTACTTGGTCCGAATATCATTACCGGGTTTGGCCCGAAGCACCTCCCGGTCGTATAGCAACCATATTGCGTCGGGTTGATCTTTCCCGGCGCAGGCTCTTCGCGCACTGGGAAGACGATCGAAGCGCTCAGCTGCTGATGCGCATCGACAGCAGCGATCTGACGTTGAGCAACGCCGCCCAGACCGTCGTGGTTGCCGCCCCGCAGGCGAAGGCGACGCAGACGGCGGCGGACGACAAGAGATACCAGGACTTGGTCGCGGCCGGTTAGGTTTCGGCCTTCTCCTACGACCAGGCGGATGCGGATGCCGCGAGGAACGAGCTGGTTGCCGCGAAGGCGCAGGCGAGAGTGACAAGCAATCAGGCTGGCTACTCGATACTGCGGGCACCCGCGCGCTATTGCGCGGTCAGGAAGTCTGTCACGCTCTGACTGCACCAAAGTGACGGTCCTGTACGATGTGCCCGGCATATGGGCGAAATTAGAGGGCAGCTCGCGAGCGGCGAGGAAGTGACCGCCTGGGTTGCGGACGAATATCTTACCTGAATCGCGAAGCGATAGGTCGAGCCGGCGCGACGGGCGAGCCGCGCCAACTGCTAAGCAGCGGCGTGGCAGTTCGCTTAAGGTCGTCGCGCGCAGCGGCGTCACAACGACTTCGTATATTTCACCAGTTGCCAGCGTTGCTCGTCAGTCATCGCCGCCGCGCCATAGTCATGCTTGACATCGCTGTTCCCGTCATAAGCTTTGCCGCCATGCTCGATCTGAAAGGGGAAGCTGTTTGCCCGGCGCGGCGGGACTGGTAAGCATCCTGCCGATGATGGACAACAGCCGTCACATGGCGACCTTCGACGTGCCATGGGCCGTCGGCTGATGCGCCGCACATATGTTGGCATTGAGAAAGGCCACGCGACATGACATCCTATATTGATCGGATCGATGCCGCCGCGCCCGCGCAGCGCTGGGCCCTCGCGCGCGGTTTCATGCTCAACGAGCCGCGCACCTTCTTTCCCGAAATGCGCGAGCATCGCCCGCTACTCGAATTGCCTGAACTGACGATGGTGTTCCGCTTCGCCGACTGCGCGACCGTGCTCCGCCGCTATCAGGATTTCGGCGTCGATCTCTACGTGCCGAAGCAGGGCGACTATTTCATGGCGCAGGACGACACCGCCGATCACTGGCGCGACAAATCGGTGATGCGGTCGATCCTCGATTTCGAACAGGTGCCCGATATGCGCGCCTTTATCGGGGAGACCGCCGCGCGCCTCCTGCGCGATGCAAAAGGGCGGATCGACGCGCCCAAGCAGTTGACCCGCGACGTGCCGGTGGCGCTCGTCCAGAAATTTTTCGGCCTCAACGAGAGGGATCCGAAGGACCTGATCGAGTGGTCTTACTGGAATCAGCAGGACGCCTTTCACAACCAGCCCTTCGACGCCCCGTTCGTCGATGATCCCGAAAATATCGTCAAGCAGCGGAAAAGCGCGAATATCCGCCTGGCGCTTTACATCGCCCGGCTGGTTGCCGAGCGGACGGTTGCGGTGAAGCTGGGTCTGGGGGGCGACAATTCGGTATCCCGGTTGCTGCGATTGAGCTTTTCCGGTGGGCTTAAATTTTCGCTGAAGAAGGTGCTTTTCAATGCAGGCGGCCTTTTGATCGGCGCGGTTGAGACGACGTCGCATACCGTGAACAACGCAATGGCCGAGTTGTTCGCGCGGCCCGACGTGCTCGCGGCGGCGCGAAAGGCGGCGATGGAGCCCGATCCCAAGGCCTTCGATGGCTTCGTGATGGAGGCACTGCGCTCACGTCCGGCCTTTCCCTATTTCTTCCGGACTTGTCATCGGCCGACGGAGCTTTGCGGTGGAACGTCGTTCGCGCATGTCGTCCAGCCGGGCTCGACCGTCCTCGCGGTCACGCACAGCGCGATGCACGATCCAGCTGTCTTCCCCGATCCGCTGCGCTTCGATCCCGCGCGCAGCCAGGCCGATAATTTCACGTTCGGCTATGGTCTTCATGAATGCCTCGGCCGACCGATCGCGGCGGTCATGGTCCCCGAGATCGTCCGCCAATGCCTCCGAATTCCGGACCTGAAGCCTGTCGGCCCGCTTAAGATGGAACGCGGGGTTCCCGAACATTTCCCACTTGGCTGGGCGGCATAGATGTAATCGAGGCGAGGCGCTTTCGACCGACCGAGGCACGATTCAAAACATCGGTCAGGCTATTGTGGTAGCGACCAGCCTGATTTCGGCACCGTTTGGTAAACGGTCAATGCCGATTGACTTAGCGGGATTTTGCGCGGGGCACGGGGGACGAGTTCTACAGCGGTCAAATCCTGTCGCCGAACAGAACCTCGCGGCTACGGCCGCCGTTGCCACTCTGCCGGCGCTCTCTTTGGCGCCGATCCACCGCACCTTCGTCTGGAACGACAAGCGCCTTCGAAGCCGGGACGCTTCCTCGCCGCCTTCAGCCGGTTAGAATGTAGCACCCGGCGGTTCTGTCGTTTCCCCTTTCGCGGCCAGCTTAACACCTGGCCCACTTCTTCGTTCACAGAGTCGAACCTTCCGGTATGCTGAGGGCCGCTCGCAGCATTTATCAGCGTGACGCGTCATTGGCTGTCCTTGTTGCAAGACTAATGCGGTGTTTGGAATAAGCATGTTTAACGGGGGAGTGGCCGCGCTGCGAAGGCGTCGCGATCGAGGCCGCCAATAGCCCGCAAGAGCGCGGCCCGCGCGATCAGCAGGTCGCTGCGGTTCCGGGCGAGCGCTAGCTGCGCCGCGCGCAGGCTTTCATCGGCGACGAGGATATCGAGCGTGGAGCGCAAGGAGAAGGCATATTCCGCCCGGACGCCCTTGAGCGCGACATCGGCGGCGACGACCCCTGCGGCATTGGCGGAGGCCTGCGCCTGCGCGCGCACCAGCGCCGCCCACGCCGCATCGGCCGAGCGGACGGCCTCGCGGCCCGCCGCCTCGCGGTCGAACTGCGCTGCGCGATAGTCTGAGCGTGCCTGCCGGACCTGCGAAGCGACCAGCCCCCCGGTCAGGATCGGCACGTGCACCGTCAGTCCGGCGCTCGCCGCCTGATTGTAGAAGCGATCGCCCGTGCCGGCGAAGCGGGTATTATAGCCATAGGTCCCCGACAGTCCCGCGCTCGGCGCGCCGTTGGCGCGAGCCGCATCGATCCGGGCGGCGGACGCCTGAGTGATCTGGTCCCTCTGCCGGTACAACGGGTTGTTCGCCAGTGCGAGCGAGCGGGCCTGATCCAGGTTGGTCGGCAGGGCGGCCGGCGCTCCGGATGGAGCGGCGAGCGTGTCGGGATTATGGCCCACCGTGGCGCGATAGTTCGCGCGGTCGGCGCTGACCGATGCCTGTGCATCGGCGAGCGTCGCCTGTGCGCCGGCATATTGCGCCTGGAGGCGGGCCACATCGGTGAGGGTGGAGGTCCCGAGCTTGAAGCGGGCCTGTGCCTCGGCGATTTGATGCTGAAGCAAGGCGAGATCGGCGGTGGCGATGGCGACCGCCTCCTGATCGTAGAGCAGGTCGGCATACGCCGCGACGACGCCCTCCAGTATCGCCGCGCGCGTATCGCGTAGTCCCATCACAATCGCAAAGCGGGCCGATAGCAGCGCCGATCTGGCGCGCGCCTCACCCGGGTCCGCGGTCCTCAGAGATAGCCTGACATGGGAGGATATAATCTTCAGCACCAATCCGAGCTTGGTCGGCTTCTCCTGCGGAGCCGCAGGAGCGTCGCGGAGCTTACTAGCCCGCCGACTCACAATCGCACTTCTGCTTCGTTGCGGGACGAAGTCCGGCCACTCTTCAAACAGACAGAGATATAGTAGCCCAACCTGAAAGCTCGTGGTCGATTTGTATCAAACAAAGAGCGTGTGTGGCGCCAAAGGAGCCTGCGCACATGGACGATGATCCACGAGATCTGGTCAACCGACTGTGCGCACGAGCCGGGATGATCATGGAGGATGTAAGCGCACGTGCGGTGACACTGCCCGCCAATCTCGAAAACGCGGCGCAAGCTATCGAGCGGATAGAGCGGGACGTAGAGACGATCAGGAGGTTGACCAAGGCTGCGTCTGAACTGGCACGCGCCGACAACGTCTAGCATTTACGTCAGTCACGCACGCCACGGTTTCTGGTGGGGCTAGATCAAAGCTGAAGCAATAAACACTTGCGTCATTGCAATTAGAGAACAAACGTCTCTAAGAGCGCTTCAGTATGAAGCCAAAAAAAAGCACTTTGGAGACTGTGATGACCAAGGCGGACACGATCAATCTGAAAGACCTGACCGTGGACGTCGTGAGCGCGCATGTTTCCAACAACAATGTAGCAACCTCAGATCTCCCGAACTTGATCAAGAGCGTCTATGACGCGCTGTCCTGGCTGGGCAAAGAAGCGGCCGCTGCTCCTGAAGAAAAGCAGGCACCGGCCGTATCGGTCCGCTCGTCGATAAAGCCGGATTATCTGGTCTGTCTCGAAGACGGCAAGAAGCTCACGATGTTGAAGCGATATCTGTCGACCCGGTTCAACCTGACGCCGGATCAATATCGCACGAAGTGGAACCTGCCGAAAGACTATCCGATGGTGGCGCCGAACTATGCGGATAAGCGGAGGAGCCTCGCACATGCCATTGGGCTGGGTCGCAAGACCGTTGAGGCGGTCGAGGAGGTGGCAGTTGCTGCAGCCGAGCCGGTGCGCAAGCGGGTCCGAAAGACAACTGAAGAGATCAAGGACATCTTGAGCAGCACGCCTGAGCCGGCGAAGCCACGTGGCCGTAAAGCTGCTGCAGGGCGCGAGACCGGGTCGAGCGTGCAAGAGGCTCCTAAGGCGCCTCGTCGCAAGCTGAAGGTGAAGACCGACTAAGGCCCTAAAGCATGACCGTGCCTCCCGTATCATTGGCGCGACTACCGATAAACGCGACGAATTAAGCGCAAACGGCTCTGAGCTGCGCAATGTTCGGGATCGTCGCACCTTGGTGACCGTTGACTCGGCACACTGAGGAACCGACGATGGCCGTTGAGCAAGATCCCGACACCAACACGCGAGCGCCGGACGACACTATTGCCGGGACAGGCCCCGGCATCCCAGATGACGTGCTTGCCCACGGCGAGCGTGATCTTCCCGAGCCGCCGAGTGATGATGAAGTTGCCGCGATTTCGAAGGCGCTTAACGTCGAGCATTATACGCGAAAGGATGTCTGATATGGAATCGAGCAGGGCGGTTCGTCTGAGCTGGTTCGGAGGCGCCGAAGCGCTCCAGATTGATCCCGTGTCGATTCCGCAGCCGGTCGATGACGAGGTGCTGGTCCGTGTTCACGCGGCGAGCGTCAATCCGGTCGACTACAAGATCCGAGAAGGCAAGTTCCCGCCTGTTCGCGAGGACCAGCTGCCGATAATCCTTGGCCGTGATCTTGCCGGGACCATTGAGGCGGTCGGCACGCGGGCGCATTACATGCTGAGCAAGGGTGAGCCCGTCTTCGCCCATATCGCCATGGACCGGGGTGCTCAAAGCGAGTTTGTCGTCGTCAAGGCGGTGGAGTTGGTCGCGGCTCCGAGATCAATCGACCTTGTTCATGCCGCTGCGGTTCCGCTCGCGGGAATGACTGCGTGGCAGGGGCTGTTCGACCACGGCCATCTGCAAGAAGGACAGACCGTGCTGATCCACGGCGCTGCAGGCGGCGTGGGACACCTCGCTGTGCAATTTGCCAAGGCAAAGGGCGCGACCGTGATTGCGACCGCCGGTGACAAGGACGTCGACTTCGTGCGGTCAATCGGAGCGGACATGGTGGTCGATTACAAGAACGAACGGTTCGAGGACGTCGCACATGACGTGGATCTGGTACTGGATCTCGTCGGAGACGAAACGCAGGATCGTTCCTTCTCGGTCCTGCGCAATGGCGGGACGCTGGTCTCAACGATCGAAGTGAAGCATCCCGAGAGGGGCAGCGAGCGTAACATCCGCGTGCCGGAACGCTGGATGGCGCAGCCCAATGGGGCGCAGCTAGGTGAGATAGCCGACCTGATCGATGCTGGAAAGGTCCGGGTAGAAGTTGCTGCGACGTTCCCGCTAAATCAGGTGCGCGATGCGTACCAGATGGTCGAGACCGGGCGTCCGCGCGGTAAAGTGGTCCTCACGCTCACGTGAGCAGCATGTCTGGGCCGTTCTAAATGCGAGATCGCAAGTTATCTCAGCACACGCAGGTGGTCCCATTCACCTGCGTATGTCGGACTTTGGTTGAGGCTGTGTGAAAACTGGTTCATCGTGATCGGGCTTCTGCTGGTGATTGCCCGGTATGCCTATATCGCAGCCCAGCCGGACCGCAGCTGCTATTCATTCCTGCATCACGAGGCCGGGTGCGGTCGGGCAGGGCATTATTCGGACGGCGACCGGGCGAAGCTGGAAGGCCTCGTTGAAAAAGCTCTCCCGGCTCAATAACTCTGGGGGCAGCCGCGGTGTTGGGGCGCATTCCGTCCCACGACAGGCGATCTCGGGCCCTAGTCTCAACATGGCCTAGTCCGACTTAAGCGGGAAAGCGCCTAGGTGCTCTTCCGCGCGCGCATCAGGATTTGAACGACGAATGGCAAGTGCGATGATGACAGCCGGGGACGATCGCGAGACGGACGCTGCTCCGCTGATCGAGCTCAACGAGCCCGGTGTCAGGAAACTCATGACCCATGCCAAGGCGCAGGGCTACGTCACCCATGAACAGCTCGCCGAGGCGCTGCCGCAGGACGAGATGACGTCCGGACAGTTCGACGAAGTGATGGCAGGCCTCAGCGAGATGGGCGTCAACATCGTCGAGAACGAAGATGCCGGCAACGACGACACGGTCAAGCGGCCGGATGACGACGATGCCGCGGCGGCCGATGGACCTAACGAAGCGGACGATGGCTCAGCTGTCTATACGCAAACCGCCGCGAAACAGGCAGTCGACCGCACGAGCGATCCGGTCCGCATGTATCTGCGCGAGATGGGCACGGTCGAATATCTCACCCGCGAGGGTGAGGCGGCAGTTGCCAAGCGGATCGAGGCAGGCCGCGACACGATGATCCGGGGGCTGTGCGAGAGCGCGCTCACCTTCACCCAGATCATCGACTGGTCCAGACGGCTCGACGAGGGTACGATGCAGTTGCGCGAGATCCTTGATCTCGACGCAATGATCACGCGTGGGCCGACGCCAGAGCAGGCGGCCGGCGCCGAAGAGGGCGATATCGCCGAGATCAGCGCGATGTCCGCCGAGCCATCCTACAATTCAGAAGATAAGTCCAAGGAGGCTCCCGGGGAAGAAGCTCCGGATGGCGCTGAAAATGGTCCGCAGCGGGCGTTTCAGGAGGACGACGACGACAATTCCCTGAGCATCGCGCAAATGGAAGAGCAGCTTAGGCCGCAGGCCCTGGCGCGGTTCGCGACCATCACGACGATCTATCAGACTTTCGCGGGGTTGCAGAGCGCACGCATGGCCGCGATGAGCGTGGGAACTGCTTTTCCTGCGGCGCGCGAGCTTGAATATGAGCAACTCCGCGATGAGCTCACCGCCGAGGTGGAGAGCGTCAAATTCCGCGGCGCCTTGATTGAGGGCCTGCTCGATCAGCTTTACTCGTTCAACCGCAAGCTGACCGCCCTGAGCGGGCAGATGTTGCGGATGGCCGAACGCCACAAAATTCCGCGTGCGGACTTTCTCGATCGCTACGTCGGCTACGAGACCGACGAAGGCTGGCTCGAGCGCGTCGGGACGATCGACAAGAAATGGACCGCCTTTGCGACTGCCGAGCGTGTCGCCGTCGACCGCGTCCGCGACGAGATCTCTGAGATCGCACAGGCGACGGGGATGGTGCTCACCGAGTTCCGCCGCATCGTCAACATGGTCCAGAAGGGCGAGCGCGAAGCGCGCATCGCCAAAAAGGAAATGGTCGAGGCCAATCTTCGCCTCGTCATCTCGATCTCGAAGAAATATACCAACCGTGGGCTGCAGTTCCTCGACTTGATCCAAGAGGGGAACATCGGCCTGATGAAGGCGGTCGATAAGTTCGAATACCGGCGCGGATATAAATTCTCGACCTATGCGACCTGGTGGATCCGTCAGGCTGTCACCCGCGCCATCGCGGATCAGGCGCGCACCATCCGCATCCCGGTCCACATGATCGAGACGGTCAACAAGCTCGTTCGCACCAGCCGACAGTTCCTTCATGAGACCGGCCGCGAGGCAATGCCCGAGGAGCTGGCTGAGCGCCTGTTGATGCCGCTGGCGAAAATCCGGGCGGTCATGAAGATCGCCAAGGAGCCCATCTCGCTGGATTCCCCGGTCGGCGAAGAGGAAGACAGTAAGCTCGGCGATTTCATCGAGGACAAGGACGCCGTGATCCCTGTCAACGCGGCGATCCACGCCAATCTCAAGGAGAACGTGACCTACGCGCTCTCTGCGCTCACCCCCCGCGAGGAGCGGGTGCTGCGCATGCGCTTCGGCATCGGCATGGATACCGATCACACGCTCGAGGAAGTCGGGCAGCAGTTCGGGGTGACCCGCGAGCGCATCCGCCAGATCGAGGCGAAAGCGCTCAAGAAACTGAGCCATCCGTCGCGCGCGAAGAGGATACGTAGCTTTCTCGATTAACGGGCCACGTCGGCGCGTTGTCCAAGCGATTATCTCCATTACTAGGCTTCAGAGGGAACTATGCAACTCGGTTACTGGACAAGGCTGACCGATGACGTTGCCGCCGATCCCGTAGCAATCCTAGGTGTCGCGACCGCGGAAGACGCCGCCGGCGCCTACGCACAGCGTCTGATCGAGGCATCGGAAGGCGGATGGACGTCGGGCGCCATCAGCGTCTGGAGCGCGGGTCAGTCTGTGGACGAAGCAGTTATCTTCGATATCACCACCCAATTCGTGGTGAGCCCAGACGATGAGAATGAGATCGACTGCGAAGTGGAAATCATCGAGCGCTTCGCCGACGGTTTGTAGGTGGTTCGATCCGACCTCGATCGATCGAGGTTCAGAACGCTTCGCTCCGCACGGCTGGCGAAGATCGGCACAGGCCGCTATGGGTCCCAGCTGATCTTCTTGGCGACGTGCTCGTTCGCCATCATGACGGCAACGTCGTCCTCCGTGAGATTGGCGTCGGAAATCTTAGCGGGGATGCGATCGTAGCGATTGTCGCCAACATTCTGCTGCTTCAGCTTCTTGCTGCTGGCTGTCCTACAATTCCCCTCGCGAACAACCATCGTCCCAGCGCGTTCCGCACCCGTGGGTCATCCATCCGCATCGCGCGGGCGTGGGCCTCCCAACG
>Ga0247730_1001511_pt1 | contig 12808 bp, 8 predicted proteins | sample UWRJL073202C2_FD_180959 | JGI IMG/M metagenome (GOLD analysis project Ga0247730, IMG submission 180959) | Plant litter microbial communities from Arlington Agricultural Research Station in Wisconsin, United States - UWRJ-L073-202C-2 | ecosystem: Environmental > Terrestrial > Plant litter >...
TCGCCTGGGTGATGATCGACAGGTAGACGCCGTTGACGCGGGAGCGGAAGGCGAACCAGCCGAACACGAAAGCCAAAAGTCCCGGCACCAGCAGCACCATGATCGCCGCGACCCAGAAATGGTTGAAACCGTACCAGAACCAGGGCAGTTCCTTGTAGTTCAGGAACACCATGAAGTCAGGCAGGATCGGGTTGCCGTAAGAGCCGCGGGCGCCGATCTGGCGCATCAGATACATTCCCATGGCATAGCCGCCGAGCGCGAAGAAGGCGCCGTGGCCGAGCGAGAGAATGCCGCAAAAGCCCCAGACGAGATCGAGCGCCAGCGCCAGCAAAGCGTAGGTGAGATACTTGCCGAACAGCGACATGATGTAGGTCGGGATATGCAGGGCGCTGGTCGGGCTGGTCAGCAGGTTGAGGGCCGGCACCAGCACGGCGAGTGCCAGCAGCAGCGCGATGCCGATGATGATTTTTCGATCGAGCGACCGGAGGAGAAAGGCCGTCATCATGCTTCCACCGCCCTTCCTTTGAGTGCGAAGAGACCGCGCGGCCGCTTCTGGATGAAGAGAATGATCAGCACCAACACCAGGATTTTTCCAAGTACCGCCCCGGCATAGGGTTCCAGAAACTTGTTCAAAATGCCGAGCGAGAAGGCGCCGACCAGCGTGCCCCAAAGATTGCCGACGCCGCCGAACACCACCACCATAAAGCTGTCGATGATGTAGGACTGGCCGAGGTTCGGCGAGACATTATCGATCTGGCTGAGCGCCACCCCGGCCATGCCGGCAACGCCGGAGCCGAGCGCGAAAGTAAAAGCATCGACCCAGGCGGTGCGAATACCCATCGACGAAGCCATGCGGCGGTTCTGGGTCACAGCGCGCATCTGCAGGCCGAAGGCCGAGCGTTTCAAGAGCATCAGCAGGGCGAAGAAGACGGCCAGCGAAAACACCACGATCCACAGCCGGTTCCAGGTGAGCGTCAGGCCGCCGATTTCAAAAGCGCCCGACATCCAGGTCGGATTGCTCACTTCGCGGTTGGTCGGGCCGAAGACGGAGCGGATTGCCTGCTGCAGGATCAGCGAGATGCCCCAGGTGGCGAGCAGCGTTTCCAGCGGCCGGCCGTAGAGGAAGCGGATGACGCTGCGCTCGATGATGAGGCCAACAAAGCCGGTGAACAGGAAGGCGGCGGGGACGGAGAAGATCAGTGAATAGTCGGAGAGGTCCGGCAGGTAGGCGCGCATGGCATTCTGCACCACGTAGGTGGTGTAGGCGCCAAGCATGACCATTTCGCCATGCGCCATGTTGATGACGCCCATCACGCCGAAGGTGATGGCAAGGCCGATGGCGGCAAGCAGCAGCACGGAGCCAAGCGAGATGCCGTAGGAGACGTTCTGGGCGACATCCCAGACCGCCAGGCTGCGGTTGATCGCACCGATGTCGCGGGTGATGACCGGCTTCAGTTCGTCCGGCGCATTTTCAAGCGCCGCAGTCAAGATCGTGAGCGCATCGCGGTTGCCGCGCGCCGCAATCGTATCGATCGCCGCAGTCTTGTCTTCCAAGCTGGCATCGGTTTTTAGCAGGATGACAGCGCGCGCCGCTTCCATCGTCGCCTTGACCTCGGAATCCTTTTCGGCAGCGAGCGCGCCGTTCAGCAGGTCAAGATTGTCTGGATCGGCATTGCCAAGCAGGCCTTTTGCAGCCGCGAGGCGGGCACCGCGGTCGGGTGACAGCAGCGTCAGCTGGCTCATCACCGCGCTGAGCACGCCGCGCAGAGCATTGTTGATGCGGATCTTTTCCAGCGACCGCGGCGCCACATCGGCCACCACCTCGCCGGAAGCCGGGCGGGTGTAGACCGGGGCTGCATCGGTGCCGCCCTGCAGCAGCACCGGGCCGCCGGCCTTGGGGGCAAACAGCAGGCCGTCGCTTAACTGTTGCAGAATCTGACTGACTTTTGGATCGCCGGAGGCAACCAGCGCCTTGATGGCAGCTTCGCGCTGCGAAAAGCTGCCGACGCCGAGCGCGTCGACCAGCGGCTGGATGTCTTGCTGCGCACGCGCGCCGGTGGCGACGGACAGCGGCGCCAGAGCCAGCATCGCGCAGAGAAAAATGGAACGGAAAAATTGTATCGTCATCGCATGGCCCCTCATCCGGCCTGTCGGCCACCTTCTCCCCGCATGCGGGGAGAAGGACACGTAGCGACTTCTCCCGTCTCGCGACTTTGGAGCAAGAGGCCGCAAAAACCACGGAAAGATTCCCTCTCCCCGCTCGCGGGGAGAGGGCTAGGGTGAGGGGCAGTCCCCGGCCCCTCGACTGGTCTGAAAGGCAATCAACGCCGCCTTCAGCCAGAGCGAGGGCAATCACGCCCTCGCACCGTCAGACGGGATCAGGAGCCCTTGCCGCCACACTTGCCGGTGGCAACGTTGAAGTTGCCGCAGGACATCGGCTTGCGCCAATCGGAGATCAGGTCCTTGGAGTCCGGCAGGAAGTCGGACCATTCGTCGCCGACAACCTGTGGGGTCTGCTGCACGATTTCGAACTGGCCGTCGGCCTGGATTTCACCGATCAGCACCGGCTTGGTGATGTGGTGGTTCGGCATCACGGTGGAGTAGCCGCCCGACAGGTTCGGAACGGACGTGCCGATGATGGTGTCGAGCACCGCGTCGGTATCGGTGGTGCCGGCAGCCTCGACGGCGGCAACCCAGGCGGTAAAGCCGATATAGGCGGCTTCCATCGGGTCGTTGGTCACGCGTTTGTCGTTCTTGGTATAGGCATGCCAGGTCTTGATGAACTCGGCATTGGCCGGTGCATCGACGGACTGGAAATAATTCCAGGCGGCGAGATGGCCGACCAGCGGTTTTGTGTCGAGACCGGCCAGTTCTTCTTCACCGACCGAAAACGCGACGACCGGGATATCGGTGGCCTTGATGCCCTTGTTGCCGAGTTCCTTGTAGAACGGCACGTTGGCATCGCCATTGATGGTGGAGACGACGGCGGTCTTCTTGCCGGCCGAGCCGAATTCCTTGATCTTTGCGACTTCCGTCTGCCAGTCGGCAAAGCCGAATGGCGTGTAGTTGATGAGGATGTCTTCCTTCGGAATGCCCTTGGCAATCAGATAGGCTTCGAGGATCTTGTTGGTGGTGCGCGGATAGACGTAATCGGTGCCTTCCAGCACGAAGCGCTTTACGCCCTCTTCCTTCATCAGGTAGTCGACGGCCGGGATCGCCTGCTGGTTGGGGGCAGCTCCGGTGTAGAAGATGTTGCGCGAGGACTCTTCGCCTTCATACTGCACAGGGTAGAACAGCAGCGAGTTCAGCTCCTCGAACACCGGCAGGACCGACTTGCGCGACGAGGATGTCCAGCAGCCGAACACGGCGGCGACCTTGTCCTTCTGGATCAGCTCACGGGCCTTTTCGGCAAACAGCGGCCAGTCGGAGGCGGGATCGACGACGACGGCTTCGAGCTTCTTGCCCAGCACGCCGCCCTTCTTGTTCTGCTCTTCGATGAGCATCAGCATGGCATCCTTGAGCGTCGTCTCGGAAATCGCCATGGTGCCCGATAGGGAATGTAGTACGCCGACCTTGATCGTGTCGGCCGCGAATGCGCCATGAAATGCCGTCGTCGACAGGATGGCCGCAAGCATTGCGCCGGTGACGTGTGCTTTCAGTTTCATCTGGTGGGTCCCCTCTTCTTGTTCGTTCCAACGGGCTGGAAAACAGCGGTTAACCGTTGATAAACGGACTATCGGACACGCGGCGGGGAAGCGACATACGTAGTTTGACGTAGATGCGGGGGACAAATGTGCAGGATGGTATGGGGCGAAGGAGATTGCTGCTTAATTCCGGAGAAGTTGCGTAAAATCGGTCCGGTTCTGGATGGAAAAGCACGCAAGGCAAAGTCAGACAACGCACGAAGTCTATCGGAAAATCACAGCCTTGCAGCCTGTCCTCTTGCAAATCCCGGTCTATCCGCCGACACTCAAAACCCTGACCATCCACCCCAAAAAACGGCAGACCCATCGGCATGGCCGCACGTCAACGTATCATCCCCGTCCGACGCGACTATAACCGCTGGGTGGCCAACCAGACGCTGGAGGATTATGCGCTCAGGTTTACCGCCAAGAGCGCCCGGCAGTTCTCCTCGCAGCGGATTTCGCAGACCGCCATCGGTGCCATCTCATTCCTGGCGCTGGAGGCGATCGGCGGCACCATCACCTTGTCCTATGGCACCACCAATGCCTTCTGGGCCACCGTCGTCGCCAGCGTCGTCATGCTCGCCATCGGCCTGCCGATCAGCCGTTATGCCATCCGCCACGGCGTCGATATCGACCTTTTGACCCGCGGCGCCAGCTTTGGCTATATCGGCTCGACCATCACCTCGCTGATCTATGCGTCGTTCACCTTCATGCTGTTTGCCATCGAGGCCTCTATCATGTCGGGCGCACTGGAGCTGGCCTTCGCCATTCCGCTGTGGATCGGCTACATCATCAGCGCCGTGGTGGTGATCCCGCTGGTCACCTACGGCATCCGGCTGATCAGCCGCTTCCAGATTCTGACCCAGCCGTTCTGGATCGTCCTCAACATCCTGCCCTTCATCTTCATCGCCTTTGCCGACTGGCAGAAATTCGACCTCTGGGTGGCCTTTGCCGGCATCCATCACCCGGCCGCCGAGCCCGGCACCTATGCGCCGTTCAACCTGCTCGAATTCGGCGCCGCTTCCGCTGTCATCCTCGCGCTGATGTCGCAGATCGGCGAACAGGTCGACTTTTTGCGCTTCCTGCCGCCGGAGGGGCATCGAAAAATCCGCCACCGCATCGCCATCTTTCTGGCCGGCCCCGGCTGGGTAATTTTGGGGGCGCCAAAACTGCTGGCCGGCTCGTTCCTGGTGGTGCTGACGCTCAGCACCGGCGTGCCCGCCAGCCAGGCCGCCGACCCCTCGCATATGTATCTGACGGCGTTCGGCTACATGATCCCCAACCACAATGCCGCCCTGCTGCTGATGGCCGCCTTCGTCGTCGTTTCGCAGCTCAAGATCAACGTGATGAACGCCTATGCCGGCTCGCTCGCCTGGTCGAATTTCTTTTCCCGCCTGACCCACAGCCATCCCGGCCGGGTCATCTGGCTGATTTTCAACGTCGCCATCGCCCTGCTGCTGATGGAACTCGGTATTTATCGGCTGCTGGAGGAAACCCTCGGCATCTTTTCGATCATCTCGATGGCCTGGCTGTCGGCGATTTCCGCCGACCTGTTCATCAACAAGCCGCTTGGGCTTGCCCCGCCCGGCATCGAATTCAAGCGCGCCCATCTCTACGACATCAACCCGGTCGGGCTCGGCACGCTCGGCATCTCCGCCGGCATTGCGCTCACCGCCCATTTCGGCGCTTTTGGCGCGCTCGCCGAGTCGCTCGCCCCCTATATTGTGCTGGTGGTAGCTTTTGCCGTGTCGCCGCTGATCGCCTGGGGCACCGGCGGCAAATATTATCTCGCCAGAAAACCAAGGCAGAGCTGGAAGAACGAGACATCCATTATCTGCTCGATCTGCGAACACCCGTTCGAGCCGGAGGACATGGCCTGGTGCCCCGCCTATGCGGCACCGATCTGTTCGCTCTGCTGCTCGCTCGACAGCCGCTGCCATGACATGTGCAAGCCGAAGGCCCGTCTCAACTATCAGGTTGGCACCGTCGCCAGAAAGCTGCTCCCGGCCACCGTCGTCGCCAACCTCTCAACTCGCCTGGGCCGCTACGGGCTGACAGCGGTCATTTCCATTTCTCTGATCGGCGCCATCCTGGCGATGATTGCCCACCAGATGGCGACCGCCTCTCCCGCGACGGCCGATGTGGTCAACAGCTCGGTGCTGATCGTGTTTTTCGTGTTCGCGCTGATCACCGGCGTCGCCAGCTGGTTCTATGTTTTGGCGCATGACAGCCGCGTGGTGGCGGAAGAAGAATCCTCGCGCCAAAATACCCTGCTGCTGAAGGAAATCGCCGCCCACAAGAAGACCGACCTGGCGCTGCAGAATGCCAAGGAAGCGGCAGAGGCCGCCAACCGCGCCAAAAGCCGCTATGTCGTCGGCCTCAGCCACGAACTGCGCACCCCGCTCAATGCCGTGCTCGGCTACGCCCAGATTCTCGAGCGCGACGAAACCATCCCCGCCCCGCGTCAGGCGGCGATCAAGGTGATCAAACGTTCTGCCGATCATCTGTCCGGCCTGATCGACGGACTGCTGGACATTTCCAAGATTGAGGCTGGGCGGCTACAAGTCTATTCCAACGAGATCAACATCCAGGACTTTTTGGACCAGATCGCAGACATGTTCCGGCCCCAGGCGCAGGCCAAGGGCCTGTCCTTTATCCATGAGCGCGCCCGCACCCTGCCGCAATATGTCCGCACCGACGAAAAGCGGCTGCGGCAGATTCTGGTCAATCTGCTGTCGAACGCCATCAAATTCACCGATACCGGCCTGGTCCGCTTCGATGTCGGATACCGCAGCCAGGTCGCCACGTTTACCGTGACCGATACCGGCCGCGGCATCGCCGAGGCCGATCTCGGCCGCATCTATGAGCCGTTCCAGCGTGGCGAAGCGGAAAATATCCGGCCGATGCCCGGCCTTGGTCTTGGCCTGACGATCACAAGGCTGCTCGCCAATACGCTCGGCGGCGAAGTGTCAGCCACCAGCGAGAAGGACAAGGGATCTGTGTTCCGCGTCCGGCTGATGCTGTCGGCCATCGACCGCCCAAGCACCGCGCCGGTGGCGGAGAAAAAGATCGCCTCCTATACCGGCCCGCGCCGCACGATCGTCGTCGTCGACGACAACGAGGATCACCGCGAGCTGATGCGCGAGGTTCTGGTACCGCTCGATTTCGTCGTGCTGACCGCCGTCGGCGGTGCCGAATGCCTCACCTTGATTGAAGGCATCAAGCCGGACCTGTTTCTGGTCGATATCTCCATGCCCGGCATGAACGGCTGGCAACTGGTGGAAAAGCTGCGCGAAAACGGCCAGATAGCGCCGATCCTGATGCTGTCGGCCAATATTGGCGACGGGGCGCTCGCCAATGCCGGCACCGATGGCCACAATGATGCCATCGCCAAACCGTTCGACATCCGCCAGCTGAGCGACAAGCTGGCCGTGCATCTCGGGCTCGAATGGATCTATGCGGAAAACGGAGCCCTGCCCCTGGAAATCCGCCCGGCCGCTCCGCTGGTCAGTCCCGGGCGACGACATATCGAGGATCTGCTGCAGCTCGGCGAAATCGGCTATATCCGCGGCATCGAAGCCAAACTTGCGGATCTGGCAAAGATCGAGGAGAACCAGCCTTTCACGGAGGCCTCGCGTGCCTTCGTGCAAATATTCGATCTCTCCGGCTACATGCAGTTCCTGAAGAAATTCGACGACGAAAAGGTGCGCCGCATTGGCTGACATGGCCCTCCCCCGCGATATTGTTTTGCTGGTCGACGACAGCCCCGAAGCCCTGGGCTTTCTCACCGACGCGCTCGAACAATCCGGCTTTTCCGTGCTGATCGCCACTTCCGGTCAGGCGGCGCTCAACATTGTCGAGCGCATCACCCCCGACCTGATCCTGCTCGATGGCGTGATGCCGGAGATGGACGGGTTCGAGACCTGCCGCAGGCTGAAGAATAATGCAGCGGTTGCCCAGGTGCCGGTGATTTTTATGACCGGGCTGACCGAGACCGAACACATCGTTCACGCATTGGAATCGGGAGGCGTCGACTATCTCACCAAACCGATCAATATCGACGAGTTGCGCGCCCGCATCCGCGTGCACCTCTCCAATGCTCGCTCGGCCCAGAGCGCCCGCGTGGCGCTGGATGCGGCCGGCCGGCACCTGTTGGCGCTGAAGGGCAACGGCACCATCCATTGGTCCACCCCGCAGGCGACCCGGCTGGTTAACGCCGCCACCGGCAGCGACGACGGTATCGAAATCGTCGCCCGCCATATCGCGCAATGGATGCAGGACCGCGACAAGCCCGGCTTTGCCCGCGACGCTAGTTTTTCCTTTGCGCAGGATGGGCAGGCGACGCTGCAGCTTGCCTTTTTGGGCGCCATCGGCGCAGACGAATTCTTGTTCCGGCTGACTGCGGCCAACCAGCGCAAGGACGACGTGATTTTGCGCCAGCACTTTCCGCTGACGCTGCGCGAATCCGAGGTGCTGCTGTGGATCGCCAAGGGCAAGTCGAACCGCGACATCGGCGATATTTTAGGCCTGTCGTCGCGCACCGTTAACAAGCATCTGGAACAGATCTACGTCAAGCTCGGCGTCGAAAACCGGGCTTCGGCCGCGGTCAAGGCGGCGCATGTGCTGCACGAGATCTAAGACCGGAAGCCCGGTCCGCATGGTCAGAAAAATGCCCCGTGATCAGTCGACGGGGCATTCTTCACGCTCTCAGGCCTTCAGAACTTGTAGGAGAGCTTGGCCTGCACGGTATGAAAATCGAACTTGTCGCGTTCGCCGACGGCAGTTGTGCCGGTGCCGAAAGCGCTTCCGCTCAGGTTGGCACGAAAATCATTGCCGCCGAGATTGGTATAGAGATATTCAGCCGTCAAAGACACTCTCTCGCTCAGCTTGGCCTCTACGCCGCCGCCGACAGTATAACCGAAATCGCTATCCTGGCCGCCCGAGGTGGTCGTGGTCGCGCCCGAGCCGGGTTGCGAATAGGAAAATTTGACCTTGCCATAGGCGCCACCACCGGTGGCAAAGAACAATAGGTCATCTGTCACCAGATACCCGATGCGGCCGCGCAAGCTGGCGAGCATGTCGAGATCGCGGCCAATCGTGTAGGTGGCGGGCGTCAGCGAGCGGCCGATCTGCTTGTCGCCGATATCGGCAAAATTCAGGTCGAGCACCGGGCCGGTGACGATCCGGCCCATCTGCCAGTTATAGCCGACATGCGCACCGGCCACGACGCCATTGTCGAAATCGCCCCGAAATCCCGGCGCAAACGCCGTCTCAAGCGCCGGGGTGATCGGGGTCAGGCGCAGCTTGCCGGTATCGCCAAAACCCGGGCCGGCCTGTACGCCGGCGTAAAGACCGTTCCAGTCGGAAACCGGAGCCTCGGCTTCCGGCTCCACCGGCATCGGCGTCAGGTCTGCCGCGAGGACGGCGGACGCGACACAAAGTGAAAGGCTCACTGACAACGGTAAAAAGATCTTGTTCACGGTCTCTCCTGTCCAAACTTTCAGGTCGCACATGGCGACGTGGTCACGAGGATGGAGTCTAATTAATTATAAACAACTAATATTAGAGTTAATGAATGTTATTGGATTGAGTGAGGCATAAAAGCCACAAACGGGCTACCATACTGCAACTGACGAGCGTATTTGCCGAAAGCTCGAACGTCTTGTGACGCGCAATCGGCAGAATGACGCTGTTCAGCCAGGATAAGTGACCGACAGTGATTCGGGTCTGCAGTCGGCTCTCGCCGCATGCGGGAAAAGGGTGGGTGAGAACAATGCGGCGCATTCGAGGGCCGGCAAGAGACTCCCTCTCCCCAATGGGGAGAAGGTGACGCGCAGCGCCGGATGAGGGGGTGGTGCGGCAAACTCTGGAGCCCGGGGCTCCCCCTCATCTGCGCTATAGGGCATCTTCTCCGCGCTGGGGAGAAGAAAGAAACCTCGTCACCCCACCCGGTCCGGCACGTCGCGGCCGTCGAAAAACGCAATCAGATTGTCCGCCGCCTTCATCCCCATCGCCACCCGGGTTTCCTGCGTTGCGCTGCCGAGATGCGGTAGCAGCACCACATTTTCCAGTGCCTTCAGCCGTGCCGGCACCTGCGGCTCGGCCTCGTAGACATCCAGCCCGGCGCCGCGGATCACGCCGGTTTCCAGGGCCTCGGCCAAGGCCGCTTCATCAACCACATCACCGCGCGCGGTATTGATCAAGAAGGCCGACGGCTTCATCCGCGCCAACCGCTCGGCATTGATCATATGCCGATTTTCTGCCCCACCCGGGAAATGCAGCGAGACGAAGTCGGCCGCGGCCAAAACCTCGTCGATGCTTGCCAACTGGCGTGCGCCGTATCTGGCGGCCTCGGCGGGATCGACTGGCGAACGATTATAAAACACCACGTCCATGCCAAAACCGAAATGGCAGCGCTGGGCAAAAGCCTTGCCGATCCGACCGAAACCGATGATGCCGACAGTCTTGCCGGTGACCTTGGTGCCGATCAGATGTGTCGGCCGCCAGCCGCTCCAGCGGCCGTCGCGGACTTCCCGCTCGCCCTCGCCACCACGCCGGGCCACCATCAGCAGCAGCAGCATGGCAATGTCGGCGGTGCAGTCGGTCAGCACGCCGGGCGTGTTGGTGACGACAATACCCTTTGCCTTGGCAGCAGCGATATCGATATGATTGTAGCCGACCCCATAATTGGCCAGAATTTTTGCGCACAGATGGCCGGCCGCAAAGACGGCGGCCGGCAGCTTGTCGGAGACCGTCGGCAGCACGGCATCATAGTCCGCCATCGCCGCCGCTATAGCCTCGACGCTCATGGGCTTGTCGCCCTCGTTCAGCGTCACGTCAAAACGCTCGGTCAGAAACTGCTCGACGGTCTCGGGCCAGCGGCGGGTGATAAGGATACGGGGTCTGGACATCGGCATTCTTCCCTGCAGTTTCGATCATTCTCGATAGCGCGGATCCGCGCTCCGTCAAATGCGAAAAAGCCCGGCGCGAGGCCGGGCTTTCCCTGTAAGTCTGCATTGCGTGCGGAACGACAGACGTTCCGGCGTCAAAAATCAGCCCTGCGGAACGTAGGTGTACTTGCCGTCAGCACCCTTCTTCCACTCGTACATGATGTAGCCGGGAAGCTTCGGATCGCCCTTGGCGTCGAAGGCCATGTCGCCGAGAACGGTCTTGAACGGACCCTTTTCATGCAGCGTCTTGGCAACGGCTTCGGCGTCGTCGGACTTGCCGGTCAGCTTGATGCCGTCGGCGATCACCTGCACGGCTGCGTAGGAATACAGCGTGTAGGCTTCCGGGTTGAAGCCGGCGGCCTTGAACTTGGCAACCAGGTCCTTGTTGGCCGGGTTCAGTGTCGGATCAGGGCCAAAGGTGTTGAGCGTGCCGGCAACGGCGTCGCCAGCGATCGAGGCCAGTTCGTTGGAGACGATACCGTCACCCGAGATCAGAACGGCCTTGAGACCCTGGTCCGCGGACTGGCGGATGATCAGGCCGGCTTCGGTGTGGAGACCACCCCAATAGATCACCGTAACCTTGGCTTCCTTCATCTTCGAGATGAGAGCGGAAAAGTCCTTGTCGCCGACATTGACGCCTTCGCGGATGACTTCCTTGACGCCGGCAGCATTGGCAGCCTTCTTCGTTTCTTCGGCAAGGCCCTGGCCGTAAGGTGTCTTGTCGTCGATGATGGCAATTTTTGCAGTCTTGAACTTGTCAGCCAAATATTTGCCGGCAACGCCGCCCTGCTGGTCGTCACGACCGCAGGTGCGGAAAGTGTTCCACAGGCCGCGTTCGGTAAAGACCGGGTTGGTCGCAGCAGGCGTGATTTCAAGCATGCCGTTTTCGGCATAGACTTCCTGCGAAGCCGGGATGGAAACGCCGGAGTTGAAGTGGCCGACCACGTATTTCACGCCGTCGGACGCAAACTTGTTGGCAACCGAGATGCCCTGCTTGGGATCCGACACGTCGTCGCCGAGCACGATGCTGATCTTTTCGCCATTGATGCCACCGGCAGCGTTGATGTCAGCGGCTGCCTGTTCGGCACCCTTCTGGAGCTGTGCACCGAAAGCAGCATTCGGGCCAGTCAGCGGGCCGCCGACGCCGATGACGATATCGGCCCATGCAGTGCCGCTGAATGCCATGACAGCCGTCAGCGCAACCGCGGAAAGAAGAGACTTCTTCATAGATTTACTCCCGATTTTTTAGGTGAGTTGGTTTTGACGGGCCGATGCAATCCCCACCATCACTGCACCGGAAACTGTTCCACTCTAGGTTTTATGTAGATTCAACCTGACGTGATCTGAGGGCAGAAATGCCTGCCTGTCAATCTTTCTTCTTCCAGGAAAAAGCCGAAGTTGGCTCGTAGAGCCAATAGTAATTCTGCACCATCTGGCGGGTGCGGCGCAGACGAAAGCCGATCGTCGCAAACACCAGCAGGATGACGAAATCGATGAGGTAATAGGACAGGCTGAGGAACGGCCCCTGGAACAGCGCATAATGCATGAAACGCATCACCACGCCGAGCAGCAGCGCATAGACCAGCACATGCGGAAAATCGTTCCAGCCCTCGGCCGCCGCGCGGCCTGCCCGCCATGCGGTCCACAGGCCGATCAACAGCACGATGAAGCGCAGAACATAGCGCACGCCGGTATCGGTTTCGAAGAATAAACCCTGCATCTTTAGTGTCCTCCCGCCGGCATGCCGGATTTATTCGCGCTGACCGCCGCGCTCAATGCCGCCCGCCTTCGAGATAGGCGGCGCGGACTTCCGGATTGGCCAACAATTCCTTGCCGGAACCGCTCATCGTCACCTTGCCGTTGACCATCACATAACCCCGGTCCGACAGTTTGAGCGCTGCAAAGGCATTCTGCTCGACCAGGAACACGGTCAGCCCTTCTTCCTGGTTGAGCTTCTTGATCGCCTCGAAAATGCCCTTCACGATCAGCGGCGCCAGGCCGAGAGACGGCTCGTCGAGCAGCAGCAGCTTTGGCCGCGACATCAGCGCCCGGCCGATCGACAGCATCTGCTGCTCGCCGCCCGACAGCGTGCCGCCGCGCTGCGCCTGCCGCTCCTTCAGCCGCGGAAACAAGGTAAAAATCTTCTCGACGTCTTCCTTGAAATATTTCAGG
>Ga0247730_1001512_pt1 | contig 12808 bp, 8 predicted proteins | sample UWRJL073202C2_FD_180959 | JGI IMG/M metagenome (GOLD analysis project Ga0247730, IMG submission 180959) | Plant litter microbial communities from Arlington Agricultural Research Station in Wisconsin, United States - UWRJ-L073-202C-2 | ecosystem: Environmental > Terrestrial > Plant litter >...
GACGCCACACAGCCAATCGCATCGCCTTCGGGCGGTGCGGATCGCCGTGACGTGGTCAACGCACACCAGCCGTTCCGCACGGACCGGCTGGTGCTCTGGGCCGTCACCATCGCGATCGCCGCCAATTTTGCCTGGATCTGTGCCAACAACGAAAATTTCGGTTGGCCCGTGGTTGCCAAATACTTTTTCGACCCGACTGTCATCAGCGGCCTCTATGTCAGCCTCGGCCTGACCGTCGTAGCCATGGTGATCGGCGTCGTGCTCGGCCTGCTGCTGGCCATCGCTCGGCTGTCGACTGATCGGCTCGCCAATACGCTGGCGAGCCTGTTCATCTGGTTCTTCCGCGGCACGCCGCTGCTGGTTCAGCTGATCTTCTGGTACAATCTGTCGACGCTGTTTCCGCGGCTGTCGCTCAACATTCCGTTTGGTCCGACCTTGGCCAGCTGGGACACCAATTCGGTGATCACGCCGATGACGGCGGCGATCGTCGGCCTGGCGCTCAACGAAGCCGCCTATATGGCGGAAATCATTCGCGGCGGCCTGCTGTCGGTTGACCGCGGCCAGGCGGAAACTGCCGAAGCCTTCGGCATGACCCGCGCCCGTGCTCTGCGCCGTATCATCATTCCGCAGGCGATGCGCTCGATCGTGCCGCCGACCGGCAACCAGCTCATCAGCATGATCAAGGCGACCTCGCTCGTCAGCGTCATCGCCATGGCCGATCTGCTCTATTCGGTGCAGTCGATCTACAACAGCACGTTTGAAGTCATTCCGATGCTGCTGGTGGCAGTTGTCTGGTACCTCTTGATCACCTCGGTTCTCAATCTCGGCCAGGGCTATATCGAACGCTATTATGGGCGCGGCGACAAGCGCTCCGGCGACAATGCCAAGGCCGCCGATGCCGCTCCAGTCGTCCCGTCCTCCGCCCTCGCACAGGAGCCAAGCCATTGACCGCGATCGCAACTGTCGAGCCGCTGGTTCGGGCCCGTAATGTCCACAAGTCTTTTGACCAGCTGGAAGTTCTAAAGGGTATCGACCTGGATGTGACCCCTGGGGAAGTCGTGGTTATCCTCGGCCCCTCCGGCTCGGGCAAATCGACCTTCCTGCGCTGCATCAACCACCTCGAATCCATCAACCAGGGTTCGATCGAGGTCGACGGCGACCAGATCGGCTATCGGCTGCACAAGGACAAGCTGGTCAAACTGTCGAACAATGCGATTGCCGCGCAGCGGCGCAAGATCGGCATGGTTTTCCAGCAGTTCAATCTCTATCCGCACATGACGGTGCTGCAGAATATTATCGAGGCACCCGTCGGCATCCACGGGGAAAGCCGCAAGGCAGCGACCGAGAATGCGATGCGGCTGCTGGAGCGCGTTGGACTGAAGGAAAAAGCCAACAGCTATCCGCGCCATCTCTCCGGCGGCCAGCAGCAGCGCGTGGCGATCGTCCGGGCGCTGGCGATCAAGCCCAAGTTGATGCTGTTTGATGAGCCGACTTCGGCGCTCGATCCGGAACTGGTTGGCGAAGTTCTGTCGACCATGCGCGACCTGGCCAAGGAGGGACTGACGATGATCGTGGTGACCCACGAAATCGGCTTTGCCCGCGAAGCGGCCGACCGTGTCGTGTTCATGGATGGCGGCCATATCGTCGAGCAGGGCAAGCCGGAGGATGTTTTGGGCAATCCGCAGCATCCGCGCACCCAAAGCTTTCTGGCGCGCTTCATCTAGCCAAACACGCTCCTTTCGAATTTGTCTGCGCCGCGTTTTCGCGGCGCCGGCCCTTCCTGTTTTATAAGTGGAAAATCCGATGACACTCGACAATGCTTTTGCCCGCGTCTCCGACTTCGAACCGGTTCGGGAAGAACTGATCGAAACCCGTCGCTATCTTCACGCCCATCCGGAACTGTCCTTCCAGGAAGCCGAGACCGCGAAATATGTGGCCGACAAGCTGGAAGGCTGGGGCTTTGATGTCACCCGCAATGTCGGCGGTCATGGCGTTGTCGCGCGTCTGACGGCTGGCACCAGCACCAAGGGCGTCGCCATCCGCGCCGACATCGACGCGCTGCCGATCCAGGAAGAGACCGGTGTCGACTATGCCAGCCTGACGCCCGGCAAAATGCATGCCTGCGGCCATGACGGCCACACCACCATGCTGCTGGGTGCCGCCCAGTATCTGGCGCGCACCAAGCGTTTCGATGGGACGGTGACGCTGATTTTCCAGCCGGCCGAAGAAGCCGGCGTCGGAAGCGGCGCCCAGGCGATGATCGCCGATGGCCTGTTCGAGCGGTTTCCCTTCGACGCCATTTTTGGTCTGCACAACCACCCGGGTGCGCCAGCCGGTAACTGGCTGATGCGCAGCGGCCCGATGATGGCGGCGGCCGATACGGTGAAAATCACCATCACCGGCAAGGGCGGCCACGCGTCGCGCCCGCATCTGACGGTCGATCCGATTGTCATCGCCTGTAATCTGGTGGTCTCGATGCAGTCGATCGTCGCGCGCAACATCGATCCGACGCAGACGGCAGTGATCACCGTCGGTGTGATCAAGGCCGGCGAGACATCCAACGTCATTCCGAATACCGCGACGCTGTCGCTCAGCGTGCGCTCGTTCGAACCTGGTATCCGCAAAATCCTGGAAACCCGGATTCGCAAACTGTCGACCGCCGTTGCCGAAGGCCACGATGCCACCTGCGTCGTTGACTACCTTCACGGCTATCCGGTTGTCGTCAATTCAGAGACGGAAACCGAGTTTGCCCGGAGCGTTGCCGAAGAACTGGTCGGTACCGACAAGGTCTCCACCTGCCATCTGATTCCCGGCAGCGAGGACTTTTCCTATTATCTCGAGCACAAGCCCGGCAGCTTCCTGCGTCTCGGCAACGGTCTGGATTCACAAATCCTGCACAGCTCGAAGTATAATTTCAACGACGAAAGCCTGACAGTCGGTGCCGCCATGTGGGCGCGGTTGACCGAGCGTTTTCTGAGCTAACGGAAGGCCGAGCCGCCGCCAGAAAGTCAGCGGCGGCTCGGTCATTGTTCGGCAAAGCGGGCGCCTGGCCTATCGAAATTGCGGGAGAAGGCGGCGCATCCGGTTGGACGGCCACTGGCATGGGGATGACAAACGGGATACACGTTCCCGCATCTTCAGCATCGTTAAGGCCAAGTGCAACAGATGACCCAGAGCCCATATTTTTCCAAAATCGGCGGACTGCCGCCGCAGACCCAAACCCTGTCCAGCAAGTCCGTGTTTACCACCGCTTATGCCGTAATCCCCGGCACGGTGATGAGCGACATCGTCACCAGCGTGCTGCCGCATTGGGAGCACACGCGTGCCTGGATCCTGTCGCGGCCGCTCAGTGGTTTTGCCGAGACGTTTGCGCAATATATCATGGAAGTGCTACCCGGAGGCGGCAGCCGCAAGCCGGAGCCGGACGCCCGTGCCGAGGCCGGTATTTTTGTCGTCGAAGGTGAAGCCTCGATTATTCTCGACGGCCAGACCCATCCGCTGCGCACCGGATCCTTTGCCTTCCTTCCTGCCGGCTCGGATTGGGCGTTGGAAAACACCAGTGCCGCGCCGGTCCGCTTCCATTGGATTCGCAAGAAGTTCAAGGTGGTCGAGGGCCTCGACCTGCCGCCAGCCGTCTTCACCCACGAAGACGACTGTGTCATGCATGCGATGCCCGACACGGACGGCAAATGGGCGACGACGCGCTTCATCGATCCGAACGACGTACGCTATGACATGCATATCAACATCGTCACGTTCGAGCCGGGCGCCATCATTCCCTTTATGGAAACCCATATCATGGAGCACGGGCTCTATGTGCTCGAAGGCAAGGCCGTGTACCGGCTGAATCAGGACTGGGTCGAGGTCGAGGCTGGCGATTACATGTGGCTGCGTTCCTTCTGCCCGCAGGCCTGCTACGCCGGTGGCCCCGGCCGCTTTCGCTACCTGCTCTACAAGGATGTCAATCGCCACCCCGACCTGTGACAGGGTGATCGCCTGAAGCACCGGGTGATTTCGGATGTTGTTTAGGCAGATTGATTCCATCGCTCAGGCACCAGTGCCAGGGACAGCGAAAATATGGGCAGTTTCGAAAATGGATTGGCCGGCAGACGGCCTGTCTGTTGTCCGTATGTCTGTCTTCAGAAAAACCGTTCGTATCTTCTCAGGACGCGGGCGGCTGACCGCTGAGATGTTCTGTCTTCCCGAGTACTGCGCTCTGCGTCGCGGCAGTTGATAGTCCACAGGACAAAATTCGAGATTATGCGATCCGGTACCGCAACATCCGCGTAACAAGCGATCAATGATACGGAAATGTACCGATGAATCCCGTTCGCCATCTTATCTTTGTTCTCGGTGACCAACTGACGCTGACGCTGTCCAGTCTCGAGGGCGCAGATCCGGATCGGGACTTGATCTTGATGTGCGAAGTGATGGAGGAAGCGACCTATGTGCCCCATCACAAACTGAAAATCGCGCTGATTTTCTCGGCGATGCGGCATTTTGCCGAAGAGCTTCGCGGCAAGGGATTCAAGGTTCATTATACGAAACTGGATGATCCGCAAAATTCCGGTTCGTTTAGCGGAGAGCTGTTGCGCGCCACTGCCGCTGCCTTGCCCGAGCGTATTGTCGCCACAGAAGCCTCGGAATGGCGGGTCTTGCAGTCGATGCAGGGCTGGCAATCGTCCCTGACGCAACCCGTCGAGATCCGTGTCGACACACGCTTCATCTGTTCGAAAGCCGAATTCCGGGATTGGGCCGATAATCGCCGCTCCCTGACGATGGAATATTTTTATCGCGATATGCGGCGCAAAACCGGCCTTCTGATGCAAGGCGAGGAGCCGGAAGGCGGGCGATGGAATTTCGACGCGGACAATCGAAAACCTGCCAAACCGGATCTGTTTCGTCCAAAGCACGGGGTCGTCCGGCCAGACAGTATCACTCTGGAGGTCCTCGATCTCGTCGAACGCGTCTTTGCCGGCAATATGGGCTCGACAAAGAATTTCGTCTTCGCAGTCACCCGCGCTGACGCCGAAAGTGCCGCCCGGGCCTTCATCCGAGACTTCCTGCCGAATTTCGGGGAAACTCAGGATGCGATGCTGAAAGACGAGCCGTTTCTCAATCACGCAATGCTCTCATTTTACATCAATATAGGCTTGCTGGACCCGCTGGCCGTCTGCCAGGCTGCGGAACGGGCATATCTGCAGGGACACGCACCCTTGAATGGTGTCGAAGGCTTTATTCGGCAGATCATTGGCTGGCGCGAGTATATCCGCGGCATCTACTGGCTGAAAATGCCGGGCTATCAGCACAGCAACGTGTTTGCCGCGCACAGACCGCTTGCCGGGTTTTTCTGGGATGGCGATACGGCAATGGCCTGCCTATCGACGGCGATCACGCAGACGATCACCCACGCCTATGCGCACCATATCCATCGCCTGATGGTGATTGGCAATTTCTCGATGCTGGCCGGCCTTGATCCGCATGCCGTCCATGAGTGGTATCTTTCCGTCTATGCCGATGCCTTCGAATGGGTGGAATTGCCGAATGTCGTCGGCATGAGCCAATTTGCCGATGGCGGGTTCATGGCATCGAAACCCTATGCCGCCAGCGGTGCCTATATCGACCGGATGTCGGACTATTGTCAGGACTGCCGATATGACGTTTCCAAGAAAACCGGCGAGGATGCCTGTCCGCTGAACGCGCTGTACTGGGATTTCTTGGATCGCAATGCCGAGCACCTGTCGAAGAACCATCGGTTGGCACAGATCTATGCATCGTGGCATCGCATGGACGATGGCAAAAAGCGATCCTACCGAGACAGTGCTGCCCGGTTCCTGCAGAAGCTGGACGCGGGTGAATACGTCTAAGACCGGTCATTCCGGCCATTCGACACAGGGGCAATAGACATGCCGAAGATGACCAAGAAAGCCGACCTGCCGAGCAAGATCTGCCCATCCTGTGGGCGGCCGTTTTCATGGCGGCGAAAATGGGCCGCAAACTGGAGCGAGGTTAAATTCTGCTCCGAGCGCTGTCGCCGAGAAAAGCAGGCAAGGATATAATGTAACCCTGCCGCGAAGTCATCGTAAGGGCTTGATATCATGGAAGTTTTGGCATTTGATAAAGTGTCGCTGGTCGTTTGTCCTTAAGACGAAGGCAAGTCACATGATCGTGCGCAGCACCGGCGACAAGCCCGCAACAATGCTGCGGACTTGTCGGGTATCGCCTTAACGATTCTTACGCACGGTATCGAGCTTCGTCTGCCATACTGGACTGATTTGGAAACCCTCGATATCGGCCCGCTGCGCGACTGAATCCGTGACTTGTGAAATCGGCTGGATGGCGGGTATCTGCTCGGCATAGAGCTGTTCGATATCATGGTAGAGCGTTGCCTGCTTTGCACTATCGGCCTCCTGCAGGGCAGCGTCGATCTTGCCGTTCAGCGCGTCATCCTTGAACGAGACACGCCAGCCCTGGAGCCCGGTCAGCTTGGCTTCGTCGCGGTTGTCGGGATTGTAGGCCAGGCTGCGCAGGTCGCCATCCGGATGGGAGATCTGGCCGCCACTGCGACCAACGATCAGCTCGAAATTCCGCTCGCGCATCGGGCCATACACCTGCTCGCCGCTGCCTGTGAGGATTTTGGCGCGGATGCCGCCCTGTGCCAGCATGCTCTGGATGGCCACGGCCAGATTGTCGAAGGGCGGTTCGGACAAGGTCCGGATCGTCAGGTTCAAGCCATCAGCAAAACCGGCTTCAGAGAGCAGCGCTTTGGCGGCCGCAACATCCATCTTGATGGCGGGTTCGAACGGCTGCTTTGCCAGTCCGACCTGGATGGGGCTGAGATGGTTGATGCCGTAATATGGCATGACCGTCGTGTTCAGGCCGGCATAGTCGATGAGCTTGCCGATCGCTTCGCGGACCTTGGGGTTTGCCAGGGCCTCATTCTTCAAGGACATGGCGAGATAGTAGAGACCATTGCCCGGAGCGGTGGTGACCTTAACCTGGCTGTTGCTTTCCAGGGCCTTGAGGTCGGCAGCGCCCAGCGAATAGGCGATGTCGAGATCGCCCTTTTCGATCAGCAGGCGCTGGCTCTGGCCTTCCGGGATATGGCGCATCAGAACCCGGGTCATCGCCGTGGCAGGGCCCCAATAGTTCGGGTTACGGGCAAGCACCACCATTTCATTGGGCCGCATCGACTGCAATGCAAAGGCGCCGGTGCCGGCGGCATTGTTCGTCAGCCACGCCGCGCCGAGGTCGCCTGACTTTTCGTGGGTCAGCACTTCCTTTTTGTCGAGCACGCTTCCCGTTCCGGCCATGGCCATCGTCATCAGGATGATCTGCGGATCGATCGGCTGCAGGATCGCGATTTCGACGGTATGCTCATCAACGGCGCGAAAACTCTGCGCCGCGTTGTCGACAGTGTAGCCGCGCAGGCGAAGATTTGTCGCCTGCGCGAGATTGAGTTTCAGGACCCGCTGCAGCGACCAGACGACATCTTCTGCTGTCACCGCGTTGCCGGAGGAAAACTTCAGTCCCTGGCGCAGGCTGAAGCGGATCGATTTTCGGTCCGCGGCGATCTCCCAGCGCTCTGCCAGCGCCGGGACCACCTTGGCGCGTTCGACCGGATCGACCCCCACCAGTCCGTCATAAAGATTGGCGAGGATCTGCACCCGCTCCTTGCTGGACGAGCCGGCCGGGTCGAGCGTTAGGACATTTGTCATCGAGAAGCCGACCACCAGCTGATTGGCGGGCGTCTCTGCGCGCGTTGTGCCGGTGGTCAGTGTGAATGCCATGGCGGCAAAAACGGCGCCGAGCAATGTATCGCGGTATTTCATGTTTCCTCCCAGGAACCTGAATCAGGCGCAGCAGGCCTCCCCCCTGCGTCGATGTGGCAGTTACTCAGTCGACCAGATTGGCGTCGATATAATCGAAGTTGATATCCTCCCCGAGCCCCGGCGCCTGCGACAGCCAGACAAAGCCTTCGCTGTCCATGGGATCGGGAATGGCGTTGAGATAGTCGGGGCAGGCATCGTAATCGAGGAACGGATGCAGCAATCCGCGCTCGTACCAGCGGCAGTTCTTGGCAACCGCCGAAATCGCCAGGTTTTCCGCGCCATGCCCGTGCACCTCGCAGTTCATCCCGAAACTTTCGGCCAGATGCATGGTCTTGAGCGCCGGCGTGATGCCGCCAACGTCTTCGACGCCGGTGCGCAGGATGTCGCAGGCGCCGGCCTTGATCCATTCAGCGCGGTGCTTGTGCTTGCCGCCCATCGACTCGGGGCCAATGACCGGAATGCGCAATTCCGAGGCGAGCCAGACATAGGACGACATCGACTGTTCATCCATGACTTCCTCGATCCAGGTGAAGTTGAGCGCCTCCAGGCCCTTGCCGAGATCATAGGCTTCCTGGCGCGAATACCAGTGATAGGCATCCAGCATCAGCGGGATTTTCGGGCCGACCGCTTCGCGCACCGCGGTGCAGGCTTTGATATCCATCTCGATATTCGGCGACCAGCTGACCGGCGGCATCCAGGTGTGCAGCTTGATCGCCTGGTAGCCGCGCGCGACCAGCTTTTCGGCAAAGCGACCATAATCTTCGGGCGTTGCAAGGCCGCCCTCAAGTTCGTCGCCACACATGATCGAGCCGTAGGCCGGCACCTTGTCGCGGTAGGAGCCGATGATCTTGTAGACGGGTGCCTTGAAAATATGGCCGGCAAGATCCCAGAGTGCGCAGTCGACGATCGCGAGCGTGCGGTCGCTGAGCTGACCACCGCTGCCGCGCTGCCAATGGGCAAGGTCTTGCCAGAGGTGCTCGCGCGCGAACGCATCCTGATTGAGCAATACCGGTCGGATAAAGCGGTCGAGCATATGCGGGCGAAGCTGCTCCGGGCTGCCAAAGGCGTGGCCGGTGGTTCCGTCTTCGCAGGTCAGCGTCAACAGCGATTTTTTTACCCGCCGCTCTGGTCCGGGATGGGCGTGACCGTCGCTGTCGAGTTCCTCGTGCGTGGTGTGCCAGAACGTTCGTACACTGGCGTCAATGATCTTCATTCTTTCCTCCCGTTCGTCGACTGGGGGTCAGTTGCCCAACGCCACCTGCATGGGCAGTCACCCATCAGCTTACTTGTCTGATGGCGTGGACATGCTGTCAGCTCACGCTATGATGAACTTTGATAAGCGTCAATCCTGAGCATCTAGAAATTTCAGAGAAAGTGACACGTCGATCGCCGTTCTGGTTGGTTTCTAACGCGCAAAACGATTGTCTTTTAATTGTCCTGTGGGTAGGTTATCAGCAGATAGCAGCTGCTAGGCTGTCTGATAGGTCAGCAGACAAGTGCGTGGAGAGCCCGATGACGGAATTTGAGGAGCGGCCCGGCGAGCAGTCCCGGTTGGATTTCGCCGGTTATTCGCTGGTCATGCAGATCGCCATGATGCTGCGCCGGGACATCGAGCGCGGCACGGTCAAGCCTGGCGACAAGCTACCCAGCGAAAACGAACTGACCCGTCTTCATTCCGTCAGTCGTGCGGTTATCCGCGAGGCGGTGGCGATCCTGCGTTCGGAAGGTATTCTTGAAGCGCGTCGGGGGGTCGGCGTTTTCGTGGTCGAAGCCGACCTGCAGGACCAGCCGTTCAGCGGCCTGTCGCTGGAACGGATTTCCTCGGTGATCGAGCTTCTCGAACTGCGTGCAGCCTGCGAAACCGAGGCCGCGGGGTTGGCCGCGGCGCGGCGCTCGCCACTGCAACTGGAGACGATTCTCGATCTGCATCGAAAGGTCGGGGAGAACCTCGAAAAAGGCCTGTCCACGCGCGATGCCGACTTTGCACTGCACATGGCGATTGCAGAGGCCAGCCAAAACCGTCGGTTTTCCGAACTGCTGCGGCTGATCAAGCCGGGGATCATCATGAACACGGATTTGCAGTCGGACCGAGGCCTTCCCAGCGCGCTGTTGCCCAACCGGCACCTGCAGGAAGAGCACGGACGCATCGTCAATGCCGTTTTTGCCGGCCAGGTGACCGAGGCCCGTGAGGCCATGCAGGCGCATCTGCAAGGTAGTCTTAACCGCTACAAGACCCTGTTGATCGACCGGATTTCACATCCTGCAATCTGAGAATAGCGCATCGACCGGCATCGTTGCACAGCTTGAGCGCAATCACCGAAGCGGGCGGGGGGTGGCCACGGAACTTTGAGACGCGCAGCGGGTTTTCGGACAAAGCTGCAACGTGACCGTATGGTCTGAGGATAAAAGCATGGTGATTGCCCAGACCGCACGCCCGAGGAAAAATAACATCCTGGAAGATCTCGAACGTTTGAAGCGACTGAGGCGCATCCAGGCCATGGCGCGCGTTATGGACACCGCGTTCCGGATTCCGGGCACCGGTATCAGCTTTGGTGCCGATTCCATTCTCGGGCTTGTTCCCGGTGTTGGCGATGCCGGCGGTGCGCTCGTCGGGTTGCTGATTGTCAATGAGGCGCGGCGGCTCGGCGTTCCAAATGCCACCCTTGCAAAGATGCTCGGCAATATCGGTCTAGATACGATTGGCGGCAGCCTGCCACTGCTTGGCGATCTGTTCGATGTCTACTTTAAATCCAACCGACGCAATGTTCAGCTGGTGCTCGATCATTTCGAGCTCGCTCCCGAAGATCTGACTGCCTAGCGTCATCAACAGAAGCCGGTTTCAAGTGATGATCGGCTGTAATACGCAGACCGAAAATTGCGCATCTTGAACGTTCGGCGATCCCCTGGCTTGTACCGAAGAGGGCAGCGTTACTAAAGAGATCTCTTAAATAGGTCGTTTGCACACCGCAAGTTGGAAGCAAAACTCTCGGTTGTGATCGCTGCTTTATGGCGGATCCTGAACGTTTTTTGTTCTCCCGGCAAAAGAGTGACCAGCATCTCATCGACGTCGGCACTGGAATCAAGCCTGTCGGGAAAGAAGCAGATATCTCGGAGCAATGTCTTCGCCTTCACTGAGATGGCCGTCCCGTATTCCTCCGTCTGGGCGGTGATATCGAACATTGGCGCTGGGTAATCCAGCTCATCGTCCTTCTCGAAAAAATACGTTGCCTCTGACTGTCCGATGCGAGCGCGCAAAAGTTCCCGCCTCGGATCTCCGGGCGTGGCGACGTCGCCGGGGATGGCGATTTCGATTTGTTCGAACCGGTCGCAAAGAACCCGCCACACGGCGTGCCGTGCAAGCACGTTTCCGTTGAAATCAAGCCGCTCGACGCAGAATGGCACACGCCAGAACAACGTGGTGTCATTGACGGCAATCACCGCCAGGCCCCCATTGCGCGGCTGGATGGTCACCAGATGCGGGGCGTAGCTGTTGCGCAGCGCATACCACAACGGTTTCTTTCGACCATATCCATCGATCGCCGACCATGAGGTTACCGGCCAGCAGTCGTTGAGCTGCCAGACGATAGAGCCCATGCAGACCGGCTTGTGGGATCGCATATGCTCGATCCCGAAGGCAATCGCCCGGGCCTGGTTCAACTGGGTCACAAAATGCCAGTCGTCGAAGTTTTCCGGCTCCGGGAACCAGTCCTTCAACCCGCGCAGCAGCCGATCGTTGCCAAGCGTTGCCTTCTGGTGGTGTAGGACCCCCGGGGAGGCCGAGGCTGGATGATCCTCGCGGACGGCCTGCATGAGCGTCGCGAAGGTCGGCGGCGCCTGCCAGCCGAATTCGGAGCAGAAGCGCGGGATGTAATTTCTGTAGACTTCGTAACCGACGTCGTTCCAGACATCCCAGATATGCTTGCAGCCGTGTTCGTCGGCATTGGGCGGAATATCCATCGAGCCGGAATAGGGGCTGCCGGCCCAGTAGGGCCGGGTCGGGTCGAGTTCCGAAACGAGGCGGGGCAGGAGATCGAGATAATAGCCCTCGCCCCAGGCGCGGTTGCCAAGCACATCCTGCCAGCCCCAGTCGAAATAGCCCCAGATATTCTCGTTATTTCCGTTCCAGAGCACCAGAGACGGATAGGGCATCAGCCGGATGATCGCTTCGCGCGCCTCTGCTTCTATCTCACCGCGAACCGGCTCCTCCTCGGGATAGGCAGCGCAGGCGAACAGGAAATCCTGCCAGACCATCAGGCCGGCCTCGTCGCAGGCCTCATAGAAGGCGTCGGTTTCAAAAATGCCGCCGCCCCAGACGCGCAGCAGATTCATATTGGCGTCGCGGGCCTGGGCAATGCGCTCGCGGTAGCGCTCTGGCGTCACGCGCGGCAGAAAGCAGTCGTCAGGTATCCAGTTGGCACCGCGCACGAACACAGGTACATCGTTGACGATCAGGGTGAACGCCGACCCGATGTCGTCCGGAGTTGTGTCGAGACGTACCGATCGGAAGCCGACCTTGCGTTCCCATCCGTCGAGCAACGTTGCGTCGGCCGAAAGCAGGGAAACGGTCAGCGGGTAGAGCGGCTGGTCGCCAAGGCCATGAGGCCACCAGATGCGCGGGTTTTCCACGCGCGCCTCCAGCACGGCGGACTTTTGTCCGCGCAAGACCGGTACTTCGACGGTTTGGCCGGCGATCTCGAGCTGCAGCAGCGCATCCGCGTTGGCGATCTCTGCCCAGGCAATGTCGATCTCGATACGAACATGGCCATTCGCACCCTCGATCGTGATCTGAGGCCGGACGGCGTCAATGCGGGCCGCGGACCAGCGCTCGATCAGAACGGGTTTCCACGCTCCTGCGGTTACCAGGCTCGGACCCCAGTCCCAGCCGAAATTGCAGGCCATCTTGCGGATCAGGTGGCCGGGACCTGGATAATTGGCGGGAATATCGGCCGCCGCACCAAGCTGTTCTCGAACGTCTT
>Ga0247730_1001513_pt1 | contig 12796 bp, 19 predicted proteins | sample UWRJL073202C2_FD_180959 | JGI IMG/M metagenome (GOLD analysis project Ga0247730, IMG submission 180959) | Plant litter microbial communities from Arlington Agricultural Research Station in Wisconsin, United States - UWRJ-L073-202C-2 | ecosystem: Environmental > Terrestrial > Plant litter >...
AGCCAGAAGCCGTCCAGTCCATCGTCGTCCCGGTCTACGCCAAAGACGGAGTGACGAAAATCGACACCTACACCATCAGCCCGTGACCGCGCCGGCCGCCGACCCCAATGGGGCGCTAAGCGCTACAAGAAAAGCCCCACGGCTCTGGCTTAAACCCGACCCGCCAAACCGGCTCCTCCGCGTCAACGACCACTAGCTGCGGCTCAGTCACCACTGCGTCATCCGGCGGGAGCGAATGCCCGTGCGGCCCCCAAGATGATGGGGCCCCACACCGGAGATGGACAGCTACTTGCTGGCATGCGATACGCCCGAAACCGTATGACGCGCGCCCTGGTCGCTACCACCACCGAGCACCCTGGCGCCGTCTGGCCCATAACCTTCCCAGCACGATGGAGCCCCTACCGACGGCGTGAGTCCGCGGTCGCAATTTCAGGACCATCTCAGGAGTGACGGGCATAGTTCCGGTCATGCAACCAGAGCGTCCACAGGATCGAGACCCTAAGGACAACCGAAGAGCGCAAATCCAGAAATCTCTTCAGCGGCTTACGTCGAAGTTTTCACTCGCCTCTCGGATCGCGCTGCTGACAACACTGGCTACGACCCTGATCCTTGGGTCAGTCAGTTGTGTGCTCTACGCGTTAGTGCGAGATGAACTTGAGGGTTCGCTTGACGAATCCATGCTTAGGCGAGCGAACGCGGCTGTAGCAAGCGGCATCATCGATTCTGGAAATTACAACGCCACCAGCCAGTTGCTGCAATTGGCCGACGTCAAGATCGCTGTGTTGGTCCCCGGGCGAGTACTCGAGCCGGTGGGTCGCGACCCCGTCGCGCGCGCTCTCATAACCTCAACAGAAATTGGTGTGGCGGGCGGCCAAACGAACTCATCTACTCGGTCGGCGATGCTTGACGGAGATCATTATAGAATCGTAGCTATCCCTGTCGAAGGTCGCGGAGCCCTGGTCTTCGCTCAATCCACCGAATCGATATTCGTCACTCTGGATCGCCTGGCCGTTCTTTTACTGCTTACAAGCGCGGTTGGCATAGCTGTATCCGGGGCTGCTGGGTGGGCTGTAGCCCGTAATGGATTACGGCCGGTCCGACGCCTCACCGCTGCCACTGAGCAAGTGACTCGTACGCAGCAGCTAACTCCTGTGCCCGTCTACGGTCAAGACGAGCTTGCTCGGTTGGGAACATCGTTCAACGCGATGCTCATGGCCTTGGACGCATCACGAAGCCAGCAGAGCCAACTCGTGGCTGACGCCGGACATGAACTGAAGACACCTCTCACTAGCTTAAGAACGAATATCGAACTGTTAGCGCAGATGGCCGCAAGCAGCAGACCTATCGACGGCACAGCAAGTGCTGAGATCTTTTCGGACGTTCAGGCGCAAATTGAGGAGATGTCGACGTTGGTGGGTGACCTCGTCGAACTTGCACGAGAGGAGCCTTTGCCACGCGGCCCAGAGCCCGGCGACTTCGCGATCGTGGTCGAGCGCGCGATAGAACGAGTGCGGCGCAGGTCGCCAGGTGCGACATTCTCGGTTGAGCTAGAGCCCTGGGAGTTTTTCGGAGAACCACACCTACTTGAGCGAGCGGTGACTAATCTTTTGGACAACGCCGTGAAGTGGAGCCCTCTCGATGGTGAGATTGGGATTCGTCTTCGCGCCGGCGAGCTGTCAGTGACCGATCAGGGCCCGGGTATAGCTGCCAATGATCTGCCCCACGTGTTCGAGCGCTTCTATCGCTCGGCTGAAGCGCGGACTATGCCTGGGTCTGGTTTGGGCTTAGCCATCGCTAAGCGAGCCGCAGAACGACATGGGGGCTCGGTAGCAGTTTCTTCCGTTCACGGCTCTGGGTCCGAGTTTCGGATGTCGATACCACGGATTTCGGAGCGCGCTATCGTCTCCTCTCAAGCCGATTGAGGCGAACGACCGTAAGAGCAGTATGCAGAACCGTTGACGCGACAGGCTCTCTCGTTCAGAATGTTGATACCTACTTAGGAGATCAACATGAGGATTCGTTCGAAACTCCGCACAAGAATGCTTTTCGGCGCAGCCGTCATGTCTGCGATTACAGCCTTCACCCCCATGTCCCCGGCGTCTGCCCAAAACGCCTCGTGGTACTACAATGTCGGCGGCCACGCCGTAGCTTACGGGTCGTTCAACGGCGAGCTTAAGCTTGCAATGGTGAATGACCAGTATGCCGACTCCCGTTCGGCGGTCATGCGCTACAAAGTCGGCTGGTCGGGTGCCATCCATACCTTGTGGGATCACGACGGAGCCGGCAATAGCGGAGCCGTGGACACTGTAAATCTTCCCGCCGGCACCACTCTATATATGAAGCTTTGTCGCGGAATCTACTCCAGCCAAACTCTAGACGGCTGCGAAGACAGTTTCACCACTGTTACGGGCTGAGCCCATCGCCGAGTAAGGGACCGGGTCGGGGCTGGTTGGGAGCTGATGACGACGGTGCAGACCCAGGAGAACGCCCAGCCGGCGGTCGTCGATGTGTGGATCCGCAACCACGCCGGCGATGAGGCGTAGAAGCCACTAGACCATCACTTGACAGAGACAGCCTCTACTCTCAAGACGTGACTGCTTCCCTGTTAGGTGCCGCCGCACCCGGGCCTCCCGCCCCGTCGATTGACGTCGCGTGGGAGGGAATTCCCAATTGGATCGCCGCATCCGCGGCAGTTCTTACTTTTGTGGTTGCGCTGGTTGCCGCGGCGTTCGCTTATCACGCTTGGCGAGCAGCAGTCGCGCAATCTGTCGCGGGTGAACGCCAAGCAGAAGCCGCCGAGAAGCAACTGAGAATCGCGTCGGATCAAGCGGAGTTATTTGCGCAGCAGATCGCTCATCAGACAGACCGTGATTTTGAGGCTCGGCGACGCGAGATACAAGCTCAGATAGACGCGATCGCGCCCAGCGTGCTCGCCACTGCGGAGATCAACGATCTGTTGGGCAGCCACGATGGAAGGTCTTGGTATCCCATCCTTGATCCCAAGGTGTTGGAGGGAGACGAGCAACAGCTGTTCAAGTTGTCAGCGAAAATTCGTCTCCAGAACACCTCGTCCCACCCTGCGAGGTTAGCCTTCCCGGACGCCGAAGAGTTCGGGCTCGGATCAGGGCGAGAAATGGTCATAGAACCGAATGGAGAACGATCCCTGTCCTGGTCCCGTACGGTCCTCAGCGAAGCGATCCGAAGGCCCGAAGATCCAAGCTATGAACGAACCTGGCACATGGTGAATCAAGTGTGGGTGCGGGATCTGGGCTTGAATGTGCGAGACACACTGCAGTTCAACCTTGACTTCAGATACTTCGAGCTCGACGGCTCGAGGCTGTTGGTACGTCCGACAGTCCTTTTCCCCGACCAGCTGAAAGTGGCAGAGCCGATCGGGCCTCGGCTGTACGAACGAATCGAAGGTGGCGCTCCGATGGCGAGCCCGATCGGTGAGGCGTCGTGGCTGCGCTGACGCGCGATGACTTGATTGCTCAGTGTGCCCGCGTATGCGCGGTGCCCGCGTATGCCCGGACTGACGTGTGGCGTGGGCGATTGAGAGGATTCGGTCACTGCTGTCCATGTCGGATACAAGTTCCTATTTTTTGAGCAATTGCTGCCTGAAATCGGTAGCCGATAATATCGATTATGTCAGATAGTAATCTGCGCTTCGCTCCAGATTTCGCTCGCGAGCTATGCCTCGACAGGCGAGTCTTGGGGCCAGGCGCCCCAGGGTGGACGCCGCAGCAACAACCTGTCCAGAATAGGCAGATGGGTGAACAGTTTGGCGAGGACCGCGGTTCCGAAGCCATGCCAGGCGTTGCGCCGCCCGAGCCGACATGCGGGCCAGTGCAGACGATGAAGGTCGACGGGGAAACCTTCGAGCTTCGTCAGAACGGGCGAGGTGGCACCAACTACGAGTGGCTCAGCGGCGCGAACGACGGCTACGGATTCGGGGCCTCCCCGACTGAAGGTTCCTCACTCGACGATCATCACCGGACTGAGGCGCTGGAGCTATGCCAAGGTGTGTAGATGACCGCCTCGTTGCGCGTAGAGATCTTTCCGTCGGATCGCGACAGAACGATTCGCTTCTACGTGGGTCTCGGGTTCAGCGTCACCAGCCTCAGCGAGGGGCCACCGGCGTACGCCTCGCTGAGACTTGGGGACGTCCGTATCGGCGTGTGTGAGTCCGGCGCGGTCGAGCCGGCTCGCCGGGCGATCCCCGCCGGAACGGAGATCGTCATCGAGGTCGATGACATTCGCGCGTTCCGTGACGACGCGGTGGAGGCTGGAACCTGCCTCGACGAAGACCTGAAGGAGCGTCCTTGGGGTCTGATCGACTTCAGGGTGTCCGACCCAGATGGGTACTACCTGCGATTCACAGCCCGAAGGTGACGAACGGAGCCACCGGCTTTCAGCCCAGCTCGGCGCAACCCAATACGCACGATCCTTTAATACGCAGGGGTGTCAGGCAAAAGTTGACACCTCTAAAACTAGACACCACCCGCACCATGGTCGCGGCAAAGCATTCTGACCTGCGGGAAATCACGTCGAGCTGCGGGTGGCGCTGCTCCACGCAGGAATCTCCTCCGGAAATGCAGTCATCCAGTAGTGCGGGAGTACCTCGCCCAGAGTGACCCAGCGGACAACAGTCGTGTCGGTCTCGTCAGCAACTGCCACGAGAACATCCGGTCCGTGAACCGCGAGTCGCTCGCGGCACACGCCGCACGGACTGAGAACGAGGAGGTGCTGCTCCGGTGTTCGATGCAGGCAGACGGACGCCAGGATGGACTGGTCCAGCCGGAAAGCTGCACAGTAGGGCTCAACCTCGTGACACACGCTAGTGCTGGGATTGATGAAATCTGGGCTAGTCCCCGTAAGAATCGACCCGTCGGCGAGCAGGACTGCAGCTGCGCCGCGGTGTGAGTCGTCCGGAAACCGAGACCAAATCAGCTCCTTGCATGCTTCGACAGTTGCATCTAGCGTCCCGCTGTCCATCGCGTGAGTTTATCCCAGCGTCACGTCACCTGAGTTGGTGGCCGGCCGTGGGCGAGCGGGCGAGCGCCGAGCTGGTGCCGGCCGAAGTGCAGGCAGGTTGACAAGGTCATCTGGTGGAGCGCCGCGGGCTGGTCCCGGGCTGCTGTCCTGGTGTGGTCGACGTCGGTGGTGGGACGCTCGTCGACGAGGTCTTCGTCGCCTCGCTGGCGGGGCGGGAAAACGCTGCTTTGCGTAGCTGCGCGAGCTGGTTCTCCAGCGCGGGGCCGGCCATGCCATCGCCGCTGGTCGTGCCGACCGGGTGCAACGTGGGACCCAGGACGTCGCGCAGCGCTTCGTGGTGGCCGGCGTGTGCGATCAGTCGTGCCTCGATGAATTGGTCCATGCCGGCGTTGATGCTGTTCCAGTCGATCGACCACCCGGCTTCGGTGGTCAGCTGGTGGAAGTAGAGGCGCTGGGTGCGGGTGTTGCCGTCCCGGAACGGGTGCAGGGCCGTGGTCTCGCCCCAGTGGTACGCCAGCCGGTCAGCGACCGTGTCGTGGTCCATGCCGCGCAGGAAGTCGTCTCGGGCAATCGCGCCGAACACGATGTGCGCCTGGTCGACGATGAACTCGGGGCGGCAGTGCGCCAGGCCGGTGTTGGTGGTGCCGGTGTCGACGGTACGGATCTGGCCGGCCCAGTCCCACAGGTCGCCGTAGATCGCCCGGTGCATTGCCTGCAGGTGGGGAAGGTCGAAGTCGCCGGGGATCGGCCTGGCCGACAGCTCGACGAGGCGTTCGTACGCGACTTCGGTCTCCAACGCGTGGACGGTCTCAGGATCGTGGATCCCGGCCTTGTTCCGCAGGACCTCGGTGCCCGGGTAGGTGTACCGATCAGGCATGCGGCACTGAACTCGTCAGCGAGGCTCAGCAGCCTGGTACTTGGCGATCGACGCGGCGACAGCGTCATCGGCGGAGATTTCGCCGCGCAGGATCTTGCGGCCGGTCTCGCGCATCTCGTCCGTGGGCTCGTGAAATGCCATCCGGTGGCCGGCGTCGACTCCTGCGATGACGGCGGAGATTTCGGCGTCGGTGCGGGTCTTGATGGTAGCCATGATGGTTCCCCTCGTCGTTGTCTTCATTCTACCTGCTCACCGCGCCTATAGGGGCTGAGGCGGACACTAATTCACACTGGGATTGCAGTCGGCAGGCCGTTGGGAGGGGGCTCGCGCCCCCCTCCCCTGCCCGGCTATAGGGACGCGCCGATGGCGTCGGCCAGGACGGTCTGGCGGTACCGACTCCGCCACTGACGGATCGCGCTCAATGAGGATCCGTCGCGTAGATCACAAACGCGAATCCCGCGACTAGGACAGTCGGCACCGCCCCGAAGGCCCAGTATCTCCACCACGAGCAAGAGCTCGCACCACCCTCGCCCACTCGCAGATTGCTAAAGACCGCATGCGCGAAGTAGGCCACACCGGACGTGAAGAACGCCAACCCGAGCCACCCTGCGGCACGTGTGCGGGTCGCGAGACTATTCGGGGTGTTTGTGACCCAGGCATGGTCGAAGGTCAAGAGGACTGAGACAGAGCTGATTAGGACAAAGCAGGTGAACACTACGAGCCCGACGAACGACCCGAATGCAGTCGATATACCTCTTCTGGCCGCGACAGCCTGGAGTCCAGCGAGTCCGGCATATAGCGCGAGTAGTCCGATCGGGACCAGGGTGAAGAAGACCACCCACCGACCAGTCTTGACGTCGTGCCCGGCATACCCAAATGAGCTGCCGAGGCGATCCGCGCTAGCAATAGTCATTAGGAGTGCGACCAGAAGTACGCCAAACAGAGCACCCAACACAACGCGAAAGCCGAGTGGGGTCGCGGTCCCGGAGCCGGAGCCGGAGCCGGAGCAAGTCTGATCCTGTTGCCCCAAGATTTCGCCAGTGGTGTCGGTTGGAGGCAACCTACTCGGGCTCATATCGCTGCGAGAGTAGCAAACTTGATCACCTGGTCGCCTTTGCGCAGCTGCTCGCCCGCCTTGCTGCCGAGGGTCTTGAACGCCCTGGCGACGTACCGGGTGGTGTCGGTGTTGGTCCACTCCCCCGCGTCGTTGGGCTTGCGCCGGTTCGTCAGCACGACGATCTCGGTCAGGTTCTCCAGGACGGTGGGGGCCTCGGCCAGGCGGCCTTCGATGGTGAGGGTGGACGTGAACATGATGGGTCTCCTTCGGTTGGGTGGGTTGGGGTTACTGCTGCTGCTGATCGAGCCAGTCGCGGACGTCGGTGACGGCGTACCGGACGGTGCCTTTCCACTGGCCCCACGAGGGGCCTTGGCCGGTGGTCCGCCAGGTGGCGAGTTCCTCGACGGTGATGCCCATGAGCTCGGCTGCCTCGGTCGGGGTCAGCAGGATCTCGCCGGTCATCGGTGCCTCTTGAGCAGTTCGCGGGCGGCACTGACGTGCTGGCTCACGACGTCGAGGGATTCGATGCTCAGGTCGGTCAGGCTGACCAGGGCAGCGAATCCGGCGTTGCCGAGTTCGGCACGTGCACTCTCGATGTGGTCTTCGATCTGCTCGAAATCCCGGTAGTCGGAGGTGGGGAGATGGATGACGTTCTCAGCCATGGTCGGGTCCTTTCGTCGGTGGCCGTGTGGGCCGGGCGGCTGCTGTGCTGCCTGCCCGTTGGGCCGATCACGCCGACGTCAGCGAGGCTCCGGGTCAAGGCCGTGTGCCGGGGCCGGTGAGGAGATCAGCGAGCTTGCGAGCGCCGATCCGGCGCCGGCCGCAAAGCGGCCTTGACGCGGAGACTGACGGCGGTAGGCCAGGACACCGTCTGGGCGACAGAGCCCCGCCGAAGGCGGGCCCACTCCCCCGCGCGGCAGCGACGGGCGCGTCCGCCGGCCCTCCGTGGCCGGCACCAGCCGGAGCGGCGACGCCCTCTAAACACAATTCCCAATAGGAACGCCGAAATCACACGACCTAGCCAACCTTCTTGTGCCCCTCGACCCGCGACTCGCTACGTGCTTCTCTCCTCGGCTCGCCGGCCTTTCGACGCCGGCTCGTAAACTCCAAGCATGGCTGGCCCGCTCGACGAGCATCTGACAGTTTCGCGATTAGACCATGCCGATGCTTACGACGTGCACGTGATACAGGCCGACGCGAGAACTTGGCACCACTCCCCTTCAGCCCGTCCGACGGACATCGCGGACACCGAGGCGATGATCGTTCGGAGCGAAGAGTCTTGGGCCAAGCATGGCCATGGCCTGTGGGTAGTCCGAGCAGACGAAACTGTCATTGGAGTCGCTGGCGCCACGATGACTGAACTTGGGGTGTGGAACCTCTACTACCGCTTTAGTCCAGAGTCCGGTGGACGAGGATACGCGTCAATCGTCGCCGCTCAAGCCGTGAATGCCGCCCGCCTCCACGACCCAGATTCCCCCATCATCGCGCGAATCCTCGAGAACAACCCGCGCTCGGCGGCAGTTGCCGTCAGAGCAGGCCTTTCGCTGCAATGGCAGGGCTCGGTTGGACGTACATCGGACCGTCTCCTGTTCGCTGACAGGGACCTACCTCAAGAGCTCATTGCAAGACTCTCAGCACTCGGCTGAACGCTGCGTCGGCAGGCATCCCGTCGGCCCGTGCAAATCGATCGCGTCACAGCGGACCCCCGCTGATGCCTATCACCCGAAGGGCGCGCCCGCTCAGGACCCGAATTGATCAAGACCCCAATCAGACAATGCGTTTCGCATCAGATGAATCATCGGACGCTATTGCCGCCGTCGCCGGGGTCTTTCCGCCCCATCTAGTCATAAAGGACCGTTGCATTCGAGACGTGCTGACTGCCAGCCTGTTCCTGTTAACTTAGTGAAGCAGCCCGCTAGGTTCAGCGACGCTCACTCGCGACTCCCATCGCCGGTCATCGTCAAACCCGATGGAGTTCTGGGTGAACACACGCATAGCGCACGTTTCTGCTCGAGTTACTTCGAACCGGTGGACACGGTTTCGCGCCAACCAGTTCCCTCGACGCACCCCTGGACCCAGGCAATGCCAACCGTTACGCCTACGCCGGAAACGACCCCATTAACTTCATAGACCCCACCGGGCTGAAGAAGAAGCTGCTCTGCCGAACCAGCACTGGCTACTGGAAGCCAGACGGGTGTTCCAACGCCGCTCCTGGCTCAAAAGGCTACTCCGCTGCCGGTACTGACAACGTCAGTGCGGCGAAAGTCCGAGCGTGTGGCGGCCTTCTTATCGGCGTCGTAGGGCTTGGGTTTGGCGGGGGGACCCTGCCGCTCATCATTGCCGGCAGCGGTTCGGCACTGTCCGCCTACGATTGCCTCAACTAGGGTTAGGAACAACATGGACGCGAAAGCAGCTCTCAGACGAGTGGCGATCGCATACGCCTTACTTGCCGCGGCGTTCTTGACTCTTGCCCTGCTATCTGACGGCTGGCAGCGAGCATTATTCTTCCTCTGGCTACCGCTATTGGCGATCCTTTTGTTCTTGCAAAATAAGAGAATCCGCAAGCTGGAAAGAGAGCACAATTTCAAGTACAGGCGCCGGGAACCGAGTTGACGGATGCTCCTCCTTGCAGGGACGACGACAGCCGATCTCAGATCGCCACATTCGTGTGGCCGGTAGCAGAGATTGTGTCAACTATTGGTTGACACGCTCACCTGATAGAACGCCGCGGGCTGAACCGGGCTGCTGTGATGGCACGGCCGAGATCGGCGGCGCAGGGCTCCTCTTACTTCACCGTCGGTGGGCACCCCGCGTTCTGCGGGTGACCGTTCGCTCGGACACGTCAATTTTCGATTGGAGAACAAGGTGCCACCTACGGATGACGACTTCGTGGCACGCAACCATTTCGAGTTGTGGATGGTGGCTGCGTCGGCATTCGCGATATGGGCAGGACTCGTCTCTGACAAATCGGCTTTGATACGAATCATCGGGGTCGTCGGCGGAATCCTGTGTTTGCTGATTGCAGCATTTCGCGTTTGCCGAGACCTCCGAGCGCACCGTTAAGGACGACGATCGACTCGGGAACGCTGGCAGCCGCATGTTCAAGCGAACTTGGCGATCGCGGGACCTACGACTCTCGCATCCTGAAAGCAGTGTGCAGGCGAGCAGCCAACTATTTTCCCTAGGGTGCACGGCTGTTCGGCCGGAACGGCCGCCCGAAGGCGGGTCGCAAGGTCGCGTCTTGTGATCTACCACGACAACCGGCACGACGGCCTGACGGTCGACGTCGCGACGCCGGAGGCGTCTCCGATCCGGCGCGGAGCGCCCCTGTGGGGGTGCCCGCCGTGGCGTTCGCGGGCACCCCGCGCGATCAGCCGGGGATGCCCTTCCACGTCGAAGGAGCCAGGCCGAGTGACACCACGGTGCGGACGAGGTCGCCCATCGAGTGGCGGGGGTTGGCGTTCATCGCCTGGTCGACGGCCATGGCTGCGCGTGCGCCGTCGCCGGCGAGCCAGTAGCCGAACGCGGCCAGCGCGTAGGGTCCGGCCGCTGCGGTGCCTGCGGTCTTGATCGCGACGGCGCGCCACACCTCCGCGTCGCTCTCGGCGGTCTCGCGGGTGATGGTCGACCAGATCGCATCACGATCGGGGATGACCTGCGCCGCGACGGCCAGCACCCGGTATTGGTACACGAGCAGATCACCGGTTGCGGCTTCCTCGAGCGCGGCCGTCGCGGACAAGGCCAACCGCTCGGTTGCCTCCTGCCCGTCGGCCTCGATGAACGCGGCCGCGTCGGTGATGCCGTCGAAGATCGGGGCAGGCTCGAACAGTGCGGCCAGTTCCTCACGCGACGACCAGATCTGCTGCCCTTCAGTGACGGCCTTGACGACGGCCTCACTGACGACCCGGTGCCGGTCGTGGACTGGTGCGCCGTGGTCGGGCCGTCCGTGTCGGTTGTACTCCCACACGTGGGCGTCGTCGGCGCGTAGAGCGAGCACCACGGGTGCTTCGGACAAGTAGGTCACGACACCGGCCATCAGGGCGTCAGCGGCCTCCTGAGAGGCCGTCAGGGCTACGAGGACCACGCCGTCCTGGCGGTGGGTGTTCATGTGCCCGGCGATTATCTGAGCCGCCTCGTCGACGCCCGCAGCGTTGGGCATGTCGAGGCGGAGCCGGAACCCGAACCGGTTGCGGGGTCCTTCGGTGACGATGGCCACGAACGAATCGGCCGGGGTGAATCCGAACAGGGTGGGCAGTGCTTCGACGACGTCGACCACGGTCGACGCGCTGTAGGTGCTGGTCACGATGAGACTCCACTTCTACGCGGGAGGTGCCCGTTGAACTCCGCCGTCCAACCGTTTTTGGGCCCTCCCGGGCAAGGAAGATGAACTGCCCCTGTGGAGCGCCGGAACGTCAACCCGCAGGGGCGATCTGGTCGGCCAGGTGGTGAGGAAATCAGCGAGTTTGCGAGCGCCGATCCAGCTGGTCGACTGGTGAGCTCGACGCGAAGCGGCGATTGCGTGCAGGTGCGAGGGGCAGATCATGGACGCCCCGGGAGAGACAAAAGCAGCTCTTACAGCGCCGCCGCAGGCGGCTCCATTGGTGCCTGTCCCCTACCGGCTTTCGGCCGGTCCGATTGCGGCGCCGTAGGCGTCTCCGATTCGGACTGCCGGCGGCCTTAGATCGCCGCGTAGCGGCCTGGGAGCCCTGCCAGGGCCACTGTGGGCCACCGGTGCGGCTACGACGCCGACACGTCCTAAGCACCAGTGCTCTCGCTCTCCTGGTCGACCAGGGGCGCCAGGACGTGCACGGCTCTCATGACGTTCTCGGCAGTGGTGCGGATCAGGGTCGCGTCGCCGTTGGCCCAACCGGCGACATAACCGACGCTGTACGCGCTGGTATCCAGCCCAGCCAGACCGGCCACGACGTACGCGACGGACTCGGCCTCGGTCTCCTTGACTCCCCTGTGCTTGATGTAGTCGCTGATCGGCTCGTCGCTGTGCAAGATGACGTGCGCGGCCTCATGGAGAGTGGTCTTGGCCGCCTGCGCGGCCGCCAACGCTGAATCGATAACGACTCGGCGGGTGCCGTCGGTGGTTGTGTAGCCGTTCGTGGGCCCGTGGATCGGCTCAATGTCCATGGTCCACCCCTGTTCGAGCAACCAGGCGGTGACCGTGGCGGTGATGCCGGCGACGTCGTCACCTTCGACGTGGGCGGTGAGGTCGTCGATCTGCTCGACCCCCTCGATCGGTTCGGTCTGGCCGATGTCGAACACGGTCAGGATGGGGAAACGGTGGAGCACACGCTCGGTCTCGTCGCCGTTCTCGTCCTGGTCGGTGACCTTCATGGTGGAGTAGCCGAGAATCTTGATGCCTTTCTCCCCCTTGCGGACCTGACGACCCTTGGCCTGCCACTGTCGGAACCCGGCCACCCGTGACGCTTCGGGACGCTGGGACAGGATCAGCAGCACGTTGTTGAGGCTGTAGGCGTGGAACGACTGCGCGAAGGTCAAGAACCTCTCCCACGCGTCGGAGGTGGCCAGAGCCTCGACTTGCTCGGCCAGGCGGGCGTGGAGTGCTTCGGCTTCGGCCTTGCGCTGCTCGGGGGTCTTGCGTGCCGTGCGAGCCATGATCGGGTCCTTTCGTCGGTGGCCGTGTGGGCCGGGCGGCTGCTGTGCTGCCTGCCCGTTCGGCCGATCACGCCGACGTCAGCGAGGCTCCGGGTCAAGGCCGCGTGCCGGGACCGGTGAGGAAATCAGCGAGTCTGCGAGCGCCGATCCGGCGCCGGCCGCAGAGCGGCCTTGACGCGGAGACTGACGGCGGTAGGCCAGGACACCGTCAGGGGTGACAAAGCCCCGCCGAAGGCGGG
>Ga0247730_1001514_pt1 | contig 12793 bp, 11 predicted proteins | sample UWRJL073202C2_FD_180959 | JGI IMG/M metagenome (GOLD analysis project Ga0247730, IMG submission 180959) | Plant litter microbial communities from Arlington Agricultural Research Station in Wisconsin, United States - UWRJ-L073-202C-2 | ecosystem: Environmental > Terrestrial > Plant litter >...
TTCGTGCGTTCCTGACCAAAGGCGGCGTTTTCAGCGACGACTTCATCGACGCTTACATCGCCCTGAAAAGCGAAGAAGAAATCAAAGTACGTACCTTCGTACACCCACTGGAATACGAGCTGTACTACAGCTGCTGATCCAGTCGCGTCAGCCACTTTGACGCACTGAAAGAGGCCTCCTTCGGGAGGCCTTTTTTGTGGGCGGGATTTGGTACCCATACATATTTATTACCCATAGCTGTCGCATCGAAGGCAAGCTTGGAAAAATATCTGTAGGAGCTGGCGCAGGCTGCGAACCGGTTTGCATGACACACCATAATTCGCAGCCTTTGGCAGCTCCTACAGAAATGCATTTCAGTTCGATATTTACGCGTTTGAGGCGAGATCAACCATGCCAAACCCACTACGACTGATTTTCCTGATCGCAAGCCTCACCAGCCTGAACGCTTGCGCTGGCACAACCGCTTCCATTCCCCCTGAACTAGCCCCACTCCTCACAACCATGAGCGAACGCCTGAACGTCGCCGATCAAGTCGCGCTGACCAAATGGGACAGCGGCAAGCCCATTCAGGACAGCCCTCGTGAAGCGCAGGTGATCGCTGCGGCTGCGAAGCTTGCGCCCGCTTACAAGCTCGATGCCGAAGAGGTCAGCCAATTCCTGGCCGCGCAGATAGAAGCCAACAAACTGGTGCAGTACGGCTTATTGGCAAAATGGAGCGAAGCAGGCAGCGCGCCGACCTCGGTCCGACCGGATCTGGTTCAGCAAATTCGGCCGCAACTGGATCAGCTACAAATCCGTCTTCTGCAGAATTACGCCGCATTCGCGCCCTATCGTCAGGATCCACGATGCCCGAGTTGGCTCAACCAGCAACGCCGAACGCTATCCTCGGATGCCCTTCACGATCTGGCACTGATCCGCGCCGCAGGTGAGTTGTGTGTGATCCGCAAATGAAACCTGAGCATTCCAACTGATGTGTTCTATGCTGCGCCACACCGCCAGCCGCTTTATCGCTCCCGGAGTCTGCATGCTTCAACGTCTCGCCTGCCTGCTGCTGATCATGCTCGCGCTACCTGCCGCAGCGCAGATTTATCGCTATACCGACGCCAACGGCAATACCGCCTTCAGCAACCAGCCGCCTGATGGGGTGAAGGCTCAGGTTGTCGAATTGCCGCCGCTCAACAGCGTCGACTCGCAGAAACTGCCCAGCCAGAACGCGCCCGCCCCCAGCCCGCCTTCTCCAGTACCGCTGCAAGAAGTTGCCTACGAGAAGCTTGAGCTGACAGACCTGCCTGATGGTGGGGCACTGCGCGCCAATAACGGGACGTTCACTATAGGCGTCGCCATTCAGCCTCGCCTCGCGCCCGGGCATCTGCTGCAACTGCTGGTCGATGGCAATCAATATGGGCAGCCGGGCAATGTTCCGCGCTTGCAAGTCGTCAACCTGGACCGGGGCGAGCACAGCTTCGCTGTCGTGGTACTGGATAACGGCCGCATCATCCAGCAAAGTCCGACCATCACTTTTACCGTGCAGCGAGTCCATGTCGGCAAACCGTAGTTCTACCTTCGCTCGCAGCGCTCTGCTGTGCCTGTTGATGTCACTGTCGATCCCGGTAATGGCAGACGTGTACACGTACATCGACGCTGAAGGTAATCGGGTTTTTACCGACCAGCCGCACAAGAACGCCAAGCGCGTGGACATCCCGCCCAGCAACAGCACCACCGGGACGCCGCCAAAACGACCGGTGCAAAGCAGCCCGGCCAAAGCCAAATACAAACCGTTGTTTCGCTATCAGCTACTCAGAGTGCTGGTACCCGAGCCAGACGCCACCGTTCGCAGCACACCCGGCGACTTGATCGTGACCGTCACCAGCGATCCGGCATTGCAACCTGGGCACAACTATCAACTGCTGGTGGACGGTGCGCCAACTGCCGGGCCAGGGCGCAGTCCTGTATTCCCGCTAAAGAACATCGACCGAGGAACTCATCAACTGTCGGTGGTGATCCTCGACGAAAACGGCAAGGTGCTCGAAAGGACACCCAACCAGCCCTTCCACATGCAGCGCATCTCGTTGGCTCAGAAACGCGTCGCCAACCCCTGCCAGTTGCCCGAGTACGGCGTACGCCCGGAGTGCCCGATCAAAGACAAGCCGGAAGAAAAATCCAGCTTCCTGCCTTTCTTCTGAGGCAAGGCCACGCCGCCTCCAACCAGGCGCTATATTGGTGCAAGATATTGCAGCCAGCCTGACCCAGCATCCCATTTTGGTTCGAAATTGTTTGAAACCAATGAACCATTGCGACGCACCGACCGAAAAAAGCCCGGTTTTGCAGATTAAACGCTTCTTTTCGGAGCCTTGGTTTGGTTTTTGCAACTTGGCATTAACAGCCCTTTATCTGCACGGCATACGACTGTATCCGTGGCGTTACCAAAGCTGGGTAAGACCAACCAGCGCCTGCGATCCAAGGCTCGCCTGGGTCTGCAATGTGCCAAAAGAGGTCAACGACTTTAATGACTATCAGCGACGCGCTGCACCGTTTGTTACTCGACAACCTCACCACTGCCACGATTCTGCTCAACGCCGATCTGCGTCTTGAGTACATGAACCCCGCAGCGGAAATGCTGCTGGCCATCAGCGGCCAGCGCAGCCATGGGCAATTCATCAGCGAGCTTTTCACTGAGTCTGCCGAAGCGCTGAGCTCGTTGCGTCAGGCAGTGGAACAGGCTCATCCGTTTACCAAGCGTGAAGCCATGCTCACCGCTCTGACTGGTCAGACGCTTACGGTGGATTACGCCGTGACGCCAATCCTCAGCCAGGGCCAAACCATGCTTCTGCTTGAGGTTCATCCTCGTGACCGCCTGCTGCGCATCACCAAGGAAGAAGCTCAGTTGTCCAAACAGGAAACCACCAAGATGCTGGTGCGTGGCCTGGCTCACGAAATAAAGAATCCATTGGGTGGCATCCGCGGCGCGGCGCAATTGCTGGCCCGCGAGCTGCCTGAAGAAAGTCTGAAGGACTACACCAACGTCATCATCGAGGAGGCTGACCGCCTGCGAAACTTGGTGGATCGGATGCTCGGCTCCAACAAGCTGCCTTCACTGGCCATGACCAACGTACATGAAGTCCTTGAACGGGTTTGCAGTCTGGTCGAGGCTGAAAGCCAGGGCTGCATCACTTTGGTGCGTGATTACGACCCAAGCATTCCCGACGTATTGATCGATCGCGAACAAATGATTCAGGCGGTGCTCAATATCGTGCGCAACGCTATGCAGGCCATCAGCAGCCAGAACGAGTTGCGCCTGGGTCGTATCAGCCTGCGTACACGCGCCATGCGTCAGTTCACCATTGGCCACGTCCGTCACCGACTGGTCAGCAAAATCGAAATCATCGACAACGGCCCAGGTATTCCAGCCGAACTCCAGGAAACCATTTTCTACCCAATGGTCAGCGGCCGCCCTGACGGTACTGGGCTTGGCCTTGCGATTACGCAGAACATAATTAGTCAGCATCAGGGACTGATCGAGTGTGACAGCCATCCCGGCCACACCACGTTTTCGATCTTCCTGCCGCTGGAACAAGGAGCAGCTTCGACATGAGCCGTAGTGAAACTGTCTGGATTGTAGATGACGACCGTTCCATCCGCTGGGTGCTGGAAAAGGCCTTGCAGCAGGAAGGCATGACCACGCAAAGCTTCGACAGCGCCGACGGCGTGATGAGCCGCCTGGCCCGTCAGCAGCCGGACGTGATCATCTCCGACATCCGCATGCCAGGCGCCAGTGGTCTGGACTTGCTGGCACGCATTCGCGAGCAACATCCGCGCCTGCCGGTCATCATCATGACCGCTCATTCAGATCTGGACAGCGCCGTTGCCTCCTATCAGGGCGGCGCTTTTGAATACCTGCCAAAACCGTTCGACGTCGATGAAGCGGTTTCTCTGGTCAAGCGCGCCAACCAGCACGCCCAGGAACAACAAGGCATGGACGTTGCGCCAACCTTGACCCGCACTCCGGAAATCATTGGTGAAGCGCCAGCGATGCAGGAAGTGTTTCGCGCCATCGGCCGCCTTAGCCACTCCAACATCACCGTATTGATTAATGGTGAGTCGGGTACTGGTAAAGAACTGGTCGCCCACGCCCTGCATCGCCACAGCCCTCGTTCGGCTTCGCCGTTCATTGCGCTGAACATGGCCGCCATTCCGAAAGACCTGATGGAATCGGAACTGTTCGGCCACGAAAAAGGCGCGTTCACCGGCGCGGCCAACCTGCGTCGGGGTCGCTTTGAACAGGCTGACGGCGGGACATTGTTCCTCGACGAGATAGGCGATATGCCTGCCGACACCCAGACCCGTTTGTTACGCGTGCTGGCTGATGGTGAGTTCTACCGCGTTGGCGGTCACACGCCGGTCAAGGTCGACGTACGAATCATCGCCGCGACTCACCAGAATCTGGAAACTCTGGTGCAGGCGGGCAAATTCCGTGAAGACTTGTTCCACCGCCTGAATGTGATCCGCATCCACATCCCGCGGATGTCTGATCGCCGCGAAGATATTCCGACCCTGGCTAAACACTTCTTGAGCCGCGCCGCTCAGGAGCTGGCAGTAGAGCCAAAACTGCTCAAGCCGGAAACCGAGGAATACCTCAAGCATCTGCCTTGGCCGGGTAACGTGCGCCAGTTGGAAAACACCTGCCGCTGGATCACTGTCATGGCCTCGGGCCGTGAAGTGCACATCAGCGACTTGCCGCCTGAACTGCTGAGCCTGCCACAGGACGCTGCGCCGGTAACCAACTGGGAGCAGGCCTTGCGTCAATGGGCCGACCAGGCGCTGGCGCGCGGTCAGTCCAGCCTGCTGGACAGTGCCGTACCCACCTTCGAACGCATCATGATCGAAACCGCCCTCAAGCATACCGCTGGCCGCCGTCGCGACGCCGCCGTATTGCTGGGTTGGGGCCGCAACACCTTGACTCGCAAGATCAAGGAATTAGGCATGAAGATCGATGGTGGTGACGATGACGAGGGTGACGAAGGCTGATTAAAGCGTTCACAAAAAAGCCCAGGGTTGCGTCAGCAGCTCTGGGCTTTTTTATGGGTGCAGTCCTTTTGCCACTGTCATTTATGACAGTTTACAAGCCAGACTCACGGTGATTAGCTCCGAGCAACCCTATTCCTTCAAGGACTCAAGGAGCTGATGGTTATGGATAACCTCCTCGCCCAAATATGGCGATTCACCCCCGAAGAACGCGCCAACAACGCTCGCCTTCTGGCTGCGCTCCCTGATGCTGCTTGCGTCGTCAAACGTGACCGTATCGTTGATTACGAAGTCGTCGAAATGGCAGCGTTGTTTCGCAATGGTGAGCTGACCTCGACCGAGATAACGGTCGCCTATCTCAATCGTATTGACCTACTCAATGGTGCGTTTGAAACCTACGACGAAAATGGAGGCTACAACGCATTTGTTCGCATCGATGTCGAGCAAGCGTTAGAGCAGGCGGGACTCGCCGACTCATGGCTGCAAAATCCCGACGACGAACGCGGACCTGCGCCACCACTGTGCGGCATCCCCATCGGGGTCAAGGACTCCATTGGTATTGCGGGGCGCAAGAGCACCAATGGCGCGGAGGCTTTCAGCCTGAATCTGGCCCTCAAGGATGCAACCTGCGTTGCCAAACTCCGAGCGCAAGGCGCGGTATTGCTTGGGCATAACACATGCTCAGCATATTCAGGCATCACGACGGGGACTTTTGCCGGAAATGCCTGGGATCCTGACCGGATTCCCGGTGGATCCAGCCAAGGCTCGGGTGTTGCCCCGCTAGCGCGACTGGCAGCAGCATCTCTGGGAGAGGAGACTGGCGGCTCGCTAATTATTCCCACGGCTGCCAACGGGGCTAGCGGAATCAAACCTTCCTTGGGCCTCGTATCGGTCGCCGGGCTCATGCCAGGCCAGAACGGCCTGGATGTCATAGGGCCCATTTGCCGCTCTATACGCGATGCATCATTGATCCTGTCGGTCATTTCGGGCACAGATCAAGTTAACGATCCTCATACCCTGTCTGCCCCCATACCACTTCCAGAGTTGCCCATTGCGCCCAACGACGATCCTCAGCCACTGGCAGGCATGTCTATCGGGATCCCACAGAAAGACTGGATGAGACAGCGCAATACTCCACCTGCCGAAACCTATGATGATGACTACAAAACAGCTTTCAATCGATTCAAAGGGCAGCTGACACAACTGGGAGCCAGGCTCATCGACTTCCCTTTCCTCGACCTGGGTAATGCTGATGACGCGCCTTTCTCCGGGGGAGAGGTGCTCGGCATGCTCCCTGATAAGGACGGGCATGAAACTCCAATCACCCAAATGTCTGCTGTTTTTTTATCCAACTTGTTCGAGACACAGCAAGGGCCTGCGATCGAAGCCTTCGCCGAAAACATCAGTCCTGAGCACCGACAAGAACTTTTGTACCGCTACGATCCAGAAAACTTCTTGAAAGTTAACGGTGCCATTCCCGTAGCGTGGCGATTGGAAGGTGAGCGCCGTCGGCGCCTGGAGCAAGCAGCCTGTCAGCAAGCACTGGATGCGGCGGGCGTAGACTTCATGATGGTGATGCCGTTGGGTGCTCACATCGGGCGAAGATTCGAAGGCGAAGGGATATCAAACCAGCGCGCCAATTACTCTTCACCCAACCTTCAAGGCTGGCCGATGTTGAGCTTTCCTATTGGCTACGGCCAAACCGGGGTGCCTCTTGAGTTGCCGATCAACGCAGCATTCTGGGGCCCGAGATTCAGCGAGCCTCTGATCATCCAGGCAGCAATCGACTTTCAGCATCGCTTTCCTGACTACCATAACGCAGCGCCTCCTGACCCAGTATTCACCTCACGCCGCCCGGCAAATGTCCCTCGCGTGCAACCTGAGACGCCCGAAAACACCACTGATCCTCTCCTAAAGCAGAGGGCCAGATCATGAGCGACCTCACTACACCATTCTTCACCGTCAGATGGATGCCGCCGATGTGTTCGGGTTTGCTCCCTGTCCATCCATCCAGAGACGATCATCCCTTCATGGCTGTCGGCTGGAAAGCTAAGCCTGGAACAACTTATTACCCCTGGCGGTTAAGCCCAGCCCTTTCGATTGTTCACATTTACTGAACAGTCAAGCCAACCAGTGCCTATTTATCCCCTGCGTTTAACATGTGAAAGTACCTCCACATTCAGCACGGAGTTGCAGCATGACCCAGACCACTCACCGCAAAGTCGCCATCGTCACCGGCGCTTCTCGCGGCATTGGCGTTGAAATAGCCAAACGCTTATCAGCTGATGGCCTGGCCATCGTCGTGAATTACGCTAACAGCGCCAGTGAAGCCGAAGCCTTGGTTGCCGAACTGATCGGCAATGGCGGGCAGGCCATTGCCGTAAAAGCCAACGTAGCCAACGCGGACGAGGTTCGCGCCATGTTCGACGTGACCGAGCAAAAGTTGGGCAAAGTCGATGTGCTGGTCAACAACGCTGGCATCATGAAAACCATGCCCATCGCTGACACCAGCGACGAGCTGTACGAGCAGACATTCGCCATCAACACGCGTGGCACCTTCAACACTCTGCGTGAAGCCAGCGCGCGGATGAACGACGGTGGGCGGATCATCAACTTCTCCAGTTCAGCACTGGCGTTGAACATTCCGGGCTATGCGATTTACAACGCAACCAAAGCGGCGGTTGAATCCTTCACCCATGTCTTTGCCAAGGAACTGCGCGGGCGCAAGATCACGGTCAATGCCGTCGCACCTGGTCCGGTAGCGACCGACTTGTTCCTCAATGGCAAAACCGACGAGCAGATTCAGAACTTCGCCAAGATGCCCCCTCTGGAACGCCTTGGCCAGCCGGAAGATATCGCCAATGTCGTGTCCTTCCTGGCCGGACCTGAATCAGGCTGGATCAACGGGCAAATCCTGCGAGCCAATGGTGGGTTGGCTTAAGCTGCTTGTTGGAGCGAGGCTTGCCCGCGATTCATTCGCGGCGGTTAATCAGACAATCCGCATCGAACTTATCGCGGGCAAGCACCGCTCCCACATTGAGACCGTGGCGTTTGCCAATCTCGGTTTCAACGCACCAGATGCAAAAACTGCATATGGCGTTCGTACTGGTCAAGGATGTCGTTGATCACTTGTTCCTTGGTGTAACCCACCAAATCGTAATCCTGGCTGCCTTCGCTCAGGTGAACCTCAGCGCGGTAGTAACGACGGTTGTTCAGTTGCTTGGAACCCATGCCGCCTCGGGCAAACGAAGGCGTGAAGAAGCCTTTCATCATCACCTGATAAATGAAGGGTCGCTCTTCGCCATGGCCGATTTCCAGGCTGACGCTGTCATTAGCCGGATCGGGCTGAGTGACAACATTCAGGCCTTTCTCGGCGAACACCGCGGTTACATCCTCAATGGCTGGTCGAACAGTCTGCTCAAGGAAGCGATACACCTCGTCTCGCGACGGGTAATGCACAGCCTGACTCAACCGCTGACGCCAGCCACCACGCCGCGCCCCGGAAGCCGGAGCCAGCGAATACAGCTGAGCGATCTGGCGCTGGGACTCCATGAAGAACGCCTTATGCAGCCCCCACATCATCAGCAGCAGAATCAGCGAGAACGGCAGTGAAGTCAGCACGACGGCCGATTTCAGCGCATCGATGCTCCCGGAAAACAGCAGGCCACTGGTGATCAACGCCGTCGCCACACCCCAGAAAACCCGGAGCCATTTCGGACCATCCTCATCAGGGTTGCCGCCTTTGGCCGACAGGGTCGAAAGCACCACCGTGCCCGAATCCGCTGAAGTGACAAAGAACACGAAGCTGATGAATACCGTCACGCCAATGACCGTCTTGCTCCACGGATAGGTTTCCAGCAGCAAATACAGTGTGCGCGAAGGATCATCGATAGCCGATTGGCCCAGCGCGACCATCCCGTGATTGAGCACTTGATCGATGGCGCTGTTGCCGAAAATCGACATCCAGGCAAGGGTGAAGCCCAGCGGAATCAGCAAGACACCAAAGACAAATTCACGAATGGTCCGACCACGGGAAATCCGCGCAATGAACAGCCCTACGAACGGTGACCAGGCAATCCACCAGGCCCAGTAAAATACCGTCCAGCCGCCCAGCCAGTCGTTGGGCTTGTCGTAGGCGTAAACGTCGAAACTCTTGGTGGGCAGCGCCCCCAGATAATCACCGATGTTCTGCACCAACGTATTGAGCAGATGCTGCGTCGGCCCCGCGAACAACACGAACAGCAGCAGCGCACAGGCCAGCAACATGTTGATGTCCGACATCACGCGCACGCCCTTGTCGACACCCGCAATGGCTACCAGAATCGCCGCGCCCATCATCAGCGTGATCAGCCCGACCTGAATCCATTGGGTATGCGGCATGCCGAACAGGTAATCCAGCCCGGAATTAAGGTGCAACACCCCAAAGCCCATGTCGGCGCCCAGTCCGAAAATCGTCGCAATGATGCCAAAGCCATCCACCGCGTAGCCAATTGGCCCGTTAATACGCTTGCCAATCAGCGGATACAGCGCCGAACGCAACGCCAGCGGCAAATTATGGCGGTACGCAAAGTAAGCCAACGCCATGCCAACAAAGGCAAAAACACCCCAGCCGTGCAGGCCCCAGTGCAAGAACAACAACTGCATCGCCTGCCGCGCCGACTCGGTCGTGCCGCCTTCGCCTTGGGGCGGCGCCAGCATGTGAGTCAGGGGTTCAGAGACGCAGAAGAAGAACAGCGTGATGCTGATCCCGGCGGCAAACAGCATCCCAGCCCAGGACAAATAACTGAATTCGGGCTCGTCGTGGTCGGCACCGAGCTTGATCTTGCCGTAGCCAGACAAGGCGGTGACCACCACGAAGACCAGATAAATCGTCATGGCCAGCATGTAATACCAGCCGACCGTATTGGCCGCCCAGTTCTGCGCCGCCAACAACCATTGGCCAGAGGCTTCGGGGAAGGCAATGACCACCAAACCGAACAACAAAATAAACGTCGCCGCGAAATAAAAAACCGGCGGATTCATGCGGACCAAACCGCTAGCGGGGGCAGATGCACTCATGAAATACGCACCTCCGACTCCGAGGAAAAGACAGCAACAAACGGGTTAAGCAAGGGTAAGCCTCCTGATATGAGCGGGCAGCGAACCACCGGTTTTAATTGAACGAGCGTTCAATTAAAACATGGAAGCGCCCACGAGGCCTAATCGCAGGCCAGTGGGTGCTGGCTCAAGTGAGGTTATGACGGGTGTTTCACGGGGATCGTTCCCGAGGTTCTGAGGAAGAAAGAATCTGCAGATCTGATCGAGATCACGACTAAATCTGACGGCGCACTCGACAGAAGCCTGTAGGAGAGGGACTACTTTTTTCACGTAAAAAACTGACAAATCCAATCAAGTCTTTCCCTGCTTTTCACCTTCCCTCGAATCCATAGTCCCTCCCCGCCCCCTCAATATTCATCGAAATGATGGGGCAGCAACCCCAATCAATTCAATGTCGGATCTAGACCATGGAAACGAATACACCTTCACCTTTTCTTTTCACTAATGAAGCCTCTCCGGAATACCTACGCACCCTGGATAGATCGCACTACACCGAAGAACAAATCGCCGGTTTTCACCCTGACGCAATCGATGCGATTCGGCGGAGCCAGGCTTTTGTTGCTCAACATCCTGCGATTGGCATTTATCGTGCGGCTGCCGAAGGCAGCGAAACCAGCAAAGGCGGGGTCATTCGAACAGCGAACTCTGCACTGACCTTCACTTTGGACGGCGGGCGAAAGGTATACGCCGCACATAAAGGGGACTACGCCGAATACCATGATGGCAGCACAGCTCAAATCGTTACCGGAGCCGGGGAAAGCAACAGCAATGTTGCGTTAGTAGGGAGCAGACTGGACAACGGCGACACGATTATTAATACCCCGCAATCCTCTTTCCTCATGGTCGAGCGTAAAGATCACTCAATGCCGGAGGACTTTCTGCCGCCTTTCGAGGAGTGAGCGATCCGCACCATCGCTCCAAGTTTTTTCACGAGTAGCAACTATCTGAAAACCGCATGGATGCGTGACTGAACAGGGACCGAACACGCAATGGCTAAAGGTTATTTCATTTGTCGAGGTGACAAAACTTACTGTGGCGGAGAAGTTCTAGAAGGCCACGCCGGCATCACATGGCACGGCCTTCTTCATTCTCACGAAGGCGATAGGGTCAGCTGCGGCAAGGACGGCAAGACCTACAGGATTCTCGGCGGTGTTTCACACTTCACCAGCGACGGGAAACGCGTTGCAGGTACGCTGGACAGCGTCAGCGGATGCCCATGCCGGTCCCAACTGATCCCGTCTATAACCACCGCTTCCTATATCGTTGAAGACAGCCGGACGACGCGGACCTCTCGGGGATCCGAACCCAAGCCTGCCGCACAAAAACCTGCCCATTTCGCAGACACCGGATCCTGCAATCACCCCGACCGCATGGAAGAACTCGCCAGCTACATCGCCGACGAGATGAACCGCAATATCAATCACCCTTCAGTGCTGGAAATGAAGGAACTGAACAGCTACAACCCGGTGGCTGAAACACGTGAATACATGGCGCTGCCATTTTATAAACGACTGGGTAGCCAACCTGACTTTCACTCTTTCGCTCTTGCCAAACAAGCTAGGGCGTTTGCGTTATGGACTGAGCGGGTTGGGCAGAATCGGCCTTGGGATCACAAGCCGATCATTAATAGAAAATTTAACGGAGTACGACATAAGCAAGGTCAGCATACGTACTTCTATGATATTTGGTCTAATATCCATTACGGTTATGTTGGAACTGCTGCTGGCTTTTCGGAAAACCTATTATTGGATGGCGCCGGCCTTGAGCAAATCGGCTCGGATAGCTGGAGAAAATTTAACAACTGGAACGAGAAGCCGGGCCCCCGGCGCTCCAACGGAGTTGAGGGGTTACGCGCTTGGGATGATGCCCCTGACCGTTTATCAATATCAATAGGGATAAGGCTTTATCGGCAATACTCCGATGGCAACCTAACTCCTGCGCTAATTATGCACCTTATTCTTTCCACACCCCTGACAGATTGGGGCGAAGCAGTCGAGTTACATGACTGCTATAAAAAACAGCCAGGACATTCAACATGAAGACATTCGGCAAGTTATTTATCGCCATGGCTTCAATATTTTTTGTTTGGTATTTTGCTACACCAAAAGCGACCCTGCACTACCCGGAAGATGGGGAAGATGAAATTTTTTACCGCTGGAATACCCACGACAGAATTTACCGTGGCACCCTGTACTCAGGTATGAAATCGATAGAGCCGGGGGAGCTTTTTCCCGAGGAGGATTTTTTCATGGTCGTAGAATGGTGGAGAAATCGAGTGTATTGGGGATGCGCAAAAGTTAGCCCTAAGTGGTATGGCACAGACCTGTACTTAAATAAGAATGGTGACCTAGATATCAGCCCAGAAGGCCCGACAGACGTGGACAGAGTCATGCTATGCACTCGCCCTTCCGATACCGACGTCGCTTGCAGGCCGTGCTAAACCGTCATTGGAAAAAGTGGGACCAAGCTCCTTCGTCTAACCGGTCCCACGCATTAACCCAACATATTTCCGCCCTACTTCTGCCCCCCCTCATCCTGCTGCAACAAATTCGCCTGCGTAAGATTGCACCCAGCCGGCACGCTGCGGGTTAGCCAGACGTTGCCGCCGATGGTGGAGCCATTGCCGATAGTGATGCGGCCGAGGATCGTTGCGCCGGCGTAGATGACCACGTCG
>Ga0247730_1001516_pt1 | contig 12755 bp, 17 predicted proteins | sample UWRJL073202C2_FD_180959 | JGI IMG/M metagenome (GOLD analysis project Ga0247730, IMG submission 180959) | Plant litter microbial communities from Arlington Agricultural Research Station in Wisconsin, United States - UWRJ-L073-202C-2 | ecosystem: Environmental > Terrestrial > Plant litter >...
CCGCCTGGCCGAGCACGTTCATCCTCAACCCGAGCACCGGCGCCGAGCCGACGGGCCCCGATGCGCTCGGCCTGGTCGAGGACGGGACGGCCGACCTGGTGTCGTTCGGCGCGATGTTCCTGGCGAATCCCGACCTGCCGGCCCGCCTCGCCGCCGGCGGCCCGTTCAACACGCCCGACCAGTCGTCGTTCTACGGCGGCGACGAGAACGGCTACACCACGTACCCGACGCTGGGCTGAGTGCCCGTGACCCGGGCGGGCCGGCCGGCTCGCGCGGTCGTCCGGCCGTCCGGGCGGGTCGGTGGGCCCCGTCGGACTCGAACCGACAACCCGCGGATTAAAAGCGCGAAACGCAGGAGATGCCGGTACGGGACGTGACGGGACGTAGTGGGACGTTCCTGCAGGTCAGGGGCGGTTTTGGTGGATCGTCGCGGGACTTCACGGGACACGGCGTTACCTGCCGCTGCTCCACGTTCTGCTCCACGACAGTCGGCCATCCACAACCTCGCGCACACCTGGGGATCGAACAGGTGTTCTACTCTGCTCCGGTGGGCATGAACCCGAGCAGCTTCGACCGGTGGCCCCGATACGAGCGCGTCCGGTTCGTCCTCGTGAAGCGCCAGCACCGCTACGAGCGCCCCTGGCAGGGCTTCATCGTGGACTGGCGCAAGACCGGCCGCCGGTGGGAGGCTCTCGTGACCTACGTCGACGACCGCGCCGAGGGCTCCGGCGTCCGGACCGACTGGTTCCCAGACTCCCAGCTCCGCCCGATTGAGGTCGACCCCAACCCGCCTCGCGACGCCTGGTTCTGAATTGACCGCAGAGACATGCGGTCACGGCTATCGTTTCCGCCATGATCCGACCCCGTCACGCGCTTGCGTTGCTCCTATTGCTGCCCGTCCTCACTGCATGCGGCGGAAGCGGCAGCGACACCGGCACGAACTCGAGCGAGGCGCCGAGATGCGACTCGGTGTGGATCGACGGTAAGACCCTGCCCGAGGGCTACGAAGGGTGCATTCGTAGCGACGGCGACCTCGAAGCCGCAGTTTCAACACCCTGCGACGAGGGCCGCGACATCGTCACCTACGAGCCCGACGGCGATGGCTTCTTCACCGAGACCGACGGCAAGATCGTCCAGGCCGGCGAAGATTACGCCAACGATCCCGCCTACACCGCCGCAAACGAAGCATGCGCCGGGGCTCCGGCCGCCGACGAGGACGCGACTACGGCCACGTGCGCCGAAGTCTGGATCGTCGGCGAGACGCTGCCCGAGGACTACACAGGCTGCGACGCCGCGGCGGGCGAGCGGGATCTCGGCGTGAAAGATTGCGACTCGACCGGCCAGTACGCCGGGTTCATGGGCGAGGGTGGCGAGGTGTTCGCTCTACTCGGCGGCGAGATCGTGTCCGAAGACGCCGACGACACGACTGCCTACGACGCGTTCTATCAGGACTGCTTCACGGGCTGAATGCGCGAAGCGCCCCCACCGCCGAAGCGGTGGGGGCGTCTGTCGCGCTCGAGCGTGTCGAGCGGGCTACTCGGCCGGCGGCTTCGGGTTGGCGGCCAGGATCGGCACGTACCGCTGCAGGAAGCCCTCGACGGCCGGCAGCGCCATGACGCGCGTGACGGCGCCACAGATCGCGATGCCGGCCGCCGCGGCGCCGGTCGCGGCCTCGGGCGAGTGGTTCGTCGCGGCCTGGTAGATCAGCGGCGCGATGCCGGCGAACGCGACCGCTCCCTGGAAGGTGGATCGGATGGTGCGCCGGGTCGGCCGGCTGACGATCGTGCTGGACATGGTTGCTCCCTACTTCGTGGTGGTCCCGTAGACGACTGTCGTCGGGATGTGATCGGACAGGCCGGCGGCGGCCTTGCGGACGTGGGCGCGGCGGCGGGGCCGGTTGCGGTGGCCCTTGAGCTTGTCGATCCGCTGACCGCTGGGGGTGTCCCCGGACCAGCCAGGGTGGGTGCCGGTGGCCTCGTTGACGGGGTCCCACGCGCCCTCGAAGACGTCGAAGTAGCCGGCGGGCTCATACGCCTGCTCGAGGACCTGACGGTTGGAGTTCTCGTCGTCGCCGAACGACACCCGGGTGGGGTCGATGGCCCAGTTCTTCGCGAGCCGCGCGCCCTTCGCGACGGCCTGCTTCGCCTGGGTCACGCGGGCCTTGTCGTAGGCGACGCCGGTGCGGTGCTCGAAGTGGCCCGAGGAGAACAGCCAGGCGTGCTCGCCGATGAAGACCTCCGCGAACACGACGTGACGGGTGTCGTTCGCGGGGCCCGTCTCGGGCAGCGCGTACACCGCGGTGCGGCCCACCCCCAGGCCGCTGCGGACGATGACGCCGCGGGCCTTGCCGTAGACGGCGACCTTGTACCCGATCTTGTCGAGCGCGCGCTTGAGCTTCTCGAGGTGCTCGGTGCGGATCTCCTGCAGGGAGAACGCGTCCGAGCTGATCTCGGCCATCTCGGTGGTGATGGAGTCGATGCGCGCGGCGAAGGTCTGCGCGCCCTTGCCGACGGTGTCGAGGCCGGCGACGTTCCACTGGGTGTGCGAGCACACGTCAGCCGGACGCTCGGCCGGCACGGGGACTGCGGGCGCCGGCGGGGTGGGCGGCTTCGGCGGGGTGGCCGCGTCGACCATCCGGTGGCCGTAGCCGTCGTCAACGATGTAACCGACGAACTTGAGCCCGTTACCCCAGTGCGTCGCGATCCACGAGATCGGGACCTCACCGATCGTGCCCCAGCGCGGGGCATCCGTGGACACGACGTTGCCGCCGGGCGTCGTCGGGGCGGCGTGGCCGTAGCCGCGGGACCCGCCCGTCCAGTACGCCAGCGTGCCGGCGGGGACGTCCGACAGCTTCTTGATGTCCCTCGCGTGGACGACCTTGCCGTGCGTGACGGCGTGCTTCCACCAGTCGACGGCGTCGTGGTCGCCGTCGCCGTCGAAGTCCGGCGTCGACGACCCCGTCTTGGAGGTGAGGATGCTGAACGCCTGGCACATGCCGGAGTACCGGCGCTGGCCCTTCATCTTGCGGGCCGCGGTCACGAGCGCGGCGCCGTGCAGGTACGACATGGGACCTCCTGGGGGTGGGCATGCGAAAGCCCCGCCGGGATTGACGGGGGTGTGGGATCGTGTGCGGGTGAATGAACCTCTATCCCGCTTCGCTGCAGACGAGGGCTGGACACCAACCATTGATCACTTGACGCTGCTTGGAGCGATGGCGCACTGGTCCAACACGGTGGAGTCGTTGGCACGCGACCTGGTCGCTGAGCTCATGATCGATACAACCGAGCTGCACCTTCCGTGGGCAAACCTGCTGATCGGCGCCCCTCTCCGCGACTGTCGACGGTGGCTAGAAACAATCAAGAGCTGGCGGCCACAGCACGCTGAGTTTGTGGAGGCTGCTATCTCGTTCGTGAAAGACGGGGAGAAGGCAGTCGAACGCAGGAACGACCTGATCCACAGAGGGTTCACCTTCGCGACCGTGATCACAGGGGACGCGGCGACCTCTTGGCAGGGCCACGCGCTCGGGCGGTCTAGGCGCGGTAACCAGACGGAGCTGTTGGGTGGTCAGCTCGAGGACGCGGCCGACTCCCTGATGGCGATCGCGAAGACTGGTGGCACATTGTTGTTGAGGATTACCGAAGCACGACCGCGCATCCTTCTGCCACCAGTCGGCCCCGGCGCAGACCAAGCCCCACAGCCCTAGGCGGAGGGCGTCCCCGTGGTCACCTTGATGGTGTTGGAGTAGTTGCCCGCGGACGAGACACCGATAACCGTTGAGCCGGACGCGAGGAACGTGAGGAGCTCGAACGACACGACCGGGATGCTCGTTGCTCCCGCGTTGGCCACGGCGCTGGTCGTGACGAACTGGCCGTTCGACAGCTTCAACTTCGTTTCGGACGCGATCGCTTCGGCCAGCGCGTTGACGGGCAGGGACGTCTTGCCGGCACCGGGGCCGACATCGGCCGACAGGGTCGACGGGGGGACGCTTGGCTGCTGGCCGAACCGCAGCCGTGACTTGCCGTTGTTCGTCGAGATGACCTTGAACCGGTACGCCTTCACACTGCCCGGCGCGTTGAGCGAATTCGTGATCCCGGTGGTGTCCTCGGCGTACAGGAACGTCGCCGTGACCGCCCCCTTGTAGCCGGGCATGCGGTTGAGGTCGGCGGACACGAGCTCGGCGTCGGCATCGTTGAGCAGCAGCAGGATGTTGCGGCCGTTGAAGTCGGCATCGTTCTCGAGCCACAGCTCGACGGTGAACTGGGTGTACCCGTCGCTCGGGCGCTGGCACACGACACGCGACGCGGCAGCGGAGCCGCCGAGGTACTCCGGGCTGCCGCCCAGGTCCTGTGTGAGCGGTCCCGGGTACACGCTCTTGAACACGCCCGGCTGGGCGAGCTTCGCCAGGGCACGCATCGCTGGGACCCAGCCCGGGTCGCGGGACGCCCAGTAGCGGCGGAACACCCCCCGAGCCTTGCCGACCGGGTCGCCCGGGGTCCGGTACGGCTCGATGAAGTTGGCTGTGCACCGCTGACGGAAGGCCGCGTGAGGACGGCTCTGCACGATCGTGCCGTCGGGGAGGAGGAAACGCAGGACGCCCTCGTCGACGTCCTGAGAGAACATGATCCGGTACCAGTGCAGGTCAGCCAGCACGTCCAGCGGCTTGACGAAGGAACCGGCCCAATACGGGGTGACCGAGGTGTCGGTGTCGTTGTCGATGACGTCGATGTACCAGTTCTGCGGCTCGGCACGGAAGTGAATCGACATCGGTCCCAGACCGGTCGGGTTCTCACCGATCGGTTGCAGCACCGCCGCTGCGGCGACGTTGCCACCACTGACGTAATCATCACCCGGGGCACCGCCTGACGGCCACTCGTAGGCCGGGTCGTCGTCGTACGGGGCGAGTGCGAAGTCCGCGCCCCACGCTGACGGGACGTCGTCCGAGACGATCGTCGCGTACCCGCCCTGCTGGGCGAGCGGGCCGAACGTCAGCACGGTCTCGCCACCGAGGTCAACGAGCCGGGGAGTGTTCTGGTCGGCGTCGCCGGGCCCGGCGCGCAGGATGATCTCCTGCCCGGCGGTCGTCTCGGTCAGCTCGCCCGCCGGCAGGCGCGTGGTGTCGAGGTGGATTTCGCTGCCGTTGAGAAGGCTGGCGGCGATCTTGTCGCGCGCGGCACGCTCGGACTCGGTGCCTTCGGTTCGCAGGTAGGTGCCGACTGCGGTGTCGTTCTCGACCGCATTGACCCCGGGGATACCCTGCCCGCCTTCGGGGCCTTCGGCACCTTCGGCACCTTTGGGTCCACGCAGGTTCGTCAGCTTCGTGCTTGCCATCGGGGGCTCCTAGCTCGTCTTCTGGTTGAGGTCGCCGTGACTCGGCAGGAACTGGTTGTCGACGACCCAGTAGTCGCCCACCGACAGGCCAAGAGGTTCGAGGCCGCTGGTCGAGATCGCGACGTCAGGGTCGATGGCGTACACGGCGCCGGCGCCGGGCCACGCCCGAAGAATCTGGAGGGCGGAGAATTCTGCTTCCTCAGCGTCTGGCACCAGTCGGACACTGGATGATCCGTCCGGCAGAACGAACGAATAGGCGGTCAGACGATCGAGCTTGGCCTCAGCGAGCGGGGAGTTGGTCAGCAGCACCGGCGCATGCTCGGTCGTCGTCCAGTACGTCCCGTCGTCACGCGCTTCGACATCGGCGATCACGACGGACTTGCCGACGTACGCCCTTCCGAGACGGGCGACGTTCAACGTCACGGTGCACTTGGCCATCAGGTCTCCTCCAGCTCAGTGACGGTCGGTGGCGCGGCGAGCCGGGACGGCAGGGTCGCGGCGCAGCGGGATGTACATGAGAACGTTGAGTCCGGCGAACGACCACAGGTAGGCGCCGGTGATGACGGTCAGCGGGTATCCCTCGGTCGCGGCGTAGACGACGCCGGCACCGTTGACGACCATCAGCTGCAGCACGCCCCACGACACGAGCAGCGCGCGGCGGTCGCCGGCGGCCAACCAGATCGGCTTGTGGAAGCGGATCGACATCCACCACCCGAAGCAGGTACCCATGATCAGCAGCACCAGCGAGGTACGTAGCACGACGTCGAGCGTCATCGCAGAGCCTCCCGGCAGAACGCCTGAGTGAACTCCGGCAGCGGGTTCGTCGCACGCACCCGCTCTGCCTCGTCGTACAGCCGCAGGTACCGGGCCTTGAGATCAGCCGGCGTCGCGCCCGGCAGGTCCTCGGCGTACCCGCGATCCCAATCGCGCCGGGCGTCCGATGCCTGGTTCGCCGCCAGCGTCCGCGGGGCCTGCGCTTCGGACTGCTCGGCGACGTAGTGCGCGATGCACGTCATCACGTTGTCGGTGCGGTCCTCGGACTGCTGGTCAGCGGTCCACGTGTAGATGATCGAGGCCCCCGCCATCAGGCCCACGATCACCGCTGACGCGGCGAGCTTGCGGCCGTCAGCCAGCCAGTCGAGGAACAGCGCCGCCCGGCGCTTGATCGTTGCGTTCATGAACATCCCCCTGTGTCGATCACGGAACCCACGAAGAACCCATCCGGCAGCGAACGCCACCGGCGCGGTGAGCACGAACGCCACGAAGGCGGCCATCACTCGTCGTCCTCGTCCGACGACTTCTTGTCGCGCAGCAGATAGCCGACGATCACGAACAACGCGCCCGCGGTCGCCGTGTAGTCGATCCGGTTGCGTGCGACGCCGGCGCCCACGACCACGACGATCGAGACCAGCACGACCGCGACGATCGCGGCTCGCGTCCGGTCGACCTTGCGCCCTGGCGTCATCGACCGATCAGCCCCGCGGGGCGCGGATGATGTACGCGCACACCGATGCCGTGCGGATCGGCTTCTCGCCGGCCCGGTGCTCGACCGTGCTCGTCGACCCGATGCACGGCAGCTTCTTGGACGGCTTCGCGTCGGCCGGCGTCGGCGTCAGGACCAGCGCGGCGGCGAGGGACAGCGACAGGAGCAGCTTCATGGTGGTGCCTTCCGTGGTGGTGGTCAGTCGCCCGGGACGAGCGGCAGCATGGCGAGGGACAGCGACTGGTTCAGCTCGGCGCCCTGACCGGATTCATCGGCGGCCTTGCCCGACATGTGGATGCCCGTGACGAGGGCCCGCTGGTCGAGGCCAACGCCCGGCTCTCGCACGCGGTACAGGTCGCCGAGCTCGCGGCCGATGTTCGGCACGACGCGGGCGTTCTCGACGACGAACGTCGGCGAGGTGACCCGAGCGACGACACGGTTGAAGATCTCCGCGGCGTAGGCGTCGTGTTGCACGAGGCGGCCGAGGTTGAACGACAGCGTGTTCGATGCGTCATCGGCGGCCACGCCCCACGCCAAGGTCCGCGCGCCCTCAGACTCGCTCGCCTGGTCCTGCGATCCGGGGATGAACGACGGCGTGCCCTTCGAGACACCCCACCCGCGGTCAAGCCCGACGACGAGCTCGCCGTCGTCCATGTACGGCGGGCGGTCGTAGGGAAGCACGAGGTACCTCGGCGAGCCGGACGGGTTCAAGATCGTCACGGACCAGTAACCGGACGACAGTTCGGTGATCGTCCCGTCCAGGACGAATAGGTTGCCGGCCCCGTCGGACCGTTCGTTGCTCACGATCTGGAACGCGCCGCCGAATGTCGCAGTCTGGGCGTAGCTGCCGGGGTCGAACTCGAACGAGTACGACCCGCCTGCGGGGACGCTGACCCCCTTCGGCGCGGTCCAGATGGCACCGGTGTCCCACGGCGCCGGACCGATCGGACCGTTCGTCATCCGAGGCGGGATGTACGTCACCTCGATGCGGTCGATCGTGGCGTTTGGGTCCTGCGACCAGACGAGATCCTCGAACGAGTCCATCACCTGGAGCGTCTCGAGCACGGCCCCCGTGCCGCGAAGGTAGTTGGGATCGAGCACCCGGAGCGTGGTCCCGTCCGACGTCAGGAACATCGCCGCAAGGTTCGCAGCGACGACCTGCTGCATGGCGACCAGCTGATCGGTGCGACGCGGGAAGTAGCAGAAGTCCACGCCTGTAGGGAACCCGCCGGTCGCGGCCAACGAGAAGCCGCTCGACGACGCCGCGTAGGCCAGGATCTGCAAGGAGTTGGGCCACCCGCCGACGCCCGGTTGCCGCGCCGGAATCGTGTGGTCGCGCTGCAAACGGGCGAGATCCTGCTTCATCGTGACCGTGACGGTCGGTGAGGAGAGTCGCCCGTTGATGGGGTTCAGCGCGAACCGGCCGAGGACGAACGCCGTCGAGCCGCTGTGCCCATCGAGCGACAGAACGAGCTCGCACTGTCCGGCCTCGGGGGTGCGCTCGGCCGCTGATCGCCACGGCGCGAGGTAGCCGCCCCTCGGCTGCGGGATCGTGCAGGACGCCTCGCCGATCTTGATCTTCGGATCGGTGTTGATCTGACCTGGCAGCAGCGGAGCGTCAAGGTCGATGTCGTAGGACCACTCGTTGACCACGGTCGTCCCAGCCGGCAGCGACTCGCCGTTGACGATCGAGGCTGGTGGCCAGGCCGACCCCAGAATCCGGAGGTACGCGGTCGGTGCCTTCTGGACTTTCGCGTACGGGTCACCCCAGCCGGACGGCAGAACCCGCATCAGCCGACCTCGGTCAGCACGTAGCTCGAGTCGGCCAGCGAGAGCCGGTCTCTCCACGCCATCTTGTACGTCGCCGCACCGTCGCCGACCAGGACCCGGCAAGGGGTCGCGCCTCGTGACGGCATGAAACCGAGGTCGTCGACAGAGCCCTCGGTGAGTCGGGCGGCGGTCGTCTTGTCACCCGGCGCCCACGCGATAAGCACTTCCGTGTCCGCATCGACCTTGATCGACAACGACCCACGGCGAGCTCCAGAGCCCGGCGGCGCCAGGTGCGAAACGGCGTCATCGGCGGCAGTCTGGTGCCACCCGATCTCCGCACCTTCCGCGGCCGTCGTCGTGTACGACAGGTGATACTCGACCCCCGCCCGCAACCTCGTTCGATAGTTCTCGTAGGCCACGAACGTCCGCATCGGGATGCCGTCGACGTCGATCGTCACCAAGGACTGCCCCTCGGTAGCCGAGACCGGCAGCATGTTGACCTGGGCGAGGTTTTCGTCGAGCAGCCACACATCGCGCTCCGGGTGGGACGCCGCGTAGTCGAGCCAGCGCGTGGCCTCTGGGTCCTCCCACTCGAACGCGAAGCCCCACACCCGCTTGGCGACCGGGCCCACGCGCGCGTACACCGTGTTGCCGAGCGTCGCGAACAGGGACGTCGGGCGGGTTGCTGTGATCGAGACCCCCGGTGCGACGCTCTCGAGGTGCCTCCAGCCCGAGCCGATCAGCAGGTGATACGGCGCGCGACGGGAGTGCGTCATCGAAGCCTCCTGTTCGCGTCCTGAACGAGGTAGGCGAATGTGCGCCCGTCGAGCTTGATCTCCTGGCCGGCCTCGACGGCCGCGATCAGCCGCTCGATGTCTCCGCGAGACAGGCCATCGGCGGAGCCGGCAGACTGGGCCGCGAGCTGCGACCCAGGGCTGCTGGACATCGCGCTGCGGGTCAGGTCAGCCGGCAGCACCTGCGAGTGCTTGGGGAGGTTGACGAGCTCGGGGCCCCGCTCACCGACGAGGGACAAGCCGCCGCGCCAGTCGTTCGTGCCCCGAGCGTTGCCGGGGATCTCGAGCGCCTTCTTTTTGCGTCCTAGTCGATCGAGCGCCGCGCCGATCGCGCCGATCTGCGCGCCCGCGCTGCCGCCAAGATCCACCCGTGGACGGGCCACCTTCTTGTCCAGGTTGTCGAGATTCCTCGAGAGCCCGATGACGCCACCGACCGCTGCGCCGAGACCCGGCGTCGAGACCTTCGGCTTCGCGTCCTTGCGGCCGAGATCCTCGTACGACTGGGCCAACCGCCTGGCCGAGCTGTTGTTGCCCAGCATCAGGGCCGTGAGGTCGCGGGTCTGATTGCCACTCCCGTACGCCTTGTCGCCAGCAGACTGGTACTGGTCGCCGAGCGCCCTCAGCGACGCCGAGAAGCCCGCGATCTTGCTGCTCTCAGTCTGGCCCGTGAGGTGACCGAACGCGTCGTCAAAGATGTCCTTCGACTTCGAGTACTTACCGTCGAGCGCCTGCAGGGTCTCCTGGACGTACTTGCCCTGGATGCCGTTCTGCGTGAACGACTTCGACAGGCGATCGAGGTCCACACCCAGGTCGTCGGCGTACTTGCCGACCCGACCCGACTCGAACTCCTTCTTGACCTCGGCGAACGACTTCTTGGTGGCCGTGCCGTCCTTCGTGAACGTCTTCGCGAGGCTGCCGGACGAGTCCTTCATGTCCTGGGTCAGTCGGCTGTACGTGTCGGCCTGATCCTTCACGTTGGCCAGGCTGGTGCCGGCGAGCAGTAGGCCGGCACCGAGACCGCCACCACCCTTCTTGGCGGTGGTCGCGGCCACACCTCCGCCGGCCGCGGCCACCGCCGCGCCGACGCCGCTCTTGACCTTTCCGCCCAGCACAGCCGCGCCACCGCCAAGCACGATGGCGGTCTGCACGCCAGACGGCAGGCTGTTGAACGAGTCGACGATGCTCTTGACGAGCGGAGCGGCGTCAGCCAGCAGGTCCCGCGTGATGCCGAACGAGGTGTTGAGAGCGGGGAGGGTCGACTTGGCGAGCGGTCCTACTTCGTTGCCGAAGTCTCGTAGGGCCGGCACCCCAGTCTCGGTGAACCAACCGGCAAACTTTTCAACCGCCGGGACACCCTCGTCCGACAAGAAGTGCACGAAGTCGGCGGCCACCGGCAGCAGGCCCTCGCCGAGCTCGGCCTTGGCGTTATCGAACTCGGCAGCGAGAATCTTCTGCGAGTTGGCCAGCCCATCGGAGGTCTCGGCGAAGTCACCCGCCGCCGAGGCGCCGTCCTTCTGGATGATCGCGAGGGTAGCCGCGGCCTTCTCCTCAGCCGTCAGCGACTCGGCCGTCTTCTTGCCGGTAGCCGCCATCGCCTCCTTCTCGACGCGGGCGGCAGTGATCGCCGGGATCAGGAGCTGCAGCGAGTCATACTCGCCACGGAATCCAGCACTGATGCGCTCCAAGACGTCTTCGGTCTCGAGGTTCTTGAACGACCCAAGGTCGGCCGCGAGCTGCACGACCTGCTGCGACATCTTGACCGACGCCTTGCGGCCGAAGCCCAGCTGGTTGAACATGTCACCGAACTGGCCAGTCGCCTGCAGCGCCGACTGCTGCGACAAGCCGAAGGCGCTGTCGGACGTCTGCGACCAGGCGACCATCGCCTTGGCGTCCTTCTTGAAGATCACCTGGTTGAGGTTGAGGGTCTCGTTCAGGTCAGACGCCCCGTCGACGGAGCTCTTGAAGAAGCTGGCAACCGCAGCTGTACCCACTACGGCGAGCGCCGGCCCGATCGCGGCCTTGAGCCCACGGGAGAACGAGTTGCCGAACGACTTCGAGGCGGACTGGCCAATGCCGCCGAACTGTCGGGTGATGTCACCCTGGGCGCCAGCCGTGCTGGGAATCAGCTCGTAGTAGGCGGTCGCGAGCTTCATTCCTTCGGACAAGACGACTCACCTCCCGCCGAGGTCGGTTACTCTCGGGCGCATGAATCCGCTCACGCCTGGTTCGTTCGTAGTCATCGCCATCGGCGTGGTGCTGGTCGGCGGCGCGGTCAGCTACGTCGGCCAGATGGCCCTCGACTGGAACGCGACTGCCGACTGGATCAGGCACGGCACGTGGGCGATCGGTGGGCTTCTCGTGCTGGCCGGGTTGCTCGCGAAAGCAGTGCAGGTCGGCGTTCGCTCGAGTGGCCGCTAGTTCGAGGCGAGCTTCGCGGCGTAGCGCCGGTCGAACTCCTCCTGGGTCATGGCGTCACCGACGCGCATCTGCGCGGGCTTCTTCGGGTCGACCCCCGGCCGGACGACAGGCTCCGGAGGAGGGTTGGACGCCTTGCCTGCGTTCTTCGTCTTGCTCCACTTGAGCCACCGGAGCTCGTCGAGCATCGACGCGGCGAGCATCTCCGGAAGGCCCCACATCCAGGTGTCCGGGTTGCGGGCTCGGTGCACCGCGGACGTGTTCGGGTGGGACTGGCCGACGATGACCCACAGGTCCCGCCACGACAGGTCCACCGTTCCCAGCTGGTCGATGTGTCGACCGGCCGCCATCACGTCGAACTCGACAGCCTCGCCGTGCTCCCTCAGGAGTCGGACGAGGCTTCGGATTCCCCCAAGCCGATCCCGGACGCCTTCTTCCACGCCTCGACCCACGCCTCGAACTGCTCCTGGTCGTCGAACTTCGCGACCAGGTCCTCGTCAGGGAAGTAGGCGTTGATGATGTGCCGGACCGCCTGGAGCTCGCGCATCGGCTCGATCTCCTGCGCCAGGCTCGGCCGAATGAACTTCAGGTGTGGGATGGAGTACTTCCTCTTCGAGGGCGGGAAGTGGAACTCGAAGCGGTTCTCGGGGAGTGACGCCTTGGACTTCGGGACTGCGTACATGTGGACTCCTGCTGGGTGTGGACTCGATGGGTGAAGTCAGGGGACGGGCCGGGAGTCCACTCGACGACCCGCCCCCCGTGCGTGGGGACTCAGCTGGTCTTGATGCCGTCGTCCCAGTACTCGTAGAAGTAGTCGCCCGACGCGTTCGGGAACAGCCCCGCGGTGACGCCGTGTGCGGCGAGCTCGTCGTCCTTGTAGGTGACGTCGTCGGTCTCGGTGATCTGGACGATCGGCAGCACCAGACGACCAACGGCAGGGCCCGAGAACATCTCGACGACCCAGA